>OBVN01000130.1_pt1 | contig 45665 bp, 25 predicted proteins | sample 1476171 | NCBI WGS metagenome assembly OBVN01 (sample SAMEA2580014, study PRJEB22360) | human gut metagenome | biome: human gut; feature: human-associated habitat; material: faeces | place: Denmark | collected 2008/2010
GAGAGCCTTATAGGCGCATTTGAAAAACCTCCGGCTATGCCGGAGGATATTTATTTATTATTCAGTGACTTCCAGCGTGGTGAAGGCAAACTTCTCGCCATCAAACAGCCCCTGACTGGTTAGTTTCAGCGCGGGGATCACTGGCAGGGAAAGAAACGCCATCTGAATAAACGGCTCATCCGGTAACGGACCGCATTCACGGGCGGCGGCTTTCAAGGCGTCAATTTGCTCCGCCAGTGACTGCGCCGTGTCGGTGCTCATCAGGCCGGCAATGGGTAACGGTAGATGACTTTGGACCTGTCCGTTACGTACCACGCACAGCCCGCCGCCATCCTGAATCACCTGATTGACCGCCAGCGCCATCTCTTCGGCACTGCGACCGATCACCACAATATTATGGCTGTCATGGCTGACCGTCGCAGCCAGCGCGCCTTCATTCAGACCAAAGCCGCCGAGCAAACCACAAGCCGGAGCCAGACGTTGCCCGTAACGCTCAAGTACGGCAATAAAGCACACATCATCGCGATCAAAACCATTTTCGCTGTAGACGCTGGAGCGGGAGTGCGTAATCAATTCGTTATGGATGACGTCAATGACCCGATAGCGTTTTCCGGGCGTAAATTGCAGGGCAAAGTCGCTGGCGGAAACTGGCTGGCGGGCAATGGTGTTGCCATATGGCGGAGCGGATTGTGCCAGTCTCGCCGACTCTTCCGCCTGTAAGGTTTGCGCGTCAATCGGTTCGCCTTTCACCAGTACCTGCTGCACCGTGACCTTACGCGCATCGCTCAACAGGACGATATCAGCCTGCTTACCGGGTGCCAGTAAGCCGAGGTGATTCAGACCAAAGTGGCGCGCCGTCGACCAGCTGGCGACGCGATATGCCACATGCAGCGGCACATTGTGTTGTTCGATCAGGCGGCGAATTAAGGCATCGATGTGTCCTTCATGGGCGATCTCCCACGGGTTACGGTCATCAGTACAGAGCATGCATTGCGGGCTGTTAAATTCGTTGATCAACGGTGCCAGTGCGTTGAGATTGCGGGCAGCGGACCCTTCGCGGATCATCAACGACATGCCGAGTTGTAATTTCCGGCGTCCTTCTTCCAGCTGATAACTTTCGTGGCAGTTTTCAATACCCGCAGCAATATAGGCGTTAAGTTCTTTACCACCCAAACCCGGGCAGTGACCGTCCAGCGTCAGGTGGCGAAATGCATCCAGTTTATCGAGCAGCGCATTCTGCCCGCTAATTACGCCAGGGTAGTCCATCATTTCTGCAAGGCCGGTAACCTGCGGATGGTCCCGCCAGGCGAGCATCTGTTCAAGGGTAAAACTGGCACCGTTAACATCGCAGCCTTCCAGGGCGGGTACGCAAGAGCTGACCTGCAAGTATTGGTTTTGCCTTGCCTGTTCGGCACAGCGGGCAAACCAGGCGAAACCGGCTTCGCCCATCACGTTGACGATTTCATGAGGGTCGCAAATAACGGTCGTCAGGCCGCGCGGCAGGGTAGCGGTTTCAAAGGTGACCGGCGTCATCATGCTGGATTCAATATGCAGGTGAGCATCAATAAACCCTGGCACCGCCGTTGCGCCGCGGGCATCAATCCGCTGCAAAGCCGGAGCATCAGTGTATTCTGCGCCAACACCAGCAATGTAACGTCCTTTAATCACAATTGGGCCGGAAATTTCTCCGCCATTGATCAGGTCGAGAATAGAGACATTATCAATAATATAATCGGCAACAGCGTCGCCACGGGAAACGGCTAACAATTCCTGGTATTCCGCCCGGCTAATGTGATGAAATTTATGGTTAATAGAATTATTCATATTTTTCTCATTTTGATTTTATCAATTTGATTATTATTTATCATAAAGAAACGTCGCGAGATTATTAAAGAATATCCATTAATGTGCAATTGAAATGTGATAATTATCACTGAACCGTTGTTGTCATTTGTTTTACAAAAGCAAGGGATTAAATCTCCTCCAATGGACAAAAAAATGAATAATGACAATACCGATTACGTGAGTAATGAATCAGGGACGCTTTCGCGATTATTTAAACTACCTCAGCATGGGACCACCGTCCGCACAGAATTGATTGCGGGGATGACCACTTTTTTAACCATGGTGTACATCGTTTTTGTGAACCCGCAAATCCTCGGCGCGGCACAAATGGACCCGAAAGTGGTGTTTGTTACCACCTGTTTGATTGCCGGTATCGGCAGTATTGCGATGGGGATATTTGCTAACTTACCCGTGGCGCTGGCTCCGGCAATGGGGCTGAACGCCTTCTTTGCGTTCGTGGTCGTGGGGGCGATGGGTATCTCTTGGCAGACCGGGATGGGCGCGATATTCTGGGGCGCAATTGGGCTATTTTTGCTCACGCTGTTTCGTATCCGTTACTGGATGATCTCCAACATTCCATTAAGTTTACGTATTGGCATCACCAGCGGAATCGGATTATTTATTGCCTTAATGGGATTAAAAAACACTGGCGTTATTGTCGCCAATAAAGACACCCTGGTGATGATTGGCGATTTAAGTTCTCACGGCGTGTTGTTAGGTATTTTAGGGTTTTTTATTATAACCGTGTTGTCATCACGTCATTTTCATGCCGCGGTGCTGGTTTCTATTGTGGTGACGTCTTGCTGTGGATTATTTTTCGGTGATGTTCATTTTAGCGGCATCTATTCCATTCCGCCTGATATTAGCGGCGTCATTGGTGAAGTAGATTTGAGCGGCGCGTTAACACTTGAACTCGCCGGTATCATTTTCTCCTTTATGCTGATCAACCTATTTGATTCATCAGGAACATTAATTGGTGTAACTGATAAAGCTGGCTTAATAGATAGTAACGGTAAATTCCCCAATATGAATAAGGCGCTATATGTTGATAGCGTCAGTTCGGTGGCGGGCGCGTTTATCGGCACCTCGTCTGTTACCGCCTATATTGAAAGTACTTCTGGTGTGGCAGTCGGTGGTCGCACGGGGCTGACTGCGGTTGTGGTCGGCGTTATGTTCCTGTTGGTTATGTTCTTCTCACCGCTGGTGGCGATGGTTCCTCCTTACGCAACCGCCGGAGCGTTAATCTTTGTTGGCGTGCTGATGACTTCGAGCCTGGCGCGCGTTAACTGGGATGATTTTACCGAATCGGTGCCCGCATTTATTACCACGGTGATGATGCCCTTTACTTTCTCGATTACCGAAGGGATTGCACTTGGCTTTATGTCGTACTGCATCATGAAAGTGTGCACCGGGCGCTGGCGCGATCTGAACCTGTGTGTGGTGGTGGTCGCAGCTCTGTTTGCACTGAAGATTATTCTGGTGGATTAGTAACTGGCGAGGGTTTCCAGATATCATGAGTTCTGATTACGCAGGAGAACTCATGATCTGGATAATGCTCGCCACGCTGGCGGTAGTGTTTGTGGTTGGTTTTCGGGTGCTGACATCCGGGGCCAGAAAAGCGATTCGCCGTCTCAGCGATCGGCTGAATATCGATGTCGTACCCGTGGAGTCGATGGTCGATCAAATGGGAAAGTCAGCCGGTGACGAATTTTTACGTTATTTGCATCGTCCGGATGAGTCGCACCTGCAAAACGCCGCGCAGGTGTTGCTCATCTGGCAAATTGTCATTGTCGATGGTAGCGAACAGAATCTGCTGCAATGGCATCGGATTTTACAAAAAGCCCGCCTTGCCGCGCCGATTACTGATGCTCAGGTCAGGCTGGCGCTGGGTTTTCTGCGCGAAACCGAACCTGAAATGCAGGATATTAATGCTTTTCAGATGCGCTATAACGCGTTCTTTCAGCCTGCCGAGGGCGTTCACTGGCTGCATTAAAACCGCTTCGTCTTATCAGCCTACAGACCGCGCCTGACCTGTAGGGTGGATAAGGCGTTCACGCCGCATCCGGTATTGGAACTGACAGTAGGTGAATGCATTATCTACGTTCTATTTACAGCAGCACCTCCAGCCCGTGTTTTTGCACAATGCTGAGCAGTTTTAATGAAATGCCATTGGGGCGTTTAGCGCCACTTTCCCATTTTTGTACAGTTGAAACGCTGGTATTGAGATAGTGAGCGAAGACGGGCTGACTCACTTTTAATTTTTCCCGCAGTGCTTTTATCTCAACAGGTTGTAAGTCTTGCACGCTGGTCAGGCAGGCTTTGTCAAAAGTACGCATCGTTTCGGCAGAAATAGCATCGACGCTGGACAATCCAGCCGCTGCGCTGTGAATAGCCTCAAATGCAGGACTTTTAAATTTAGTTTTTGCAGTCATAGCAGATCTCTGTCAGTTCTTTAGTGTTAATCATTGCTGTTAGTTGGGCTTTCGTCAGGAAGGCATAATGCTTTGCAATTTCACGAAACCCAGCCAGTTCCTGACTATTGATGTTCGACATATCCTGTTTTGCATATAAAAACGTGTAAAACCAATTGCTTCCTCCTTTCGCCAGAATAATTGCACGCTCACGATTTTGGTGAAGGCGCTTTTTAAAAACGCCACCGCCAAGTGCATCAGCTTTACCTTGTTCCGTTTCTAAAATGGCCCGGCACAACTCTTCATCTGTTATTGCATGAGACCTGGCTTCCCTTGCAAACCATTTGGTTTTAAACACGCGCATATCGTTGAGGTCCTGTTATTAAAGTATATCACCAAGTGCAATACTTTATCCCTTGTTCCCAACACAATCGCGAAAATACATATCACCTTGCCCTATGATTTTTATTTCTTCGAGCAGCCTCGAACTTTCCCACAACACCGTAAAAGTTGCAAAAACGTTAAATGCGTCACACATTTCAATGTTAAAGTGGTCGGCTTTTCCCCTGAAACATGCCACGGGTAACACCATGAGTGAATTTATTGCCGAAAACCGCGGCGCGGATGCCATCACCCGACCGAACTGGTCAGCCGTTTTCTCGGTGGCGTTTTGCGTCGCCTGTCTGATTATCGTTGAGTTTTTGCCTGTCAGTTTGTTGACGCCAATGGCCCAGGATTTAGGCATTTCGGAAGGGGTTGCCGGGCAATCGGTGACCGTGACCGCCTTTGTGGCAATGTTTGCCAGTTTGTTTATTACCCAGACAATTCAGGCCACTGACCGCCGCTACGTTGTTATTTTGTTTGCCGTTTTGCTGACGCTCTCCTGCTTGCTGGTTTCCTTTGCTAACTCATTCAGTTTGCTTTTAATCGGTCGTGCCTGTCTGGGGCTGGCGCTGGGCGGGTTCTGGGCGATGTCGGCGTCGCTGACCATGCGTCTGGTACCGCCGCGTACGGTGCCGAAGGCGCTGTCGGTGATCTTCGGCGCGGTTTCTATTGCGCTGGTGATTGCTGCGCCGTTGGGCAGTTTTTTAGGCGAGCTTATCGGTTGGCGCAATGTCTTTAATGCGGCGGCGGCGATGGGCGTGTTGTGTATTTTCTGGATTATCAAATCATTGCCTTCGCTGCCAGGCGAACCCTCGCATCAGAAACAAAATACTTTCCGCTTATTACAACGTCCGGGTGTGATGGCAGGGATGCTCGCCATCTTCATGTCTTTCGCCGGGCAGTTTGCTTTCTTCACGTATATTCGCCCGGTGTATATGAACCTGGCGGGATTCGGCGTGGATGGCTTAACGCTGGTGCTGTTGAGTTTTGGTATCGCCAGCTTTATTGGTACGTCGCTTTCGTCGTTCATTCTTAAACGTTCGGTAAAACTGGCCTTAGCAGGCGCGCCGTTAATACTGGCTGTGAGTGCGTTGGTGCTGACGTTGTGGGGAAGCGATAAAATCGTTGCTACCGGCGTGGCGATTATCTGGGGGCTAACTTTTGCATTGGTTCCTGTCGGCTGGTCAACGTGGATCACCCGCTCACTGGCCGATCAGGCAGAAAAAGCCGGGTCTATTCAGGTGGCGGTTATTCAGCTTGCTAATACCTGTGGCGCGGCAATCGGCGGTTATGCGCTGGATAATATTGGTCTGACTTCGCCGTTGATGTTGTCCGGCACATTGATGTTGCTGACGGCGTTATTGGTCACCGCAAAGGTGAAAATGAAGTAACGTATTTACAGGAGGGGTTACTGCTCTGGCGGGAAAGCTCTCCTGTTCTTCCCCTGATAACCATTGATCAGGCATTGTTCTTATCTTGTTGTTATTTCCATTATTCCGCCTGTATTCATCATTTGCTAATCATGAATCATCATTTTCTCTCATGTTAAAGAAAGGTCATTTAATCTGAACGCATAGCGACAGGGATGACAAATGGCAGGGAAAGCGCATGGGAATGGCGATCGTCGGGGCGATAACACCATATGTGGATTGGGGGATCGTTTACGTCGTCTGACCGCCGGTATTTGCCTGATAACACAAACTATTTTCCCTGTTATGGCTGCTGCCCCTACGCATATTAATCCTGCGCACTCGGATACTGCCGCGTCACTGATCCTGCCGAACGTTAAAACTATTCCATATACCCTGGGTGCGTTGGAATCGCCACCAACGGTCGCGGCACGCTTTGGTATCACCGTTGATGAATTACGTCGCCTGAATCAGTTCCGTACCTTTGCGCGGGGCTTTGACAATGTGCGTCAGGGCGATGAAATAGATGTGCCCCTCATTAACAGTAACAGCCCTGAAGCGCGCAACCTGAAAGCAATGCAGATGGAGCGCGACGGCAAAGATCCGCAAATGCAGGTCGCGGAAATGGCGCAGCAAAGCGGAACACTTTTAGCTCGCGATATGGACAGCGAACAGGCGGCGAGTATGGCGCGTGGCTGGGTGGCTTCTTCTGCATCTGCGCAGGCAACGGACTGGCTCAGCCGTTGGGGAACTGCCCGGGTATCTCTTGGTGTGGATGAAGATTTCAGCCTTAAAAGCTCGTCATTTGAATTTCTCCATCCCTGGTACGAAACGCCGGATAACCTGGTCTTCAGCCAGCACACACTTCACCGTACGGATAATCGCACTCAAACCAACCACGGTATCGGCTGGCGTTATTTCACATCGAGCTGGATGTCTGGCGTCAATATGTTTATCGATCATGACCTGACCCGCTATCACACCCGAACCGGGATGGGCGTTGAATACTGGCGCGATTACCTGAAACTGAGCGGCAACGGTTATCTGCGCCTCAGTAACTGGCGTAGTGCACCGGAACTCGACAATGACTATGAAGCACGTCCGGCGAACGGTTGGGATCTTCGCGCCGAAGGCTGGTTACCGGCCTGGCCGCAGCTGGGCGGCAAGGTGGTCTATGAACAATATTATGGCGATGAAGTGGCGCTGTTTGGTAAAGACGAGCGTCAAAATGATCCTCACGCGATTACCGCAGGTTTGAGTTATACCCCTGTTCCTCTGATCTCCTTTAGTGCCGAGCAACGGCAGGGCAAACAGGGAGAAAACGACACCCGAATTGGTATGGAGTTGACGTTGCAACCCGGCCATTCACTGCAAAAACAGCTCGATCCGGCTGAAGTTGCAGCACGACGTAGCCTTGTGGGCAGTCGCTATGACCTGGTCGATCGTAATAACAATATTGTCCTCGAATATCGCAAGAAAGAGCTGGTGCGGCTGACGCTGACCGATCCGTTGAAAGGCAAGCCGGGTGAGGTTAAATCGCTGGTTTCTTCCTTACAAACCAAATATGCGCTGAAAGGTTATGACATTGAAGCCGCCTCCCTGCAATCAGCGGGCGGAAAAGTAGCTGTTTCCGGCAAGGATATTCAGGTCACTATTCCTCCCTACCGATTCACGGCAATGCCTGAAACCGACAACACTTACCCGATAGCGGTTACAGCGGAAGATTCGAAAGGAAATTTCTCCCGGCGTGAAGAAAGTATGGTGGTCGTGGAAAAACCCACATTAAGCCTCGCCGGTTCAACGCTTTCTGTCGATCTGCAAATCCTGCTTGCTGATGGAAAATCAACCTCAACGCTGACCTATACCGCGCGAGATTCCAGCGGCAAGCCAATCCCAGGTATGACGTTAAAAACACAGGTGAAAGGTTTGCAGGATTTCGCCTTAAGCGAATGGAAAGACAACGGTAACGGAACCTATACCCAAATAGTTACCGCCGGGAAGACGTCTGGCGCGTTATCGCTGATGCCGCAATTTAACGGCGATGATATCGCTAAGACGCCAGCGCTGATTGCTATCGTGGCGAATACAGCATCCCGCGCTGACTCCACGATTGAGACAGACCAGGATAATTACGTCGCGGGTAAGCCGATAGTCGTTAAAGTGACCCTGAGAGATGATAACGGCAACGGGGTTACCGGACGAAAAGAACTTCTCAAACAAACCGTTAAAGTTGACAACACGAAGGCTGATGCCGTTAGTGCCTGGACGGAAGAAAGTGAGGGAATTTACAAAGCAAGCTATACGGCCCATCTCATTGGCGACAAATTAACGGCCCAGCTGACGATGCCCGGCTGGCAAACCAAACATTCGGATGCGTTCAGTATTGCGGGTGATAAAGATACCGCCAAAATCGCTGCGATGCAGATCACCGCGAATAACGCAGTTGCCAGACGCGATCACAATACCGTCGCTGTGACGGTCAGGGATGTGCATCAAAATTTACTGCAGGGACAAAATGTTACCTTCACGGTCGTGAATGGTGCGGCGGTTTTTGCCGATCCAAATGGCGGTATTGTGACGACAGATAAAGACGGGATTGCCAGCGTTAACCTTGCCAGTGACCAGGCGGTAAACAGTCTTATCAAGGCCGAGACCAATGGCAGTAGTCAGTCTGTGGAAGTGAGCTTTATTACTGGCGATATCTCGCAGCTGACCTCCACCATCAAGACAGACGATGTGTCATACACCGCGGGTGGCAAGATAAAAGTGTCAGTTACCCTTATGGATGAGCAGAAAAACCTGGTGAAAGGGATGGCTTCGCTGCTGGCGGGTAGCAGTGTGGTCGAGGTGAGCGGTACAGATAAAAATGAAACGGGTAACTGGAGCGAAGAGTCTGATGGCGTTTACACCAGCACCCGAACCGCGAAGATTGCTGGCGATCGCCATTACGCCACGCTGAAACTATCGACATGGAGTAGCGCGCAGCAATCTGATGCGTATGCCATACGCGAAAGCGGAGCTGTGTTGGCTTATTCCTCCATCGTTACCGACAAAACGGCCTACACCGCAGGCGGTGCGATAAAAGTTACGGTAACACTCAAGGATAGCTATGAAAACCTGGTCGGGGGGCAACGAGACGCTATCAACCAGGCTATCCAGCTGCCAAATACAAAAGCGGAAAGCATCGCCTGGAATGAAGATCAAAAAGGAATTTATACCGCAACGTATACCGCCTTACTCCCTGGCACCGGTTTAAAAGCACAGCTACAGATGTCCGGCTGGGCGAGCGCTCTGACTTCAAATGATTACAGTATTAGTGGCGATGCCGCCAGCGCACAAATTGTCGCGATGCAAGTGACAACGGGTAACCCGGATGTGCTGGCGAATGGCAGCGATCGACATACGGTGAATGTCCGGGTGGAAGATCAGTTTGGCAATGTGCTGCCGGAGCAGACCGTCACCTTTACGGTGACGAAGGGGGCGGCTGTATTTGCCAATGCAGGGCAGAGCGCAGATATCAGGACGGATGCGCATGGCATGGCAGAGGTTGATCTGAGCAGTACCGTAGCGGATGCCAGCACTGTTGAGGCTAAGATCAATCAAAGCAGCGATAGTAAAACGGTGAACTTTATTGCTGATGTTAGCACGGCGCAGGTCGCTGAGCTGGTGGTGACGCAGGACGGCTCAGTGGCTGATGGTTCGACGGCGAACATGCTGCGGGTGAGGGTGACCGATGTGTTCGGGAATGTACTTGCCGGCCAGACGGTCAGCGTGTTGGCGGACAACGGCGCAACGGTCGCTCCGACGGTGATTACAGAGCCGGACGGCACGGTGGAGATCTCAGTCACCAGCCAGACCGCCGGAACCAGTGCGGTCACCGCCAGCATCAACAACAGCAGCCAGAGCCGGAACGTGACGTTTATTGCGGATGTCAGCACGGCGCAGATCGCGGATCTGGTGGTCACCCGGGATAACTCGGTGGCTGACGGTGCAATGGCGAACACGCTGCGGGTGAGGGTGACCGATGCGTTCGGGAATGCGCTGAATGGGCAGACGGTCAGCGTGTTGGCGGATAACGGTGCAACGGTCACTCCGACGGTCACTACAGAGCCGGACGGCACGGTGGAGATCAGTATCACCAGCCAGACGGCGGGAGTCAGTGCAGTCACTGCAACCATCAACAGCAGTACTCAGAGTCAGAACGTGACATTTATCGCCGATGTCAGGACGGCGAAGATCGCGGATCTGGTGGTCATTAAGGACGACTCAGTGGCAGACGGTGCAATGGCGAACACGCTGCGGGCGAGGGTGACCGATGCATTCGGTAATACGTTGGGCGGGCAGACGGTCAGCGTGTTGGCGGATAACGGCGCAACGGTTGCCCCGACAGTCACTACGCAGCCGGACGGCACGGTGGAAATCAGTGTCACCAGTCAGACCGCCGGAACCAGTACAGTCACTGCCAGCATCAACAACAGCAGCCTGAGCCAGAACGTGACGTTTGTTGCCGATGTCAGGACGGCGAAGATCGCGAGTCTGGAGGTTACCCGGGATAACTCAGTGGCTGACGGCGCAATGGCGAACACGCTGCGGGTGAAGGTCACCGATGCGTTCGGGAATGCGCTGAATGGACAGACGGTCAGCGTGATGGCGGACAACGGCGCAACGGTTGCCCCGACGGTGATCACCGAGCCGGACGGCACGGTGGAAATCAGTGTCACCAGCCAGACGGCGGGAGTCAGTGCAGTCACTGCAACCATCAACAGCAGTAGTCAGAGTCAGAACGTGACATTTATCGCCGATGTCAGCACGGCGAAGATCGCTGATCTGGTGGTCATTAAGGATGGTTCAGAGGCGGACGGTTCGACGGCGAACACGCTGCGGGCGAGGGTGACCGATGCATTCGGTAATACGTTGGGCGGGCAGACGGTCAGCGTGTTGGCGGATAACGGCGCAACGGTTGCCCCGACAGTCACTACGCAGCCGGACGGCACGGTGGAAATCAGTGTCACCAGTCAGACCGCCGGAACCAGTACAGTCACTGCCAGCATCAACAACAGCAGCCTGAGCCAGAACGTGACGTTTGTTGCCGATGTCAGGACGGCGAAGATCGCGAGTCTGGAGGTTACCCGGGATAACTCAGTGGCTGACGGCGCAATGGCGAACACGCTGCGGGTGAAGGTCACCGATGCGTTCGGGAATGCGCTGAATGGACAGACGGTCAGCGTGATGGCGGACAACGGCGCAACGGTTGCCCCGACGGTGATCACCGAGCCGGACGGCACGGTGGAAATCAGTGTCACCAGCCAGACGGCGGGAGTCAGTGCAGTCACTGCAACCATCAACAGCAGTAGTCAGAGTCAGAACGTGACATTTATCGCCGATGTCAGCACGGCGAAGATCGCTGATCTGGTGGTCATTAAGGATGGTTCAGAGGCAGACGGTTCGACGGCGAACACGCTGCAGGTGAAGGTGACCGATGCGTTCGGGAATGCACTTGCCGGACAGACGGTCAGCGTGATGGCAGGCAACGGCGCAACGGTTGCCCCGACGGTGATTACAGAGCCGGACGGCACGGTGGAGATCTCTGTCACCAGCCAGACGGCAGGAACCAGTACAGTCACCGCCAGCATCAACAACAGCAGCCAGAGCCGGGATGTGACGTTTATCGCCGATGTCAGGACGGCGCAGATCGCGAGTCTGGAGGTGACGCAGGATAACGCCGTGGCTGACGGCGCAATGGCGAACACGCTGCGGGCGAGGGTGACCGATGCGTTCGGTAATGCGCTTGCCGGACAGACGGTCAGCGTGATGGCAGGCAACGGTGCCACGACTGCTCCGACGGTCACCACGCAGCCGGACGGCACGGTGGAGATCTCTGTCACCAGCCAGACGGCGGGGATCAGTACAGTCACTGCAACCATCAACAACAGCACCCTGAGTCAGAACGTGACATTTATCGCCGATGTCAGGACGGCGAAGATAGCGGATCTGGTGGTTATTAAGGATGGTTCAGAGGCGGACGGTTCGACGGCGAACACGCTGCGGGTGAAGGTCACCGATGCGTTCGGTAATACGCTTGCCGGGCAGACGGTGAGCGTGTTGGGAGGCAACGGCGCAACGACTGCCCCGACGGTCATCACAGGGCCAGACGGGACGGTGGAGAGCAGTGTCACCAGCCAGACGGCGGGGATCAGTACAGTCACTGCAACCATCAACAACAGCAGCCTGAGCAGGAACGTGACATTTATCGCCGATGTCAGGACGGCGCAGATCGCGAGTCTGGAGGTGACGCAGGATAACGCCGTGGCTGACGGCGCAATGGCGAACACACTGCGGGTGAAGGTCACCGATGCGTTCGGTAATGTGCTGGCCGGGCAGATGGTCAGCGTGACGGCAGGCAACAGCGCAACGGTTGCTTCGACGGTCACCACGCATCCGGACGGCACGGTGGAGATCTCTGTCACCAGTCAGACGGCGGGTACCAGTACAGTCACCGCCAGCATCAACAGCAGCAGCCAGAGCCAGAGCGTGAAGTTTATTGCCGATGTCAGCACGGCGCAGATTGCGGTGCTGGAAGTGACGCAGGATAACTCAGTGGCAGACGGTTCGACGGCGAACACGCTGCTGGTGAGGGTGACCGATGCGTTCGGTAATACGCTTGCCGGGCAGACGGTCAGCGTGACGGCAGGCAACGGTGCAACGGTTGCCCCGACGGTGATTACAGAGCCGGACGGCACGGTGGAGATCTCTGTCACCAGCCAGACCGCCGGAATCAGTGCGGTCACTGCCAGCATTAACAGCAGCAGCCAGAGCCGGAACGTCACGTTTATCGCCGATGTCAGGACGGCGCAGATCGCGGACCTGGCGGTTATTAAGGACGGCTCAGTGGCGGACGGTTCGACGGCGAACACGCTGCGTGCGAGGGTAACCGATGCATTTGGTAATGCGCTTGCCGGGCAGACGGTGAGCGTGTTGGCGGACAACGGCGCAACGGTGTCTCCGACGGTCATCACAGGGCCGGACGGTACGGTGGAGATCTCTGTCACCAGCCAGACGGCGGGAATCAGTGCGGTCACCGTCAGCATCAACAACAGCACCCTGAGCCAGAACGTGACATTTATCGCTGATGTCAGGACGGCGAAGATAGCGGAGCTGGTCGTTAGCCAGGATAACGCGGTGGCAGACGGTGCGACGGCGAACACGCTGCGGGTGAGGGTGACCGACGCGTTCGGTAATGCGCTTGCCGGGCAGACGGTCAGCGTGTTGGCAGGCAACGGTGCCACGACTGCTCCGACGGTCACCACACAGCCGGACGGCACGGTGGAGATCTCTGTCACCAGCCAGATGGCGGGCACCAGTGCGGTCACCGCCAGCATTAACAGCAGCAGTCAGAGCGGGGATGTCACATTTATCGCCGATGCCAGCACGGCGCAGATCGCGGACCTGGTGGTCATTAAGGATGGTTCAGAGGCGGACGGTTCGACGGCGAACACGCTGCGGGCGAGGGTGACCGATGCGTTCGGTAATGCGCTTGCCGGACAGACGGTCAGCGTGACGGCAGACAACGGTGCAACGTTGTCTCCGACGGTCATCACAGGGCCGGACGGCACGGTGGAGATCAGTGTCACCAGCCAGACGGCGGGAGCCAGTACAGTCACTGCCAGCATCAACAGCAGCAGCCAGAGCCGGAACGTCACGTTTATCGCCGATGTCAGGACGGCGCAGATCGCGAGTCTGGAGGTGAGGCAGGATAACTCAGTGGCAGACGGCGCAATGGCGAACACGCTGCGGGTGAAGGTCACCGATGCGTTCGGCAATGCGCTTGCCGGACAGACGGTCAGCGTGATGGCAGGCAACGGTGCAACGGTTGCTCCGACGGTGATTACAGAGCCGGACGGCACGGTGGAGATCAGTGTCCCCAGCCAGACGGCGGGGATCAGTACAGTCACCGCAACCATCAACAGCAGCAGTCAGAGCCGGGATGTGACATTTATCGCCGATGTCAGGACGGCGCAGATCGCGGATCTGGTGGTCATTAAGGATGGTTCAGAGGCGGACGGTTCGACGGCGAACACGCTGCGGGCGAGGGTGACCGATGCGTTCGGTAATACGCTTGCCGGGCAGACGGTGAGCGTGTTGGGAGGCAACGGCGCAACGACTGCCCCGACGGTCATCACAGGGCCAGACGGGACGGTGGAGATCAGTGTCACCAGCCAGACGGCAGGAATCAGTGTGGTCACCGCCAGCATCAACAGCAGCAGCCAGAGCCGGGATGTGACGTTTATCGCCGATGTCAGAACGGCGCAGATCGCGGATCTGGTGGTCATTAAGGACGGCTCAGTGGCTGACGGCGCGACGGCGAATACGCTGCAGGTGAAGGTCACTGATGCTAACGGTAATGCGCTTGCCGGGCAGACGGTCAGCGTGATGGCAGGCAACGGCGCAACGACTGCCCCGACGGTGACCACTCAGCCGGATGGCACGGTGGAAATCTCTGTCACCAGCCAGACCGCCGGAACCAGTGTGGTCACCGCCAGCATCAACAACAGCAGCCAGAGCCAGAACGTCACCTTTGTACCGGGTGATGCATCGCAGCTCACTTCAACCGTTGAAACAAATAAGTCGAACTATACGGTTGGAGAGACAATCACCATCACGGTAACGCTCCGGGATGCGTTCGATAATCTGGTAACCGGTGCAGCTTCACAGTTAGCCGCTAATGGTGTGCTGACGGTGGCTGGCACCGACCCGTCAGAAACGGGAAGCTGGGTTGAATCAGGTGGCGTGTATACCACAACCCGAATGGCGACGATTGCCAGTACCAATCAGCACGCCAACCTGCAATTGCAGTCGTGGAGTGATGGCGTAACGTCAGATCGCTATGACATACAGTCCGGTTCTCCGGCGCAAGCCACATCAACTATCGCCACGGATAAAAACGCATACACCGCTGGCGAGACCATAACCGTCGCCGTGACGCTGAAAGACGCGCACGGTAACCTGGTTGAAGGGGGCGAGTCCTTACTGTCTGGTGATAACGTAATAGTGGAAGGAGCCGTACGTTCAGGAGGATGGTCTGAAAACGCCGGTGTTTATACTGCTACATGGTCGGCGCAAATGGCGGGAGACTCTCACCACGCGACGCTGAAGTTGTCTGAGTGGGGCAGCAGTAAACAATCAGAGAGTTATTCCATCCACAGCGGTGCTCCGGTGCAGGCAAATTCTGCTATCAGGACAGATAAATCGGCATATATCGCCGGGGAGCCATTAACCGTCACAGTAACGTTACGGGATGAGTTTGGTAACCCTGCTTTCGGGCTGACATCAGAAGTCATCGAGTCTTATATTGATAGTTTCGCGGTAGGCGGCGCAACTCCCGATTCTATGCAGTGGGTCGAGCAGAATAATGGTGAATATACCATTGTCTGGACAGCATGGGGTGCCGAGGAAAATCTGGTTGCCAGTCTGAAATTAAAAACATGGGCAGCGGAGATTAAGTCCTCATTATATGGAATACAACCAGGTGCAGCGGCAAAAACTCAATCAACGATTGTCGCGGACAAAACGATATATATCGCTGGGGATAGCATAACGGTGACCGTTGTTCTTAAAGATGCCCAGGGTAACTTTATTACTGATGGTGTTGTTCAGCTTAATGAGGAAAACGTACAAGTCAGGAATGCGGATCCTATCCAGGGCAATAATTGGGTTTACAACGGCAATGGGCAATATCAAAGACAGTATATGGCACATTTTGCGGAAGCGAATTTGAATGCGCAACTGAAGATGGCTGGTTGGAGCGATGCCAATTATTCAAACAATTATACTATCAAACCAGGTGAAGTGAGTCCGCTTGGTTCACAGCTTCGTATACGAGAAGTTTTAGTAGTGGAAGGGGCGGATTTACCTGTCAGTGCTTTATTAGTTGATGATTTTGGAAATCCGGTGGATAACGGTCTGGATTTGCTGGATGATGCAGTGTACTTACAAAATGTAGAAAAGAAAGAAGGGGAAAAATGGAGATATGTGGGTGATGGCATATATGAACGTACATATATGGCCTACCAAGAAGGAGAAAATTTAACTTCATTTATGGAGATTAAAGGTTGGCGTATATACGGGCAACCATCCTATAACATCCTTCCTTTTGTGGAAGTCGAGTCGCTGAGTGTTAATGGTGTAAAATTCAGGGCGACAGATGGTTTTCCAGAAACAGGGTTTGATGGTGCAAAATTCACGCTGTTACTAACCCATAATATGAAAAATACGGATTATAATTGGACGGCTGGGATTTATGGAATTAATGTTGATAGTAATGGAGAAGTAACATTATCTGTGCTGATAAGAAGTGAAGTTACTATTACTGGGAAACCCAAGAATGGTAAAGGGAATGATGTTGTATTTAAATTCAAGATTAAAAAATGGTTTACTAGTTTAGGTGCTAGCAGTAGTAATACCTGGGATATCATAAATACTTCATGTAGCTATGGTCAAATGCCGTCATCTTTAGAATTAGCGCAGCGGCCAAGCGGTGGGGTAGTACCGCGAAAAGTAGGTACGTTGTGGGGCGAATATGGTAATTTAAAAACGTATGGGAACGCTTTTAGCAGTACGGATTATTGGACAAGTACTCAGCTCATGGGAGTACACGAGAAATTTAATCCTGAAACTGGTATATCAGAGCTTGGGACAGGAAAGTCTTCTGGCTTGTGCGTAGAGTATTATTAACGAAGTAATCACTAGATTGCCCTGCTTCAGCAGGGCAATTTATATTCGTTATTACGCAGAAGTACGCATCACACCAATAGTATTAAATTCGTTTTTCACACTGAGCAAACGGGGGTCATGAAGCAAAACATTTGACCATAAATCATTCTCTTTAATTAATTGTTGCCAGCGCTTTTCATATTCTTTTTTACCATACACAGTGTAAATTAACGGCAAAATAACACCATTGATTTTGTTGGTGCTAATATTTGCCAGTAACTTCATAATGTCATTTTTTATAGATGCGCCATAGATCAGAAACTTCGTATAAAGCGAGTTAACACAGGTGTAATCAAGACCATGTTCAGGCTCAAGTTTAAGCAATAAACTTTTGGCTTTATCATTATGTCCTTTCAGTGCCATGAACATAGCCAGAATAGAGGTAATAATTGGATTGTTACAGGTGTTTTGACTGTTAAGATTTAATGCAAAAGATATCGCGTTATCGAGGGGGGATGTGTAATAAAGTATAATTAATTTAAGAATGCTTATACCCATTTTATTGGGTTCAAGAGCAATGCTTTTTTCTATTAGATTAAATGCTCTTGCAAGGTCACCGTTCAAAAAACATAGCAGAGACTGATAATAATAAACGTCTGGCGAATTAGGTTTGAGTAAATGTGCTTGCTTAAATAGCACATTAGACACTGAATGTTCATCTTTTAGCCCACTGATTAAACCCAGTAAACCCAATGCCTGAGAATTTGAAGGGTTAATTTCAAGAGCCTTTTCAATGGAGGTTACTGCCGTAGTTATTGCTTGTTTTTGTTCACTGAGTCCAAGGAGGGCTAATGATATATGGCATTCCGCCAGGCAACAGTAGGGCAAGGTATTTTGCGGTTGCGTACTTACACAATCTCTAAATATTACTAATGCTCGTTTCAAACTCTCTGGTGTATAACGGTACATTTCCATTCTGCCATTCATATACATAACAGCAGAATCCAGAGATGGCATTTGTTGTGTATTAATAGATTTAAAATTAATGTTGGGTATTTTTTCAATAAGAATATTAATTACTTGTGATAATAATACGGAAAGAGGATTATCGGGATTGAAATCAATGCTTTGATGATCAATCAATTTATGTGTTCTGGCATGAATTAACTCAATAAATAAACGCCAGTTTTTACCATAGTGAACGACCTGACCCATAATATAATATTCTGGACCTGTTTTATTGATAAACTGATGGATAGTGGAGAAATCACTGGCCTCATTTGTTACCGAAGCGGGTAAAATATCTAAACCACAAAAAGCATATTTTGAAAGGCCCTGGACAAGTTCGTAATGGAGTTTTAGAACATTGATCGAACCTTCGGTACGAAAGGGAAAAACGGCAAGAGTGGTGGTCGACTTTACCGGTTCATTATCGGTCACAATCACAATAGGTACAGTAAAACGGTATCCACGACCATAGACCGTTTCGATATACTTACACTGTTTATTCTCATGCAAAAGTTTGCGCAATGCATAAATACATCGTGTTAGAGATTCATCACTGGCAACACTCGCGCTCCAGACCTTATCGATAATCTCTTCTTTGCTAACAATTTCACCGTCAGCATTAAGTAATAGAATGATAACGCCAAGTTCTTTCGGTGGAATATGATATTCTTTGTTTTTGAATAATAATATTCCATTGTTTTTTAATACAAAGTCGCCAAATATATATTGTTGTGTAGTATTTTTTCCATGTTGCAGTTGCATAGAACGCTCCTTCCGTTTTCTCTATTCATAGTATTAATTTGATCAATATAAAATAAAGTATTGGCAGAATTGCTCTATCAAAAAACGCTCATTTTGTAAGATTGTGATGAGGAAATGAATGAAAGGTGATGCTTAATAATATAAAGCGCTGGTCCCATTTTTCGGGACCAGATAGTGGATGATAATTGTGGGTGTTACTTAATCAGAAACGTAAATAATCCTTCGCTGAATCAAACAATGCAGTAATGGTTGACGATAATAATTTGATAATCGTATCGTAGGTGGAGTTGGCTGTACTGTATTTAGTCGTGATAACCTGCACGTCGGTTTTCATGTTTTCTGCCTGGCCGTTATAACCCGCCAGCCATGCCTGGTATTCAGCCGTGCTTATTTCGTAGCCGGTGAATTCTTTAGATATATTTTTTTCCTTCCCTTTATCGTCCCTGTGTACCATTGAGTCTGAAGACTGACTCATACTGTCAATAATCTGAGGGTTGGGAATAATAACATACAGACCGCTACCTTGCGGTTCAACTTCGACAATCGGAGAAGGTGTGCGGTGTTTGGGATCGGGTGGAATTACCGGAAGATCTAAAGCGGCGCACCATTTTTCTGCTTCTTCCAGTGGAACACCAATTTTGTCAGCTGGTGCCGGAGGGTATAAAACATAGTCTGGATTGTAATGATAGTGGAAATCACCATTAGGATATTTATCGATATAATAAAAATGCATCAAGGCCTTTTGAAATGCATTGACATCAAAAACTATCGCATCGCCTTTTTTATTAGAGTGAGTCCACTTTCCCATATTGCTTTGGATATGTTCACTGAAGTCCTGCCAGTATGCGCTCATTATCTCAACGCTATTTGCATAGATTTCGAGGTAGTCGCTACCGAGCACACTCATCAAATCAGCAATATCACTGCATATATATTTATCACTTTTAAATTCGCTTGAACTACTGGCAGTTAAAGTACTGCTGGTTTCTGAACTTCTCACTTCAGGTGCAGAACTCTCTAAAGAAGCGATAGCGTGAGTTAAGGTTCCTTTGGTCGTTGCCATTGCAATTGACCCGGTTGTGTTGTCAGCAACGTTAGCCAGGGTTTTTCTCACAGAGTTATGCAGGGTCAATATTTTAGCGGGATCCTTTAACTTTCCGTCAATAGTATTAACATTTTCTGTAAGCTGCAGAACGTTTTTTATCAGCAAATAACTTTCGTGTAAGAGCGCGGATCCTTTCTCTGACAGGTTCTCAGTTGGAAAATTTCTGAGCATGTTTTTAACGAAGTTAAGTTGTATGTCGTGCTGGCATTTCCAGTCTTCATTTCGCGGGCTACATTCACTGACTAAAGTTGATAGTTTCTCAACATCTTTCTTGAGCATAGCGCCAATATTATTATCCTTACTGGCGCTGTTATGAAAATTACCCTCGCTTTCGCTGTTTCCCAGTTGATGAGGCTCCTCACTTTGCGAGGATGCCTCTTTGAGAGGAATGTTTGCATTCTGCTGACGTAGAATATCTATATTTAAATTATTATCTTTATTAATCATGAGTCATTCCTCCTTAAATATAATTAACTATTATTGCAATTATTTATGAGCGAATGCCTTGAACGATAGCGCTATCAGTATCAATAATGGTTTGTATTATTTGTTGTAATAAATTAAGTGCCTGATCTCTTCCTTGAACATCACGACTAATTTGATCCAGATAGCTACTCATAACTGAATGCATAACATTTTTAGCCTGTTCAACAATGTCTTTTTCTGCATGAGTAGTGCTTTCTAGATATCTAGATGTTGCTCGAATTGATTCATTGCTAAGCTGTGAAAGTACATCTGCTTTACCTATAGTAAAATATTTATTATACCTATTGTTATGTTTTGTGCTAATTTTCTCGTTTGTATCTCTAATCTTTTCTAGAGTAGCTTCTTTTTCTTTATCATATGATTTCAGCGCCTCTTCTTTTTCTTTTTCATTAAGATTCGTATCTTTCGTTGTATTTTTTATTTTTTCATCTATTTGTTTGAGAGAAGCTTGTTGCTCTATAACTTCCCTTTTTGACGCGCGCTGTGCATTATCATCAGTTCTTTCGATAGTATGCTCTTGGTCAGGTGTAAGGGTTACCATCTTTTTGGGATGGCTTCTGTAATTTGCTACGGCAGATGCCGAGGCCCCGACTGCGCCAACTCCTGACCCGATAATAACACCTATCGAACTTGCTGCTGTGGCGCGTTCGGTTTCTTTTCTCTGATACTGGACAAGTTGTTCAAAAACATTGCTCATAATAGCCTCAGACATAGCTGAGGCTTTATACATTGATGTGAATACCCTTAAAAATTCCTCCATAACAGCTTGTTGTCGCATGGTCAAATTATCTAGCATATCAAGGATATTAAATTTAGATATTTTAATAGTGGTCTGCTCTGTAGAACTGCTTGATTGACTGGATGTAATTGTAGGTTTGTTAAGGTCACCCCTCAAATTATCTAGCGTATTCCTTGAATAATTAAGATTATCCAATAGTTTTACTCTTAGTTCCGGACAGACTTCTCTGTCTGTATTTTTTAATATTATAAACTGAGAGCTTATGTCATGCTTAATATCTTTAAGGTTATAGTATTGCACAATTTTATTATCATTTGGTATGTTGTTTTCTTTACTATAATCTCTATCAAAGATTGTTTTATCGAGATTGTTAATATTATGTGTGCTGGTCGCATTTTTAATTTCATAGGTGGCCATGTTAGAACCCTCTTATACGATAGAATGGGAAGCAAATTTTAAGGTTTCAGTTCGGTGTTGTAATACTCTTACCATCTGACTTACCTCTTGTTCGACGGTTTTATCCACCCTTTGCAATACTGAAAGCATTTGTTCACGCGTTTTTGATAGATTACTCATGTCCTGTTGTAAAATTGCCATGTCGGCAGAGTTTTCAGCAACACAATAATTCATTATCGATGTTGCTGTTTCACAGATAGCTAAGCCTATTTTCTCCAGAGCATTACTTATCTTGGCAATCAACTTCAAAACTACGACTGATGTTTGTATCATGCTGCATACTCTGTTTAATACCTTTATAATATTTTTTGAAACGGATTTAATAATAGATTCAATGGTTGATTTTATAGTGCTTGTTATTTCTTTGGTGACTTCTTCTGCGGCTGTTTTTGATAATGCAGAAACAACGGCCCCTATTGCTACAGAACATATTACAGCTGCACCAATCATTACTGTCGCCATGACAATAGAAGCGGCTGCACTTGCGTAAATACTTTTAACCAGTTCAATCGTATCTTGATCGACACCAATAACGTCCAGAAGCGCGGTGATTGCGAGCAGAGTGGGATCAACTGTTTTAATAGCAGCCGAAAGACCTTCTACAACTTTCCCTAAAATCCAGCCGGTAGCCGTGGTGCCCAGAGCGATTTGACAAGTGATATCTACACCTAATACTACTGCGCCCGCTATTCCTCCAATAAGTGCCAATGCACCCGCAATACTTGAACCACCACTTGGAACTGCAGCAAGAAGACCAACAACAATTAAGATTGCGCTCATGGCAATGGTAGCTACAGTTACACACTCATTAACGATTTTTACAACTTTTGTCCATTTAGTATATTTACGCGCTGTTTCATTGAGTTTATTTTCCCTGACATGGTTAATCTCTTTCATTACCTCAGACTGATTTTTAATAGATTCGCAATTGGTATCACCAATAACTTCCATTACTGAGGTAATCAAAAGGATAAATGTGGCTGTCGCGTTTCTGTTTTTCTGGTTTTCCTGGGTCAGGCAAATATTGGTGGTAAAGTTATTAATCTGTTCTTGCTGTTGAATTTCGTCAAAAATTTCCATACTTTGGCCGATCGCAGCATCAGCATCCATAATGGCTGTATTTAACGATTTCTCAGCTAACGATTTTTTTTGTAATGATAGCGTGAGTGTTTTCTCAGCCGCATTTTTTTGCGTCAGCACTTTATTATATTGCGGATCGCCAGGTTGCAGTTGCGACAGCTCTTGATTCAATGCATTGACTTTTTTCTCCAGCGATTGCACCTTTTTATCGACCGCATTGTAATTATTATTGGCCTGATGCATGATGTCGTCGGCTTTTTGCGCGGAATCTAATGACGAGGAGTAAGCGTCACTTAATTCACGAAACTTATTATGTGCCATTTCGTGTCGAAGCAGGGTGCTGTCAAGGTTATTATGCAATCGTGTTGTAATATCCTGATCGGCAATGCCTGTTAGATTACCCAAAATCATCGTCAGGCGGGCATCGTTCGTCTTTGCTGTAGTGGCGTTGTCTGAATCTAAAACCTGCATTTCAGGCGGAGCAAGCATCGGTTTGTTTTCAAGACGAGCGCGAATATCATTATCAAGGGATTTCGGGTTTTTATTAAGCCGCATGGGATCAACTTGCGTTTTGCTGCTGTCCTGCAGTCTTTTTTCCGCATCGCTATACTGTGTGCGCAATGTTTCGCTGATTTGTTCAAACGTGATCGTTTGTCCCGTAATCGGTGCCGACATAATTCACCTCCTTTTTAAGCTATCATCGGGTGTAATTAATTCTTTTTTATTTAACTCATGGCAGATGTTTATTCCCATCTAAAATGGCATCAACGGGAAAGTAAGCAATGTGTTTATTGTTATTCTTCTCATTTATTTTATCGCTATGGTTATTTTTAAATCAACCGGGGCTTTCTCATGATATTTCCTGGTTAACTCTTCAGGCGTAAAAGAAGAGTTTTTTCCGTTTATGTTCATTTTGCCGACTCACTCTGTTTGAACTTCCTCTTCGGTATTGGCTGTCAAGAGTTCAAGATAAGCAGTAGCCATCTCTTTAATTTTTTCATTTTGGCTGTAGGTTACGACTGTATTAAATAACTCCGTGGCCATTTTAGTGTTTTTTAAGCCCATCTGGCACTGGCCCATGTAATAAACCAAAGAGAAATCGTTATCGGGAGATAGCATTAAACAGATATGATACATGTCGAATGCCTTTTGATAATCTTTCTTCAACTGACAGACGGCGGCATATCCTTTTAAATAGTTATAATTTTGGAAATCATAAATACAGAGAAATTTAAAAAAGAGTTCAGCTTCGTCAAGTCTTCCTTTTTCATAAAAGTTATAAGCGTAAGCATAAACGCCTTCAAGTGTATCCGGAGTAATGCCATGCAGCTCTGCAAGTGTTGCTCCCATACCTAGTGCACGTTCGAACTTACTGGCAATTTCTTTATTTTCTTCTAAATCCAGATTTGCGCTTTCCATCTCTACTCTCTCCTTTCGAACATTCTTTGTGCAGACTTCACCATTTTTTAGAGGGTGGTGATATCAAAATTCGCTCATTTTTATGCCCATCCGTTGGGCTTCCTTTTCTTCATTAAAAACAAGTATTGTTTCAATGAGATAAGATTTTCTATGTGATGAAATGAAAACAATGTAGAGGGAAATTCCTCCACAATCCTGATGAACGGGTGCAATTTTGATTGGAATTTGAAAAAGCAGGTGATTTACTGATGTGCGAGCGTACGTCAGCGGCTGCTGGCCTGAGCGCGGAGGTGTGCGAAATTCACATATCCGGGCATTCCACCTTACCCAGCGCTTCCCAGTAGTTATTCTGATTATTACGCTCCATCGCCACAATAGCTTCGCGGATATGTTGTTTGTTATTCTCATCAGACAACATTAATTTTTCCCACGCTTCGTCTGATAATGACGCCTGTGGCGTGCAAATTTTACGTAAATCTTGCAATACCGTGGTCTTTTCTTTTGCCGACTGTAGAGAACTGAATGGCGATTCGGCCTGAGAAATGGCTGAAAAAGTCAGGAATACGGTAATCATGAGTAGCATCGTTGGCTTCATAGCTGCAACCTTCTGCAAATGTGCATCGAATGAAGCATAAGTGTAGTTTGCTTTTGCCGCTCTCATCATGCTGTACGAAAGGTGTTTGCGTGGTCAGTAAGAAGTGCCAGTTTTATATACCTTTTTCTTCTATTCGATAGCTTTTCGTTTTTTAAATCGTAGTGATCTTGCCATTATAGTCAGTTAACGATTAAAAAAAGGATAAAAAAGTGAAACTGACAACACATCATCTACGGGTGGGGGCCTCATTATTGCTGGCAGGAATTCTGCTGGCAGGTTGCGACCAGAGCAACAGCGATGAAAAGCACATTAAAGTGGGCGTTATTAATGGCGCAGAACAAGATGTCGCGGAAGTCGCTAAAAAGGTGGCAAAAGAGAAGTATGGCCTCGATGTTGAACTGGTAGGATTTAGCGGTTCGTTGCTACCGAACGATGCGACAAATCATGGCGAGCTTGATGCGAACGTCTTCCAGCATCGCCCCTTTCTTGAACAAGATAATCAGGCGCATGGTTATAAACTGGTAGCGGTGGGAAATACGTTTGTCTTCCCCATGGCGGGTTATTCCAAAAAAATCAAAACCGTGGCGCAAATAAAAGAAGGCGCGACAGTGGCGATCCCCAACGACCCGACCAACCTTGGTCGCGCGCTTTTACTGTTGCAAAAAGAGAAGCTAATTACTCTGAAAGAGGGAAAAGGGTTACTACCTACCGCGCTGGATATAACCGAGAATCCTCGTCATTTGCAGATTATGGAACTCGAGGGGGCACAGCTCCCGCGCGTACTGGATGATCCCAAAGTTGATGTGGCGATTATCAGCACCACTTACATTCAGCAGACCGGGCTTTCTCCGGTGCACGACAGCGTATTTATTGAAGATAAGAATTCGCCGTATGTGAATATTCTGGTGGCACGGGAAGATAATAAGAATGCAGAAAACGTGAAGGAATTTCTGCAATCTTATCAATCGCCCGAAGTCGCTAAAGCGGCAGAAACCATCTTTAACGGTGGCGCGGTGCCTGGCTGGTAATTCTCACTCATGCCGCGCCGGACGATTTATTTTTCTGGCGCGGCGACGAGAATCCATTGAAATCAAAATCACCGATGACAGAATCAGCAGCGTTCCCAGCCAGTCCGGCAATGTGAACGTGATCCCCAGCAACAGCAAAGAGAGCAGCGCGCTACTTAATGGTTCTGCACAGCTCAGAATGCTGGCTTTTGGCCCGCCAATGAGCTGTGCGCCTTTCAGATATAGACTAAAGGTTAGCGAAGTTCCGATTACCACCAGATAGAAAAACGCCAGAATCAGGCTGCCATTAACCACGAAGTTTGTTCCTTGCCCGGCATAGAAGGGCAGCAGGATCAGACCACCGATCAGCATACTCCAGCCGACGACCGGTAACGTGCCATAGCGGGCAATCAGCGTTGAGGGATAGGTGGTATAGAATGCAGCAGCAAATGCCGAGGCAATGCCCCAGAATAACGCGGCCGGAGAGATCGATAATGACGTCGGATTACCGTGTGTCACCAATAAAAAAGTCCCGATCAGCGATGTCAAAATAGCGCAGAAAACCAGAATGCCCGGGCGAGATTTACGCACCAGTGAGAACCAGGCGACGATAATCGTCGGTGAGAGGAATTGCAGCACCGTTGCCGTGGCAGCATTCGATTTTTCAATGGTTAGTAAAAAAGTGAGCTGTACGGTTAGCGCACCAACCACGGAAAAAATCAGCAGACTAATGGCATCTTTGTGATTGTTAATAATAGAAAAGATTTTATCGCCATGCACAAATGACAGCGTCAGCAGAATCAAACCGGCGAATATCAAACGCGTCATAGTCAAAAACTGCGACGACATCTGGCTTTGCTCCATGATGTATTGCGCGCAGACCCCTGAACTTCCCCACAACACGGCGGCAATCAGAACGTTCAGCATCCCCTTTCTGGTGGAACCCATTTTTCCCTCTGCATACTGTTTTGTCGTTTATGTATGCAGGCATGATAGCAAAAATGGCGAGGATGGCTCTGTTTGCGCCACGCCGATTTTTCTTAGCCCAGACAGGTGAGCTAAATATCTTTAATAAACAGCAGGCAAATCATCGCAATACCCAACATCCCTATCGCCAGCCAGAACAACGCGTGGTAGCTCCAGATTTCAACCATAATTCCGTCAACAGAGCCGGCGATAATCCAGCCGACGCGTGAAGTATTTGCATATAACGTTGTCGCAGAGCCTATTTTTTCAGGCATCAGGTCCTGAAAATAAAGCATGCCGATACCACAGAGAATACCAAGGAAGATGGCATTTAGAATTTGCAATTCCAGCTCAACTGCCGGAGTCGTCGCCATGAGTACGCTGGCGTAAAAACACATTCCACTCACGATAGCAATGAGCATTAATAGCCGCTTGCCAATACGTTTCATGTAATAGCCTGCGATTAACATCATCGGAATTTCCAGACCGGCAGCAATACCAATCATTTCTCCAGCCAGTTTATCGGTTAGATGCAGTTCATCAATAATAAATAGCGGCATATTTATCATGTAGAGATTATTCGCCGCCCACATCATTGAACAAACCACGAAAAGTAGCCGTGTATCCCGCTTCCTATGGGTGGAGGGTAAAATTTCTACGGGTTGGGTAACGACAGGAATATTTCTTTGTATTGATGGCAAAAACAACCAGACTATCAGCCCGCAAACAACAAATGCGATGGCTGCGGTGAGATACATCACTTTAAAACTAAATCCCATTGCCAGCTCATAAGCGAGCGGTGGCCCGATAACCCAGGCAAGCGAGATCTGAGCACGTAAAAATGTACTGAACATTACCGTCTCACGGCCTGTTCTGTCGGCGTGTTCACGGGCGAGGGCGAACATTTGCGGGTTTGCGGTGGAAGCAAAACTACTCAGAAGTACGCCCGTAGAGAGGAGAATGAAGTAGTTGCGATTCCACGCAAAAAGCGTGCAGGCCAGCACTCCAAATAAGCAACATAGCAGGATCAGTAATTTACGGTCGCCTTGTTTATCGGAGTGTCTTGCCAGAAATTGACTGACAAGAATTCCCATAATAGCGCTACCGGTGAAGAAAAAACCTACCATTATAGGACGGGCTTTCAGTTCATCTGCGAGGAATATACTTAGGGTAGGAGTCTGGAGAGCGCCCGCAATACCCGTCAGAAAGGCGACAAGTAAAAATGCCGCGGCAGTGAGATCAAGTATTTTTGATGGAGTGGTAGCCGTTTTTTGCATTCTTCTGAATCACCGGGCGACAAAATATAACTGAGTTACAAATAAGTACCAGTCGAATGAGTATTGTATTAAGAATTTTTGAGTGTCGCTGATACAACCAGAAAGCAATGCTAGCGCAATATTATAGGGCCAGCAATTGAGATTATTAGCAAAAGCATGTTAAGAATTAATCACCGAATTTATATATTAATTATAGTAAGGCAATGAGCTATTTTTGATAGTAAAAATAAAACAAGTTGATTTGATATATTAAATGAAAAAATTAATCTTGATGACAGTCTGATTATTGGTGAAGTTTACAGGTCAGTTTTTTTCGCCAGCTGTTAAAGGAATAGAATCGTCGTATAAAAAAGGGTGTTATGGAGCGTGTAAAACAATATCTTCACCTTAATGGCGATACAGTTGGCTGAGAGCCAGCAGGGGGCAAATCACCTGCAAATAAACACGGCACATGCTGGCGCGCATATCGCGGATGCGTTCGAGGACAGAAGAACCGACAGGCGGATTCTTCAGTCGCTCATCGTCCATCACAAAACTTTTGATCAGGTATTCCTGAAGCCGATTGAATATTGAGCAGATAGAAAATCTCTGGAATGACAGTATTACAAGGGGTTGGAGAATGTCAGAAGAGGCTAATTGGCGGAAGATCACAGGAGTCGAACCTGCCCGGGACCGCTGGCGGCCCCAACTGGATTTGAAGTCCAGCCGCCTCACCGGAGACGACGATCTTCCGCGCCTCGATTGCTACATGGAGGCGGGGCGCATTATAGCTACTTCCTTGAGTTTCTACATCCCCCAGATCAGTTTTTTCCGCCTAATACACGCAGCGTATTATCACGAAAGCATTATAGTTCATATAAAACCCATATTTTACAATGATATATGAGCGAAATTAACGCTACCACGATCACATAAAACAAGAATCATAAATTAATAACCAGATATCGGAATATTCGCTCTCACAGGGATGGTTTACAAAATGCGTTATCGGTCTCAGCACCCCTATAGCATCAAGGAAAAGCAGATGAAGAGTGAAGTGTTGTCCGTTAAAGAGAAAATTGGTTATGGCATGGGAGACGCCGCCAGCCACATTATTTTCGATAACGTAATGTTATATATGATGTTCTTTTATACCGATATTTTTGGCATACCTGCCGGATTTGTCGGAACCATGTTTTTGGTCGCTCGTGCACTGGATGCGATTTCCGATCCTTGCATGGGGTTGTTGGCCGATCGAACGCGCTCTCGCTGGGGTAAATTTCGTCCGTGGGTACTGTTTGGCGCACTGCCATTTGGGATCGTCTGTGTACTGGCCTATAGCACGCCAGATCTCAGTATGAACGGAAAAATGATTTATGCAGCAATTACTTACACCCTACTTACCTTACTTTATACCATCGTTAATATCCCTTACTGCGCATTGGGTGGTGTAATCACCAATGACCCGACTCAGCGTATCTCGCTGCAATCCTGGCGTTTTGTGCTGGCGACCGCGGGAGGCATGCTCTCTACTGTGCTGATGATGCCGCTGGTTAATTTAATTGGTGGTGATAATAAACCACTCGGTTTCCAGGGCGGTATCGCGGTCCTTTCCGTGGTGGCATTTATGATGCTGGCATTTTGTTTCTTCACCACTAAAGAACGCGTTGAAGCACCACCTACAACGACGTCTATGCGGGAAGATTTACGTGATATCTGGCAAAACGACCAGTGGCGGATTGTCGGTTTACTAACCATTTTCAATATCCTGGCGGTGTGCGTACGCGGTGGAGCGATGATGTATTACGTCACATGGATTTTGGGTACGCCGGAAGTGTTTGTCGCTTTTCTCACCACTTATTGCGTGGGTAACCTGATTGGTTCCGCACTGGCAAAACCGCTGACCGACTGGAAATGTAAAGTCACTATCTTCTGGTGGACGAACGCCCTGCTGGCAGTGATTAGCCTCGCGATGTTCTTTGTTCCTATGCAGGCCAGCATCACCATGTTTGTCTTCATCTTCGTGATTGGTGTGTTGCATCAACTAGTGACACCTATCCAGTGGGTAATGATGTCCGATACCGTCGACTACGGCGAGTGGTGCAATGGTAAACGCCTGACCGGGATCAGTTTTGCTGGCACGCTGTTTGTGCTCAAACTGGGGTTGGCCTTCGGCGGCGCTCTTATCGGCTGGATGCTGGCTTATGGCGGATATGATGCGGCAGAAAAAGCGCAGAACAGCGCCACGATTAGCATCATTATTGCGCTATTCACGATTGTTCCGGCGATCTGTTATTTGCTGAGCGCGATTATCGCTAAACGCTACTACTCACTCACGACGCACAATCTGAAAACCGTTATGGAACAGCTGGCCCAGGGCAAACGCCGTTGCCAGCAACAATTCACCTCTCAAGAAGTGCAGAACTAAGGAACGGCAATGAAAATTAGCGATGGAAACTGGTTGATTCAACCTGGCCTCAATTTGATTCACCCGCTTCAGGTGTTCGAGGTTGAACAGCAGGGTAATGAAATGGTGGTCTATGCTGCCCCCCGTGATGTGCGTGAACGAACCTGGCAGCTTGATACGCCTTTATTTACGCTGCGCTTTTTCTCCCCACAGGAAGGTATTGTCGGTGTACGGATTGAGCATTTTCAGGGGGCGCTGAATAACGGTCCTCATTATCCGCTCAATATTTTGCAGGACGTGAAGGTCACAATCGAAAACACAGAACGTTACGCTGAGTTTAAAAGTGGCAACTTAAGCGCGCGTGTCAGCAAAGGTGAGTTCTGGTCACTGGATTTTCTGCGCAACGGCGAACGTATTACCGGTAGTCAGGTGAAAAATAATGGCTACGTGCAGGACACGAATAATCAACGAAATTATATGTTTGAGCGGCTGGATCTTGGCGTTGGCGAAACAGTTTACGGTCTGGGTGAGCGCTTTACTGCCCTGGTGCGCAATGGCCAGACGGTAGAGACCTGGAACCGGGACGGCGGCACAAGTACTGAACAGGCGTATAAAAATATCCCGTTCTATATGACTAACCGTGGTTATGGGGTACTGGTCAATCATCCTCAATGCGTCTCTTTTGAAGTGGGAGCGGAGAAAGTCTCCAAAGTGCAGTTCAGCGTTGAGAGTGAATATCTCGAATACTTTGTTATCGACGGCCCGACGCCGAAAGCGGTACTTGATCGTTATACCCGTTTTACTGGTCGTCCGGCGCTGCCGCCCGCGTGGTCCTTCGGTCTGTGGCTAACCACTTCATTTACCACCAACTACGACGAAGCGACGGTAAACAGCTTTATCGATGGTATGGCGGAACGCAATCTGCCACTGCATGTTTTCCACTTTGACTGTTTCTGGATGAAAGCCTTCCAGTGGTGCGATTTTGAGTGGGACCCGCTGACTTTCCCGGACCCGGAAGGGATGATCCGCCGCCTGAAAGCGAAAGGGCTGAAAATCTGCGTCTGGATTAACCCCTATATCGGGCAAAAATCCCCTGTCTTTAAAGAGTTACAAGAGAAAGGCTATTTACTCAAACGCCCGGACGGTTCGCTGTGGCAGTGGGATAAATGGCAGCCAGGTCTGTAATGCCAGTCAGTTAAGCAACTGACTGGCTCTTTTTCGGGGCTGTGGGGTATTTCCAGGGCCTCTCCTTTACCACTCTCGGGAAGGCCCTTTCCCTTCTTGTCGGTAATTTCACAAGTTGTCCCATACTTGCAAGATCGCGCATCAGCTCCGGTATACGTCCCGGTGAAGCGCCCTGCAATGTCATCAGCATTCTCATCACCATTCCGCATGATTCTGAGAAACTCAGTTGATTCGGCCAGTAACCTTTCAGATGTTCCGCCATTTTAATCATCTGATATCTCACCAGATTATAAGCCAGTAAGACACCCCACAGCTCTTGCTCCACAAGCTCCGGCTTTTTACTTCTCAGCGTCAGCCTGCTCCGTTGCATCGTCTGTTTTATCTCCCTGTATCCCAGTTCGATTTCCCAGCGATGACTGTACAGATCCCCCATTTCTCCTCCGGGGAAGCGCATGGCGTCCGTCATCGACGTCAGCAGATGGCAGACTTTTCCTTTGCGCGTCACGGTCAGCAGGCGGGCAGTCACTTCATTTCCCAGTCCCGGCCACTTTTTTCGTGCCTGCGGGCTGGTTTTCAGCTTCACCAGATGATCGCCTTTACCCAGTTTTCTGATCTCTTCATATTGCGCTCCCTTTCTGAGAGGTATCATCCAGTGGCGGTGTTCTCCCGCCAGGCTCCAGGCATTTAACAGTCCCAGTGAGTAATAACCTTTATCCATTAACGTCAGAGTGTTATCGCCGGTTTGTTCTATAAGTTGCTCAGCAAGCTCATTTTCGCTGTTCTTCATCGTGCCGAAGGCTGCAGCCGTCAGCAGATGGCTGGTCAGTTCCATCTGGCAGACCATTTTGACCTGCGGGTAGAGCGCCGGGTTCCCGGCATGTGTCTGGCGGGGGAAGGCTGCATCGTTCTCTGGTGTATCCGGTGTGCGCCAGAACACACCATCGATGGCCAGCAGGGTCAGGCCGCACCAGTGCGGATGCGGCGTGGCGTTATGCCAGAGCTGCGCTGTTTTCGTGAACACGCGGCGGACAGCCTCACTTCCCAGGCGCTGGCGGGCCTGAATAACGGCACTGGGGGCAACGAAGGGGCGATTGCCCGGCAGCATGATGTCCAGGCGATTCACAATCTGGTGAAGAGGTTCTTTACGCTCAAGCGCCATGCCAACAATACACCAGACCATCATTTCGAGGGGAAGACGGCGCTTGCGTAGCGTTACAGTACCTGATTCGGCAAGGCAACGAGAGATGAGTTCGGGGTCGAGGTAATCCCCCAGAGAAGTCAGTGGGTTACGCAGAGAATCGTAACGGGATACCAGATCAAGAGCCTGTCCAATGTGCATAAAAAAATCCGGAAACAAGTGAGCGTTTCCGGATTCTTACACAGCCACTGGATCGGTCAACTGATCCTTAACTGATCGGCATTACAGCCAGGTCTGGCGATTTATGACTTTACCAATCCGGATGCCTGCAAATGGTACGCCGACAAACTGAAAGGTCTGGTCGCGATGGGCGTTGATTGCTTTAAGACTGACTTTGGCGAACGTATTCCAACCGATGTTCAATGGTTTGACGGTTCCGATCCGCAGAAAATGCATAACCATTATGCGTACATCTACAACGAACTGGTGTGGAACGTGCTCAAGGAAACCGTTGGCCAGGAAGAAGCCGTCTTGTTTGCTCGCTCGGCCTCCGTTGGTGCGCAGAAATTCCCGGTACACTGGGGTGGCGACTGTTACGCTAACTACGAATCAATGGCGGAAAGCCTGCGCGGTGGTTTGTCTATTGGCCTTTCAGGTTTTGGCTTCTGGAGCCACGATATCGGCGGCTTTGAGAATACCGCTCCGGCGCACGTTTACAAACGCTGGTGCGCGTTTGGTTTGCTCTCCAGCCATAGCCGTTTACATGGCAGCAAATCTTATCGTGTGCCGTGGGCCTATGATGATGAGTCCTGTGATGTGGTGCGCTTCTTCACGCAACTGAAATGCCGCATGATGCCGTATCTGTATCGTGAAGCTGCTCGTGCGAACGCGCGGGGTACGCCGATGATGCGGGCCATGATGATGGAGTTCCCGGACGATCCGGCTTGTGATTACCTTGACCGTCAATACATGTTAGGCGACAACGTGATGGTTGCTCCGGTGTTCACTGAAGCGGGCGATGTGCAGTTCTACTTGCCGGAAGGTCGCTGGACACATCTGTGGCACAACGATGAACTCGATGGTAGTCGCTGGCATAAACAGCAGCACAGCTTCCTGAGTCTGCCCGTTTATGTGCGTGATAACACCCTACTGGCGCTGGGCAACAACGAGCAACGTCCCGATTACGCGTGGCACGAAGGCACGGCATTCCATCTCTTTAATCTGCAAGACGGGCATGAAGCTCTTTGTGAAGTGCCCGCTGCTGACGGTTCGGTGATCTTTACTCTAAAAGCAACACGTACTGGTAACACGATTACTGTGACTGGTGCGGGCGAGGCGAAGAACTGGACACTGTGCTTGCGCAATGTTGTGAAAGTAAATGGTCTGCAAGGCGGTTCGCAGGCTGAAAGTGAGCAGGGGCTGGTGGTGACGCCTCAAGGGAATGCGCTGACAATTACGTTGTAATCTATTGACGGAATGCCGGGTACGTCTGAGTCGTACCCGGCGAGATTGATTTTTACTGCACCGGCTCCGTCGACGTAACTTCACCACTGGAAACGACGCCCGCATTCATGGTTTGAGTCACTTGCTGCTTTGCGGCGTTCACGGCATGGAGTTGCCCGCTAACCGTAGGTTTCAGCGGGATATTGGCCTGAATATCGCCGCTGGCGGTAAGCTGAATATTGCCGTCGCCAGTCAACGGTAATTCAGGCCATCCCCACTGTTGCAAAATATTCACCGGCACACCGCGTCCATTCAGGCTGATATGGGTCTGACGTTGTGGCGTTTGTGAAACACTGGCGGTGGCTTCCAGAATGCCTTTTTCAGTAAATGCACTCAGTTCGCTGATATTCACCGTGCTGCTGTTGGCGGTCAGCGCCAGCGATGGGCGACGAACATCAACACGATTGAATGTCGCGGCGGCGGCATTCAGATTCGCCGAACCACTCCAGACGCCCCATTTATGATCGGTAACCAGCGTCAGGTTGGCACCGTAACCATCGAGCGCGGTGAGCTGCCACGGGAAGTCAGGGTCGATATCAATGATCAGATTGCGGCTGGCGCTAAATCTCTTCAGTTGCAGGCTGTTTAACCAACCCGGTGTCGTTTCCATCCACAACTGTTGCCAGTTTTTTGGCAAGGTATATTCCAGTCCGGCAATTGCCGCATCATCAAGGATCAACGTTTTCCCGTTGCGCAGCCAGTTTCCGGACGTTCTGACCATGCCCCCTTCCCAGCGGCTGGTGAACTGGCGCAGCGCTACGCCCTGCGGGGAAAATTCCGCGTTTATAATCGGGTCAAATAAATGCAGCGAACCATAAATGAACTCGCTAGCGTTCATCGACAGTTTGCCTTCCTGTGTCTGCCAGTCATCTTTACTGAAGGTCATGTTGCGCAAGCTGAGATCGAGGTCGGTCACCGCCCAGTCCGGACCTTGCAGGCGAGCGTCGATGACTTCCAGGCGACCAATCTGCAACGACGGGACAGAGAGTAATGGCGCAAAGAAGTCGGTTAGCGATTTTTCGCTTTGTAGACGGATATCCGCCATGCGCAGATTTTCCACTTGCCAGCTGCCGTCGGCGTTACGCTGCGCGTTTCCGGTTAATGTCCCGCGGGCGATGTCGGCACCCAGGTTAGTCAGCGTAACGCGATCGTTATCAATACTGCCTTCAATCAGTACATTGGTGGCAGGAACATCATTGAGCGAAAGCGATCCGGCACTAAACTGAATCTGCGCCTTCGTACCCAGCACTTTACCGGCTTCTGGTGACCACGGAACCACGCCGCCATTTACCCGCTGCGCGCTCAGTTTCCATTCGCTATTCGGGCTATTAAACGCCATATCACGCAGTTGCAGACGATCGGCTTTGAACGGTAGCGGCGCGGTCTGGTCGGTGAGATTCAGCGTCCCGTTTTCCAGCAGGATGGTATCGACATGGCGTGATTCGGTCAGTTGGCGACTGCTTAGCGCAATGTCGACACTTTTGGCCACCAGGGTCGCGGGCTGACCATCACGACCAAACGTGACGTTCTCCAGCACGATATGAGATGGCGCGGAAAAACGGTGATCCATCGCCCCGAAGGCCAGATGATAGTCACTATTTTCGGAAACCCATGCGCTGATATGTTCTGCTCCCCAGCGGGTTTGCAGAAGAAAATAGAGGCCAGCGATCACCACTAACAGAGCGATGAGAATGTAGAGAAGCAGCTTCCCAATAAATTTCATGGTCTTCCATCCCGTGAAATGCACATAAGGGAGTTATGCACGATTTACGCGCAATCCTCAAGGCGGGAATGGTGAAAGAGGTGAGACTGCGGCGGTAATTATCTTACCGCCGCCAGTGAATTACTGTTTTTCTGGTGGGAAAATCAGATTCAGCACGATGGCAGTAATACCGCCCGCGGCGATCCCGGAGGAGAGCAGGTTTTTCAGCCATTCAGGGGCAAACTGCAAAATCAGCGGCTGCTGAGACACGCCCAGACCGACCGCCAGCGACAGCGCGATAATCAGAATCGCCCGACGGTTCAGCGGCTCACGAGACACAATGCGCACACCGGAGGCGGCGATGGTGCCAAACATTACAAGCGTTGCGCCGCCCAGAACCGGTTCTGGAATATGTTGTACAAAACCGCTCACCGCCGGGAAGAGACCCAGCACGATCAACATCAGCGCGACGACAAAACCGACATAGCGGCTGGCAACACCGGTCAACTGGATCACACCGTTGTTCTGCCCGAAGCAGGAGTTCGGGAAGGTGTTAAATACCGCCGAAACAAACGAGTTCAGGCCGTTTGCCAGCACGCCGCCTTTCAGGCGTTTCATGTACAGCGGACCGGACACTGGCTGTTCGGAAACGTCAGAGGTCGCCGTGATATCGCCAATGGTTTCCAGCGAAGTGATCATAAAGACCAGCATCAGCGGCAGCAGCAGACTCCATTCAATGCCAAGGCCGTAATAGAGCGGCGTTGGTACCATAATCAGTTCTTGCGTCATCGGTTCGTTGCTTTCTGGCAACATGCCCATAAACCACGCCAGCGCATATCCGGCCGCCATCGCAATCACCAGTGAGGCCACGCGCAAATATGGGTTACGTTGACGGTTAAGCAGGATAATTAAGGCTAAGACCACGCCTGCCAGCAACAGATTTTTCGGTGCGCCGAAGGTGTTATCGCTCATGGCTGCGTAACCGCCGCCAATGGATGTTAGCCCCACCTGAATTAGCGACAGGCCGATAATCATCACCACAACGCCAGAAACCAGCGGCGTAATAATGCGGCGCGCCAGATGCAGAACACGGGAGATCACCATCTCGGTGCAACTTGCCAGCATCAACGTGCCGAACAAAGCCGCCATCATGGTAGGAACATCAGCACCACCGGTTTTCAGCGCGGTACCGCCCATAATCAGCGGGGCAACAAAGTTGAAGCTGGTGCCCTGAATAGACAACAGCCCGGAGCCAACCGGACCCCAGGCCTTAATTTGAATAATCGATGCCACACCGGAGGCAAACAGCGACATACTAATAATGTGTTGCGTGTCTTGTGCCGGTAAACCCAGCGCCTGGCAGATTAATAGCGCTGGCGTGATCACCGCAACGAACATCGCCAGCAGATGCTGACAGGCGGCAAACAGAGTTTGAGGAAGCGGCGGACGATCTTCAAGACGGTAAATCAGTTCGCTGTTTTGAGTCTGCGCAACCGGTTGCGCATTTTCTGACTCGAGGGTGGAAACAGACATCGAAAACAATCCCGTGGTAGCAAAGCGGGCATTTTAGCTGACCGAAAGATAAAAGCAAACGTTTGCCACATCCTCATCTAAATATTTAAATGAGATAAATGCACTTTTTTATATAACTTTTGGTATTTTTCTGCTTAAAATCCATGCCATTTGTTCATTAACAGCTGAGAATTTGACCCAGGAAAGCATAACTCGATACCCGTCATAGTTCATAAGTTGCCACTGCGCGATGAAGTATGACGAGTATGAAAGAGTGATGCGGATACAAAGGAGTAACTATGTTTCATCTCGATACTTTAGCAACGCTTGTTGCCGCAACGCTGACGTTGCTGCTCGGGCGTAAGTTGGTCCATTCCGTCTCCTTTTTGAAGAAATACACCATACCGGAACCAGTTGCGGGTGGTTTGTTGGTGGCGCTGGCGCTACTGGTACTGAAAAAAAGCATGGGCTGGGAAGTCAACTTTGATATGTCCCTGCGCGATCCGTTAATGCTGGCATTCTTCGCCACCATTGGCCTGAACGCCAACATTGCCAGTTTGCGTGCCGGTGGGCGTGTGGTTGGCATCTTCTTGATTGTGGTTGTTGGTCTGTTGGTGATGCAAAATGCCATTGGCATTGGTATGGCTAGCCTGTTAGGGCTTGATCCGCTGATGGGGCTGCTGGCCGGTTCTATTACGCTTTCCGGCGGTCACGGTACGGGAGCAGCATGGAGTAAATTGTTCATTGAACGTTATGGCTTCACCAATGCGACGGAAGTGGCGATGGCCTGTGCGACGTTTGGTCTGGTGCTGGGCGGCTTGATTGGCGGTCCGGTAGCGCGCTATCTGGTGAAACACTCCACCACGCCGAACGGTATTCCGGATGACCAGGAAGTCCCGACGGCGTTCGAAAAGCCGGATGTGGGCCGCATGATCACCTCGCTGGTGCTGATTGAAACTATCGCGCTGATTGCTATCTGCCTGACGGTGGGGAAAATTGTTGCGCAACTTTTGGCTGGCACTGCTTTTGAACTGCCGACCTTCGTCTGTGTACTGTTTGTTGGCGTGATTCTGAGCAACGGTCTGTCAATGATGGGCTTTTACCGCGTCTTTGAGCGTGCGGTATCCGTGCTTGGTAACGTAAGCCTGTCGTTGTTCCTGGCGATGGCGCTGATGGGGCTGAAACTATGGGAGCTGGCTTCGCTGGCGCTGCCGATGCTGGCGATTCTGGTGGTACAGACCATCTTCATGGCGTTGTATGCCATCTTCGTTACCTGGCGCATGATGGGCAAAAACTACGATGCGGCAGTGCTGGCTGCGGGTCATTGTGGTTTTGGCCTCGGTGCAACGCCAACGGCAATCGCCAACATGCAGGCGATCACTGAACGTTTTGGCCCGTCGCACATGGCGTTCCTGGTAGTGCCGATGGTCGGTGCGTTCTTTATTGATATCGTTAACGCGCTGGTGATTAAGCTGTATTTAATGTTGCCGATTTTTGCCGGTTAACCGATGAAGCGGCGGTCTTCTCACCGCCGCCTTTTACGCATTCGAGTAACGTTCCGTCTCCGGCATCCAGCGTTCTATCAGGGCTTTTGCCTGTTGTGGGTAACGTTCGTGAATATGTCGCGCCAGGCGCTGAACTTCCGGGATCATCGCCTGATCGCGCAGTAAATCCGCCACTTTAAACTCAGCATTACCCGTCTGACGCGTACCTAACAGTTCACCCGGTCCGCGAATCTCTAAGTCTTTCTGTGCAATCACAAAACCGTCGTTGCTGTCGCGCAGTACCTGCAGGCGAATTTGCGCCGTTTTAGAGAGCGGTGTTTTGTAGAGCAACACGCAGTGAGAAGCCACCGCACCACGACCTACACGCCCGCGAAGCTGGTGCAACTGCGCCAGACCCAGACGCTCCGGGTTTTCGATAATCATCAGGCTGGCGTTAGGCACATCAACGCCGACTTCAATAACGGTAGTGGCAACCAGCAGGTGTAACTCGCCTTGTTTAAATGATGCCATGACGGCCTGCTTCTCGGCTGGTTTCATCCGTCCGTGTACCAGACCAACATTCAACTCTGGTAGCGCCAGTTTCAACTCTTCCCAGGTAGCTTCCGCCGCCTGCGCTTCCAGTAACTCTGACTCTTCAATGAGTGTGCACACCCAGTACGCCTGACGCCCTTCAGTCATACAGGCGTGGCGCACGCGGTCGATAATGTCGTTACGACGCGTATCCGGGATTGCCACTGTCGTCACTGGCGTGCGGCCTGGCGGCAGCTCATCTATCACCGAGGTATCGAGATCGGCATACGCGGTCATCGCCAGCGTGCGGGGGATCGGCGTCGCGGTCATGATCAACTGATGCGGATGGAAGCCCTGCTGCTGGCCTTTCTCCCATAACGCCAGACGCTGATGCACGCCAAAACGATGCTGTTCGTCGATAATCACCAGCGCCAGGCCGTTAAACTGCACCTGTTCCTGGAAGATGGCGTGTGTTCCGACAATCATCTGCACCTGACCGCTGGCGATGGCTTCCTGCTGTGCCAGCCGTGCTTTACCTTTCTGTTTACCGGCGAGCCAGCCCACTTCGATACCGAGCGGTGCAAACCAGTTGCGGAAGTTATTGGCGTGCTGTTCGGCGAGTAATTCGGTTGGTGCCATCAATGCCACCTGTTTGCCGTGGGCAATCGCACGCAGCGCGGCGAGGGCAGCGACCAGCGTTTTACCGGAACCTACATCGCCCTGTACCAGGCGCATCATCGGCGCATCCAGCGCCATATCGCGCTCGATCTCCGCCACCACGCGTGCCTGTGCGCCCGTTGGCTTGAACGGTAAGGCTGCGAGGAGTTTATTTTTCAGCGCGTCATTGGCGCTAAGCGGCTGGGCATGGAAACGTTGTGCACCAGCGCGTAACGCCAACATGCTGAGGTTGTGCGCAAGCAGTTCTTCCAGAATCAGACGGCGTTGTGCTGGATGCTGCCCGGTTTCGAGATCGCTAAGCTGTAGCGTCGGCGGCGGGCGGTGCAAAGTGCGCAACGCTTCCGGTAGCGTCATCATTCCTTGTGACAGTTCCGGCGGCAGGAGTTCTTCAATGGCGCAGGTGTCGAGCAGATCCAGCGCCTGATCGGTTAATTTACGCAGCGTGGCCTGCTTTACGCCTTCCGTAGTTGGGTAAACCGGCGTGAGCGTTTCCTGTAATTCTGGCGTGCTGAGATCGCCCTGCACGCGGTATTCCGGGTGGATCATCTCCGCACCATATTTACCGCGCTTTGCTTCGCCATAAGCCAGTACACGGCGGCCCGTCGCCAGGCTATTTTTCATTGCCGCGTTGAAGTTGAAAAAGCGCATGGTGAGAATGCCGGAACCGTCGCTGATCTGGCAGGTCATCATCCGCCGACCGCCGAAGGAGATATTGCAATTCAGTACTTCGCCTTCTACCGTGGCATAAACGCCCGGTAGTAGTTCTCCGATGGGGTAGAGATGGGTGCGATCTTCGTAGCGCAGGGGAAGGTGTAAGAGTAGATCCTGCACGGTATGCAGGTTGATTTTCGCCAGCTTGTTACTAAGCGCTGCACCAACGCCCGTTAGGGAACTGAGCGGGACAGCATCTAACAGGCGACCTTTCATGGTACTTACCCTGCAGCTTGCATAGTGGCCCACCAGTCGGCATCGGCTTCAATTTCGCCCTGCTGATTGACGTGGGGGTAAGGCAGGCCTTTGCGTTTTGCGACTTTCGCCAGCACCGGATAGCCGCCTTCAAACAGCAGGCGTTGTTGCTCTGCTTCCGGCAACATGCTGTTTTCACGCAGGTACATGCCCGCATTTTGCCGCTGGCGCTGGGCTTCGTAAAGAATGAGGGCTGAGGCAACGGAAACATTCAGCGATTGCACCATGCCAATCATCGGAATGATGATGTCCCGATCCGCCAGGGCCAACGCTTCCTGCGTGATGCCTGTTTTCTCCTGTCCCATCAAAATACAGGTCGGGCGAGTGTAATCAATTTCGCGGAAATCGACAGCGTTATCAGAAAGATGGGTTGCCAGAATCTGCATGCCCTGGCCTTTCAGATGAGCGACGGCATCGCCAATGGTGCGGTGCGTTTTCACCTGTACCCAGCTGTTACTACCCGCAGCTGCCGAAGCCATGGTGCGCATCCGACTGCCAGGCCAGACAGCATGAACTTCATGTACGCCAACGGCATCTGCAGTACGAATAATCGCAGAAACGTTATGAGGTTTGTGGACCTGCTCCATGCAGACGGTCAGATCAGGCTGCCGCCTGGCGAGCATTTCGCAGATGCGTGCATAACGTGTTGGGTTCATAAAACATTAATTTCGGTTTCGGGTGACTTTAATCACGTCTGGCATCACGCGGATTTTGCGCATGATATTCGCCAGATGCACACGGTCACGGGCGGTCAGACGAATAAAGGCGCTGTAGACGCGACCATCTTTCTCTTCCGTATTCAAACTTTGAATATTCGAGGTGGTGGTGTTAATTGCCGCTGTCAGGTTTGCCAGCGCGCCCTGATGATTGAACATCTCCACCTTGATTTCGGTGATGAACTCCTGCGCCGTCTCTTTATCCCATTCCACAGCCATAAACTTCTCTGGCTCTTTCTGGTAGCCACGGATGTTACGGCAGGATTCATGGTGGATCACCAGACCTTTACCGGGGTTGACGTGGGCGATAATCGGGTCGCCAGGAATAGGGCGGCAGCATTTCGCAAAGGTGATCAGCACGCCATCGGCACCTTTAATGGGCAGATGTCCGTGACTTTGGGTTGCCGGTGGAATGGAGGCGTCCCCATGTTGCAGATTTTTCGCGACCACCACGCTCATTGCGTTACCAAGGCCGATTTCAGCCAGCAGATCGTCAAGCGTAGCCAGCTTCATGCGATCCAGCTCGCGCTGAATATTTTCCTGCGGGATTTCATTGAGCTTACGGCTACCCCCCAACGCATGGTTGAGCAGACGACGGCCCAGACTAACAGAATCATCACGCTTGAGGTTTTTCAGCAACTGACGAATTTTTGCGCGCGCTTTCGAGCTGACGACAAAGTTCAGCCACGCGGCATTCGGGCGAGCGCCCGGTGCGGTAATGATTTCAACGGTTTGACCGCTGGTAAGCGGCTGCGACAGCGGGTAAGGCTGACGGTCGACACGCGCGCCCACGCAGGCATGACCGATATCGGTATGCACCGCATAAGCGAAGTCGACGGGCGTTGCACCGGCAGGCAGCTCTACAATGCGCCCTTCCGGTGTGAAAACGTAAATCTCATCCGGGAAGAGATCGGATTTAACGCTCTCGATAAATTCAAACGAGCTACCGGCACTCTGTTGCAGCTCCAGCAGGCTTTGCATCCAGCGCTGGGCGCGGATTTGTGCGGTGGTGCTGGTTTCGCCGTGCTCTTTATAAGCCCAGTGCGCGGCAACACCCATCTCTGCCATCTGATCCATATCTTCGGTACGGATCTGGACCTCAACCGGCACGCCGTGCGGGCCAATCATCGAGGTGTGCAAAGACTGATAGCCGTTCGCTTTTGGAATGGCGATGTAGTCTTTCACGCGACCCGGACGCGGCTTGTACAGGCTATGCATTTGCCCGAGCACGCGATAACAGGTGTCGGAATCATTGACGATCACGCGGAAAGCGTAGATGTCCATGATTGAGTGAAAACGCTGCTCTTTGAGCACCATTTTGCAGTAGATCGAATAAAGATGCTTTTCGCGACCACTGACGCGGCACGGTATTCCCGCTTCCTGCAAACGCCCTTCGATTTCAGAAAGAATCTTCTGGATCATCTCTTTACGGTTGCCGCGCGCGGCTTTCACCACTTCTTTGATTACGCGATAACGGTTGGGATACAGCGCCTCAAAACCCAGCTCTTCGAGTTCGGTTTTAATGTGGTGGATACCTAAACGGTGCGCCAGCGGGCTGTAAATTTCGAGTGTTTCACGGGCGATGCGGCGACGTTTGTCCGGGCGAAGTGAGCCCAGCGTGCGCATGTTGTGGGTACGGTCGGCAAGTTTGATGAGAATGACGCGGATATCCTGCACCATCGCCATAATCATCTTGCGAAAGTTTTCGGCCTGCGCCTCTTTCTTATCGCGGAACTTGAGCTTATCAAGTTTCGACACCCCCTCTACCAGCTCGGCGACGCTTTTACCAAAAAGCTGTTCCATGTCCTGGTAGGTGGCGGGTGTGTCTTCAATCACGTCATGCAGCAGCGCCGCCATCAGCGTTTCATAGTCGAGTTTCATCTCGGCCAGAATGCAGGCAACCGCCACCGGGTGCGTGATATAGGGTTCACCGCTTGAACGTGTTTGCCCCTCGTGAGCATCACGTGCAACGAGATACGCCTGCCGCAGACGCTTGATTTGGTCTTCCGGCAGGTAGGTTTGAATCAGTTGATTCAGGCTTTCAAACAGATACAAGGGCGACCCGCTTTGTGATTAACGACGACCTTCAGCAATAGCGGTAACGGCTTGTAATTCAGCGGCTTCCTGCTCTTGCTGTTCCTGGCGTTCGCGAACGTCGAGGATCTGGTTGTTGATCAGACCTTCTTCGATTTCGCGCAGCGCGATTACAGTGGTTTTATCGTTTTCTTCCGGTACCAGCGGATCCTTTCCGCCTACCTGCATCTGACGAGCGCGACGCGCGGCGACCAGTACCAGGTCAAAACGGTTACCAATTTTCTCTACAGCGTCCTGAACAGTTACGCGTGCCATACTTAAAAAGCTCCACAGGTGAAGAAATGACTGGGCATGATACTGAAATCAGGTTCAGTCTGCCAACAATTTGCTGATTAAAGCGTCATGACGCTGCTTTTGGCGGCTCATGCGCAGACGTTCGGCGCGAATAATGGTCTTCAAATCGGTCAACGCAGTATCGAAGTCATCATTCACAATCAGGTAATCATATTCGGCGTAATGGCTCATTTCTGCAACAGCTTGCGCCATACGCTTTGCAATGACCTCTTCGCTGTCCTGACCGCGACCGCGTAGACGGCGGTCCAGTTCAATTTTGGACGGCGGTAAAATAAAGATACTCCGCGCGTGCGGCATCTTCTGGCGAATTTGCTGCGCGCCCTGCCAGTCGATATCGAGAAAAACATCGACACCGGTCGCCAGGACTTGCTCAATGGCCTCACGCGAAGTGCCATAGTAATTACCAAAAACTTCTGCGTGTTCGAGGAACGCATCTCTGCTAATCATTTCTTTAAATTCATCATGATTAACAAAGAAATAATGTTCACCGTGGACTTCACCAGGACGCGGTTGGCGTGTGGTGTGTGAAACAGAAACCTGGGTGTCATACAACGGTTGGGTTTTTAATAAAGCCTGAATCAGGCTGGATTTACCCGCGCCACTGGGGGCAGAAACAATATAAAGCGTGCCTTGAGCCATGAGTATCTTTCGTATGTGATTAGCGAAATAAAGCCTACATACGAGCTTATTATACACGGCGCGGCCATGTGACGTAGCCCTTGCTCACACTTTTTGCGCAAAGTTGTTGCGTTTTGCGTAGCTGCTTCCGCATTTGCCTGTCATTCACTGCAATAAAGACGATTCTCAGGAAGCGTCCTCGCAGACTCCGTTTTTGCCACTCGGCTTTGCTTTCATCACGTTGTATATCTGCCTGACAATCTACAGCGGAGGTGATGATGAAAGTATGGATGGCGATATTAATAAGTATCTTGTGCTGGCAATCATCGGCGTGGGCGGTCTGTCCGGCCTGGTCGCCAGCCAGAGCACAGGAAGAAATTTCCCGCCTGCAACAGCAAATAAAACAGTGGGACGATGACTACTGGAAGGAAGGGAAAAGTGAGGTTGAAGACGGTGTTTACGATCAGTTAAGCGCCCGTCTTACGCAGTGGCAACGCTGTTTTGGGAACGAGACCCCCGATGTGATGATGCCGCCTTTAAACGGTGCGGTTATACATCCGGTAGCCCATACGGGTGTACGCAAAATGGCGGATAAAATCGCATTAAGTCTGTGGATGCGCGAACGTAGCGATCTTTGGGTGCAGCCAAAAGTTGATGGCGTTGCGGTAACCCTGGTTTATCGGGACGGGAAACTGAACAAAGCAATCAGTCGCGGCAATGGCCTGAAAGGCGAGGACTGGACGCAGAAAGTTCGCTTAATTTCCGCTGTGCCGCAAACCGTTAGCGGGCCTTTAGCCAACAGTACGCTTCAGGGGGAAATATTTCTCAAACGCGAGGGGCATATCCAACAACAAATGGGGGGAATAAATGCCCGCGCAAAAGTTGCTGGTCTGATGATGCGCCAGGACGATAGCGACACGCTGAATTCTCTAGGCGTTTTTGTCTGGGCATGGCCGGATGGACCGCAGTTAATGACCGATCGTTTAAAAGAGCTGGCTACCGCTGGTTTTACTCTAACGCAGACGTATACCCGTGCGGTGAAAAATGCTGATGAAGTTGCGCGCGTACGCAATGCGTGGTGGAAAGCGAAATTACCCTTCGTCACCGATGGCGTGGTTGTGCGAGCGGCGAAAGAACCCGAATCCCGCCATTGGCTACCAAGCCAGGCAGAATGGGTGGGGGGCCGGGACACACCACAT
>OBVN01000132.1_pt1 | contig 44866 bp, 50 predicted proteins | sample 1476171 | NCBI WGS metagenome assembly OBVN01 (sample SAMEA2580014, study PRJEB22360) | human gut metagenome | biome: human gut; feature: human-associated habitat; material: faeces | place: Denmark | collected 2008/2010
TTTATGAAATTCGCAGTGTAGTTTTGTGCAATTTTTCAAATTTGCTCATTTATAGTATTGAATAATACTCTGCCGGACGACGGCAAAAGAAAAAAAGCCGTCGTAGAGCAGACAATTTGACACGCCCATTTGAAACGGCGGCTTTGATTTTCAGAGCCGCCGTTTCTTTGCGTTTACACAAACCTATGACGACTTGCAGGGACACGGTAGCCGATTGGAGGTTATTTTGCCGTGTCTCGTTTGCTTTTTCAAAGCTCACATGATCTACATCAGTTAAAAAAAGCATTGCTCCTCCTCTGGGCAAGTATAACATTGCATCGGCATTATCGTTCCATGTAATTCAGTATAATAATGGCTGTTCTTGGCGCGTCAGTTTTCCCTCACGGAAATCTGGCGTTTTTTGTTGCCATTTTTTCGGAGATGACCCGGTTGTCTGCCGGTGTCGGTCTCCGCCTCCATTCGATTCACCCGTCAATCACCCGTGAATCGAAATGGAGGTACATAATGAAGAAAATTAACCTTCGGGAACTTTATCCTGATGTTTATACAACAGATTTTTTTGTAGATGTGACAGAGGAAGTAGTGGAGACTATTCGAGCAGCTGAACGTGCGGAGACTGCGTATGAGCGAAAGATGTATCGTTATAAAGCACAGTATTCTCTGGATTGCGAGAATGGCATTGAAAATGCGGTACTGTTGAAGCCGCAGACACCGGAAGAAGTCATGGAGGACAAACAGCTGCGGGATCAACTCTATGCTGCGGTAATGACACTGCCGGACAAGCAGGCTAAGCGGATATATGCCCGGTTCTACCTGGGGATGACGCCGATTGAGATTGCCAAAGCCGAGAAAGTGGATGTCAGTCGCGTTCGAGACCGCATCCGCCGAGGATTGAAAAATCTTTCTAAACTTTTTCGCTAAGTTTTTCCTGCACACGCCTGTTTTACTGATTTTTTGTCAGTGCAATTAGAAGGACAAACTTCCCCTTCTTAGGCACATTGACAAGAGAATAGACGGCATTTCTGGTACATAACCCATGTACGAGCGAATCAGGCGCGCCGCCAAGATGGACAGCTAAGGAGGTGATGAATAGGGCTGTCTTGAGCGATTAGCGTAAACCTGGAACCCAGGGAGTGGCACTTTGGGACGCGATGACTGCATGGGGGCTTAAAGATACTTCCTCACGGCCCGCCATAGACTTGGGGGGGAACCCTGCGGCGCACGATACGAACGGTGCTGCGGAGTTATGACAGCCGCGCCAGCGGAGACCTGTTATTATACCGGTCAATAGGCTTGATTATGCCGATTTTTGTAAGGGGTTGAAAGGGATGAAAAGTCAGCAGACTTTAATCAACTAGATTATCACAGGCAGGCTGGGGATCGTGCCCTCGTTTTCAATGTTGGCAAGATACCTGGTATCAATGTTCACCTTTTCGGCTAAATCTTTTCGCGCAAGGTTCTTCGCCTTCCGTGCTTCTTTTACATCCGCACCGAAGGTTTCAAAGCCAGGGCAGTCTTTCACTTTTGCCATTCAACATCACCCACATACATTTTATATTTCATATCTCGGCATTGCTATCATTCGTCTGACCGTATATAATAATGACAAAGGAATTTTTGCGGGAGGGTAGCAAAATGCTTGAATATATCTCCGCCCCAGAAGCGGCGAAAAAGTGGGGCATTTCTGAGCGACGGGTTCAAAAGTTGTGCGAAGAAAAACGCATACCGGGCGTTGCAAAATTCAGCCGTATGTGGTTGATACCAAAGGACGCCGAAAAGCCTGTTGATGGAAGAACGAAAAAGTTGAGAAATTTTTGAGATTTTCATGCGATACTATATGCTTGCGAAAGGAGGCGTTGATTTGTGAACGAAAAGCTACTCATCGTGGATGATGAAAAAGGCGTCGTTGATATGCTGAAAAGCTATTTTGAAATGCAGAGCTTTGTGGTCTATACGGCGTATGATGGCGAAACAGCATTGAAACAGGCGGCTTGCCATCCTGATCTTGTGCTGCTGGACATCAATATGCCCGGCATGGACGGACTTACCGTATGCGAGAAAATCCGCAGCCACATTTCTTGTCCCATCTTATTTTTGACGGCCAGAATAGAAACCGCCGATAAGATCAAAGGGTTTCAGGTTGGAGCGGATGACTATATCATAAAGCCGTTTGACATTGATGAATTAGGCGCAAGGGTCGCTGCACACTTGCGGCGGGAAAACAGAAAGCAGGGGCAATCCGAACTCCGCTTTTTCTCTGAAATGGTGATCGACTACTCTAAACGGGAGGTATCTATCAACGGAACGCCTGTCAACTTATCAAAAAAGGAATTTGACATTGTGGAGCTGCTTTCACTGAACGCTGGGCAGGTATTTGACCGGGAACGGATTTATGAAGCTGTGTGGGGACTTGATGGCGAAGGCAACAGTGATACCATTATGGAGCATATCCGAAAAATTCGAAGCAAGTTTACTGCCTTGTCGCATCACAGTTATATCGAAACAGTTTGGGGGGTGGGTTACAAATGGAATGGATAAAAAATATGAGCCTGAAAAAGTCCTTGTTCACGCTGACGCTCATCAACCTATTGCTGGCATTAAGCCTTTCGGCTGTTGTTTTTGTGGGCTGCACAAAATTGAGTGCAGTATTCGCCCCATCTGGCGTGCAAATTATCGTTGGAGCAGATTCCACAATAAAGACAGAGTTTCCGGAACCGGTAGCAGGAGCAACCGCAGTTAGAAATGCGTTGGCCATTTTTCAGTTCGTTTTGCCGATGCTATTCTTCATTGTCGCTTTGATATTAACTGCATCGCTGTTCTATCGCTGGAAACTGAAAGAGCCGCTTGCTATTCTCATGGATGGAGCAAACCGCATGATGGAGAATGATTTGGACTTTACCATTCCATCCGTATCTGGGGACGAGCTGGGACAGCTCTGTGTTGCATTTGAAACCATGCGGCAATCGCTATTGAACAGCAACCGTGAGTTGTGGCGACAAACGGAAGAACGGAAACGGTTAAATGCGGCGCTCGCCCACGATCTCCGAAATCCGATAACAGTCCTGAAAGGCTCAGTGAAAATGGCAAAACATTGTGCAGGCACCGGCAACACACCGCAGCTTATGGACGATCTTGAGCGTATAGATGCCTATACAGGACGCATCGAACGCTATGTAGAAACTATGAGCAAGGTTCAACGGTTGGAGCAAGTTCAGCCGAAAAAAGCTCTTTTTGACACTGCTGCCCTGAGTGCAGATTTGGAAAAAGCTCTTGGCTTTTCTATAACCGAATATGGTAAGCAGCTTCGCTTTCATGGCCTGTCTGTATGTGGCACTGTCTTTTTGGATAAAGGAATGTTGTTTCAAATTGCTGAAAATCTTACAACAAATGCTCTGCGGTTTGCAAAAGAGAATGTTGCGGTAAAACTTACCATAGAAGGTGAAAATCTGATATTAGAAGTTACGGATGATGGTGATGGATTTCCGGCGGATCTTTTGAAAAATGGCATTCAACCGTTCCGTAAGGGTACAGAAGAAGCAGAGCATTTGGGCATGGGACTTTATATCTGTGATCTTCTTTGCCACAAACACGGAGGTGCTTTGAAAATTGCAAATACCAATACCGGAGCTGTTGCATCCGCAATTTTGAAAATCTCGTAACTCTTGAGTGTTTTTTGAGATTTCCCTTTTATACTCTCCTTATCAAAACGATAAGGAGAGTTTTTTTATGGATATTCAGGTAAACGATGTTTCCAAAATCTACGGTACGGGCGAGAACGAAGTTGTTGCGTTGTGCCATGCAAATATGATAGTCCATTCTGGTGACTTTATCTCGATCATGGGGCCGTCTGGCAGCGGTAAAAGCACGCTGCTTCACATCATAAGCGGATTGGACAAGCCAACCTCCGGCAAAGTGTTGTACGGTGATACCGACATCCACCACGGAAGTGACAAGGAGCTATCGGCGTTCCGTCGCCAAAAGATTGGCTTCATCTTCCAGCAATTCAATCTGCTTCCTGTGCTGACGGCACAGGAAAATATTATCATGCCGCTGCTTCTCGATAGGCAGCAACCGGACAATGCTTATTTACAGGAGATTGTAGCTTTTTTAGGGATTGATAGTCGTTTGACCCATCTGCCCCATGAATTGTCTGGCGGGCAGCAACAGCGTGTGGCTATCGCCCGCGCTCTGATTACAAAACCAGACATCATCTTTGCTGATGAACCTACGGGAAACCTTGACAGCAAAAGCGGCGGCGAGGTCATGAAAATGCTCTGCGATCTTCGGGCGAAAATGAAAAAGACACTTATTGTCATTACTCACGACCCTCATATTGCAGAAATGGCAGAGCGTCGTTTTACCATCATTGACGGAGTGCTTTCGGAGGTGACAGTAAGATGAAATCCTATTTAGCTCTTACATGGAAAGAACTAAAAACGCAAAAAATTACAGCGACTTTAATCCTGATTGCAGTTATCATGTCAACGATCATAACAACCGTTGTTGGTCAGTCCATTGGAATTTTGCAGTCTATGAGAATAGAGCAGGCTGCGAGTCTAAACGGAAACCGCTATGTAACATTTCATCAACTCAGCAGGGAACAAGCACAGAAACTCCATGAGGATGATCGAGTATATGATGTAGGAGATACCGTCTTTGTAGGCAGCACAACCCTTGGTAATAGCAGCCTGAACTTGTATCTCAGAGAGTATCATGATAACGCTTTGGCGATGTACCCAGCAATCAGCAAGATAAAAGAGGGGCATTTGCCGGAGAAAGCAAGTGAAATTGCATTATCAGAGGACAGCTTGAGGTATCTTGGATTAGATGCTGCGGTTGGAGATACCGTTTCTTTGGATATGCGCGTATCGGTTATGGATGGTTCACTTCCTGAATTTGAATATTGCGGAAAATTCATATTAACGGGTATTCTTGAAAGCAGCTATATCGGCTATTCAACAGGTACAGTTGAAGGAATTGTAGGAAACGGAACCGCAGAAAAACTATTACCAGAAGAATATCTGCTTTATTCTACTGACTTTAAGACTCATGACAAGAAAAACTTTCAGAGCATCGTTTATGATCTTGCGAAGAACTTGGATGTAGAGGATCGGTATATCCAATATAACTGGATTCTTCTTGATGCTGTCGGTATTTCTTATGATGAGACATCCAACAGTGATGCTGGTGCAGGTTTTTCCTTTATGACGGTGGCGTGTGTTTTGGTAGGCTTGTTGGTTTTGTTTGCAGCTGGACTGGTAATTTATAATATTCTAAAAATTTCCATTACAAAACGAATTAAAGAATATGGAACACTTCGTGCAATCGGCGGAGAGCGTGGACAAATCTATCGTCTTGTTTCCTTGCAGCTCCTGATCCTTTGCGGAATCGGTATTCCGATTGGGCTGGTACTTGGCACATTAGCAGCAAAGGCTACGCTAATTGCTGCTACGGGTGCTCTCAATCCTGATATATTCATGGCAAATAGTGTTTCCGAATTAAACGAAGCAATCAGCGCTGCCAGTACGGTAAAATTCCCCATGCTCCTTGCAAGTATTGCGGTCACACTTTTATTTGCGCTAATGGCTGCATTTCCAGCTGCTCGGTACGCATCGCGTGTATCCCCGACAGTTGCTATGTCTGGCCAGTCTGTTAAGATCAAACGCCGCAGAAAAAGAAATCACAAAATCTACAATTTTGAAGCCTACTATGCAAGACTCAATTTGAAACGCGGGCGTGGCAGGACGCTTCTTACAATACTGTCTCTTGTTATGAGCATTACCGTCTTTGTTGCTCTGCAGAGCTTTACTGGGCTGCTTGATGCCAGCAGTTCGATTCAGGATATGTATTTCAGCGATTATGCTGTTACAAATGAAACATCAGGTATTCCGGCAGAAGCTATAAGCACATTGGAGGCAAACGACACTGTAAAAGACATTTCCACTGTCAGGCTTTCTGTATTTACGCCGGGTGCTGGTGACGAACTTCCCTTTGAAACAGATTTGTCCGTGCAGAGCCACGAAACTTTTCAGCTTGTCAATATTGACGATGGGCTATTAGAAATCTACGCTCCCAATCTTTCTGATCAGGATAAGCAGGCGCTAAATAATGGAACAGGCTGCCTTGTCAAAAATCCTATTCCCTTTTCTTACGGGGATACGCCTGTGGAGTATACGGAGCTTTCTATTGGTGATACGATCCAGTTGGGCAGCAGGGCGCTTCGTGTGATAGGGATAATTGATACTCCTATTACAATCAACAATGAAGGTTTCACCAACGGTGTGCAACTTATCGTGAACGAAGAAATATATTGCTCGCTGATGCAGGATGATACCTATTCTGAAATCTATTTGACATTGCAGGATGGCGTAGATACGAATTCTTTTGAAAGTATATTGGATGATTGGTGCAGCAAATATCCGGGTGCTCACTGGCTTTCTTACCTTGAAAGCAGCAATGAAATGGCAGAGAGTTTTGAACAAATCAAAATGCTTTGCTGGGTACTGATTATCTTTATTGGCATCATTGGCATATTGAATATCATAAACACCGTTTACAGCAACATCCATACACGTGTCAATGAAATTGGTATGCAGCGGGCTATTGGCATGAGTGCCGCAAGCCTTTATAAAACATTCTTGTGGGAAGGTGCCTATTACGCTATCTTTGCCTCTGTGATTGGCGCAGTGCTGGGCTATGTCTGCTGTATCTTTGTCGGGGCTGCAAAGACGGATGCCTTACAACTGGTTGCCGTTCCCGTTATTGCGATTATAGAGGCTGCTGTGGTTTCTGTTGCTGCCTGTCTGCTGGCAACGGCGATCCCGCTGCACTCTATTGCAAAAATGAACATTGTTGAAACAATTGAGAATATCGAATAACACCTGAGCAAAAGCCGTCCGGCTTTGCAAAGATGACGGCGGCTTGAAAATATTGCATTTCAGGCCGCCGTTTTCCTTTTGAAAAAATGGATTTACGGAGGGTGTGATAAAGTCGCCCTTTTTTAAGGATACGGCGGTGTCCGAGGAGGTATCGCCGTGTCCATTTTATTATTTCATCATTCTCGTGAACTGCATCAGCTAAAAAAAGCATTGCTCCTCCTCCGGGCAAGTATAACATTGCATCGGCATTATCGTTCCATGTAATTCAGTATAATAATGGCTGTTCTTGGCGCGTCAGTTTTCCCTCACGGAAATCTGGCGTTTTTTGTTGCCATTTTTTCGGAGATGACCCGGTTGTCTGCCGGTGTCGGTCTCCGCCTCCATTCGATTCACCCGTCAATCACCCGTGAATCGAAATGGAGGTACATAATGAAGAAAATTAACCTTCGGGAACTTTATCCTAATGTTTATACAACAGACTTTTTTGTAGATGTGACAGAGGAAGTAATGGAGACTATTCGAGCAGCTGAACGTGCGGAAGCTGCTTATGACCGGAGGATGTATCGCTATAAGGCGTACTACTCCCTGGACTGCGACAACGGCATTGAAAATGCGATTCTGATGAAGCCCCAGACACCGGAGATGCTTCTGGAGGAAAAACAGTTTCAGGAGCAGGTCTATGCCGCTGTGATGAAACTGCCAGAGAAACAGGCAAAGCGAATTTATGCCCGATACTATCTGGGAATGACGGTAAATGAAATTGCCGAAGTAGAAGGTGTAGACCCAAGCCGTGTCCGAGACAGTATCCGCCGTGGATTAAAGCAGCTTGTAAAATATTTTTGATAAAATTTCATTTGATGCGCCTGTTTTTTGCCTTTTTTGTCAGTGTTAATAAGAAGGACAAGTTTTCCTCCTTCATCAGTACATTGACAATCGAATAGACAGCACAACAGGTACATAACCCATGTACGAGCGAATATGAAACGCCGCGAAGATGGAGCAGTCAGGGAGGTGATGAAAGAACTGCTTCGGAGCGATCTACGATTTCATAAAACGGATTGTGGCAGATTCGGCGCGATGACTGCATGGAGGCTTAAAGATACTTCCTCACGGCCCGCCAAAGACTTGGGGGGAACCCTGTGGCACACGATACGAACGGTGCTGCGGAGTTATGACAGCCGCGCCAGCGGAGACCTGTTGTGTTCCCATCGTCAGGGGGCGTGGCAAATGTGATGAAAGCTGAGTTATATAAATAGGAAGCGTTTGCAGCTTCCTGTTCAAAATCAGATACCATGCGCTGGCAGTTTCGGCTGCCAGCGTATTCATGTGGCTTTGAACAAATACGATGACAAAGTTGACAGATTGGAGGAAATATGCTTTATGGAAAAACTTATTACACGAAAAGAAGCAGCAGAAATTTTAGGTATCAGCATTGCAACGCTGGACGCGGCCCGTAACAATGGTCTTATTTCTTATGTGCAATATGTGCAGAATGGCTGTGTGTACTTTACTTCAGCGGGCCTTCAGGAGTATATCGCAAAATGCACCCACAGAGCAAAGCCAGCAGAAAAGAACGCAACTTATCGTAAACCTCGCAGAGCTGGAGTGTGAGCCGGTCCGTATCCTTGTCGAAATCATAATGGTCTGATAAAACATAGATACAGCGCTGGAGTTTATTCTTAGGAGGTGACGGAATTGGCCAAACGGCAAACAATAATTCCTCAATATGGCACAGTTATGAAAAGAGGTGTCCTATATTATAGGACGAGAATCAAAGATGCGAATGGAAAGCTCGTAGCTCTCTACGCAAAAACACCTGAAGAACTATATAACAAAGAAACTCTTGCGTTGGAACAGATTGAGAATGCTACTTTTCATCGGAAAACGCCCACAGTTGCAGAGTATTGTGAAAAGTGGCTGCTGATGCAGTCGGTTCATGTACGAGCCACTACCTTGACGGATTACACTTCAAAGGTCAGGCGACATATTATAGCGGAATTGGGAGATAAACGGATGGGCGAGGTTAGCCTAGATGATATTCAGCTTGCCCTTGTTCCAGTTTCCAAGAAATCTACATCGGTTTATAAATCTGTGGTAATCCTTTACAAGTCTATCTTTCGCGCAGCGATGGAAAGCAGGATTATTGACCATAACCCAACGATTTATCTGACAACAAAAGGTGGCGGTGTTCCACAAGAGGAGCGTCAGGCTTTGACAGATGAACAGGCAGAGCGCCTTTTGGATGCTATCCGAAATTTGCCGCCTTATGTCTTTGTCATGATCGGTTTGTATGCGGGTCTGCGCCGGGAAGAAATTCTTGCTCTGCAATGGGATTCAGTATATCTGGATACGGATACTCCATATCTGACGGTAAGGCGTGCATGGCACACCGAACATAACAGACCGGTGATTTCGGATGAATTGAAAACAAAGGCAGCGGAGAGAAACATTCCTCTCCCCATCTGCTTGGCAGACTGCCTGAGAGAAGCAAAGGTAAATTCCACTTCGGAGTATGTTGTTCCAAATCGGGATGGCGAACCGTTGTCCTATACGCAGTTTAAGCGGCTGTGGCAGTATGTTGTTACGAGAACGGTCAAGGAACGGAGCTATTATCGGTATGAAGATGGAAAAAGAGTAAAGCATACTGTCACACCTGTCTTGGGAGAAAAGGCCGCTCATAACGGAAAAGTGGTTTACAGCCTGGACTTTGAGGTAACACCCCATCAGTTGCGGCATACTTACATCACCAACCTTATTCATGCGTCGGTAGATCCCAAAACGGTTCAATACCTGGCAGGCCATGAAAGCAGCAAGATTACAATGGACATCTATGCAAAGGTTAAGTATAACAGGCCGGATGAGCTGGTCAGATCAATGAGCTGCGCGTTTGCAAGCTGGGACGCAGCACAGTAATAATAAAATAGGAAGTAAAGCAGGAGCGAGGCAAGGATGTCTCGCTCTTTGTTTTACATCAGCCGTATCTTTGATTAAATCGAGGCTTTCTGATAAAAAGAGAGTGTAGATACGGAGACTACACATTATCAAGAAAGGACGATCAAAGATGGCAAAAAAGAAAACACAGATCCCGAAGTACGGAACCATTACATTGAAAGGAATTCAGTATTACAGAACCAGGATTACGGATGCAGATGGCAAAGAGTTGAGTTTGTATGCCGCTACTTGTGAAGAATTGTATGAGAAGCAGTTAGAGGCCCGGAAGCAGGTGGAAGAAATTATCTTTCACCGGCAGCCCCCGACAGTAGCCGAGTATGGAGAGAAGTGGCTGCTGATGCAGTCGGCAAAGGTGTCTGCGTCTACACTCAGAGGTTATACGAGGGATATGACAAACTATATCATCAAACCCCTGGGAGAGATGTATATGGAAGAAGTGACTGCTGACGATATTCGGCTGGCTCTTGTTCCATTGTCAAAGAAATCAGAAGGCTTATACAATAAGGTCAATATGCTGCTCAAGTGCATTTTTTATACGGCAGAGAGAAACCAAATTCTTGAACACAATCCCTGTGCGGGAATATCGGGCAAGGGCGGAAAACCATCAAAAAAGAGAGAGGCATTGACAGATCAGCAGGTAGCCGTGCTTCTGGATACAGTCAAGGGGCTTCCTCCATATTTGTTTATTATGCTCGGTTTGTATTCCGGTCTGCGCCGGGAAGAAATTCTTGCACTGCAATGGGATTGTGTATTTCTGGACGAGGATACACCTTATCTATCGGTGAGGCGGGCATGGCGTACAGAGCATAACAGACCCGTGGTTTCTACCGTGCTAAAGACTCCGGCGGCAAAAAGGGATATTCCGATACCGAAGTGTTTGGTGGATTGTCTGAGAGAAGCGAAAGAAAATTCCATATCAGATTATGTGATCGCTGACAGTAAAGGAGAGCCACTGGCTGCTTCGCAGTTTCAAAGAGTGTGGCAGTATGTCGTTGTCCGCTCCACTAAGCCCCGGAACTATTATAAGTATGTGAATGGGCAGAGCATCAAATACACGGTTACCCCAACGCTGGGCATGACCCAGAAAAATCAACCCAAAATCAGATATACGCTGGACTTTGATGTAACCCCGCATCAGCTGCGGCACACTTACATTACCAATCTTCTCTATGCTGGTGTTGATCCAAAGACCGTCCAATACCTTGCCGGACACGAAAACAGCAAAACAACTATGGACATCTATGCAAAAGTGAAGTACAATAAACCAGAGGAGCTATTTGGGGTAGTAAATGGTGCGTTTCATCAGGCTATTGCTGAATGAAAAAAGGCCGTTTTTTATGGTCCGCACACCGGATAACTGAGAGGCAGAAAGCCGGAAAAGCCCGGAGTATCAAGGGAAAACAGCTCAAAAACTCGCGCAATACGGTCTCAAAGCTGCTCGTAGAGCACCACAGTTCTCAAAACGTTAATTTCAGTTACGCAAGAGATAATCTTCGGAACTCGGATTTACGTTCAAATCCTTGTTTTACAAGGGTTTGTGGAGTTGTCAGATGTGGTGAAAAGCGGTGGAATTTACTCAGTTCGCAACGCATTTGCAACACGTTTGCAACAAAAATATCTAAAAAATATAGGACACTTTTCGGTGATAGGCACTGGAGAGTGTCCTTTTTGTTATGCAGATTTTGTATCGGCAGTTACGCTGTCCTCATTTTCTAAGGTTTTGTTAATTGCGTCTACAAGAACCTGCATATCTAAGTGAGTATAAACTTTTTCTGTCAAAGTCATAGCACCGGAGTGCCCCACAATTTTCTTGATTGTTGTATCCTGAACACCAGCTTCCGATAACATGGAAATACAGGTATGCCGGGTACAATGTGGTGTACGGTCAATTCCAATCTGTTCCATAAGAGGAGTCCAATAGCTGTCATAGTAATTGCGATAAAGAAATCTTTTGCCATCCTCTGTATGAAGAAGATATTCGCAATCAGGACAAGAATTATACCAGTCTTTATAGTAAGGCAGGAGCTTATCAGCAATCGGAACTTTTCGGATTCCGTTTTCTGTTTTGCTGTCAATTACATCAAAATACTGTTCTTCCAAATGCACATTTTCTTTCTTCAAATCAAGAAATTCGGAGATACGTGTGCCATTATAGAGCAGCATGAGGATGATCTGATAGTATTTGTCCTCTTTCATTGTCCAGACTTTTGCAACTTCTTCTTTCGTGAATTTTGTACGTGTATGCTTGTTTGGATTGCGGTCTTTGTATTGGGCGATTTCAACAAAAGTAGAATAATCTTTGTTGCAGATGTCATTCTTCAATGCAAATTCATATAACTGGTTGAACAGGATTTTGATTTTCTTCAATGTGGGAAAATTCTTTCCGCAGGTGTCAATAACCTGTTGTAAGTCTGCCAGTTTTAAATCTTTAAAAACTCGGTTGTAAAGAATGCCACATGTTTTGTAAGATGCCTTGTATCCTTTGATATTGCTTTCGGATACCGTAGGAAATTTTTTCTTAGACCATTCCTCATACACTTCATCAAAAGTCATTTTGGCTGCCTTCGTATCATAAGGATTCCGATTATAATCAGCTAGCATTTGCAATCCCTCTGTTTTTGTGGCGGCATATCCAATAATGATATATTCATTTACTTTCTTTTCTTTGACTGGATCAATGCGATAGCCTGTGGTTTTACGAACCATCCAAGGTTTTCTTCTTTTTCCAGATAGTTTTACTACACTTCCGTAGCCGTTCGGTAATTTCATATTCTAAAAATCCTCCTTAAAAATTAGGACTCTTTTTTACCGTACCGCTCGTTCATAATTTTTTGAAATCTTTGGATTCGTTCTTCATTTGAGATTTCTTCCGTTTCTTTTTCGGTCAGTTTTGCATTTGCGTAATAAGCAAGCGTTTTATCCTGCCACTTCTGATAAGATTCGAGACTTGTCTGATAGTCCTTGACTTCATTTCGTTTATCCTCAAATTCTTCCAAGAATAGACAGAGATCCTGATTTAACTCCGTAGAAACATCTTTGCCATTAAAAGTAATAGCACATTCCCATCCATCATAATGTGGCGGGCGTTTGACTTCGATATTGAAGCCAAGCTCCTTTATCTTATCTAACTGAAATAAGAAATTCATAATATCAGAAAGATTTTCTAAAGGTTTTCTCTCAGCATCATACCCTATAAGATATGTGGATTCGCAGCCTAAAACTTTTGCGATTTCATTGAGCATAGCAATGGAAACTTCGATTTCTCCACTTTCATATTTTTGGATTGTGCGAAGCGATTTCCCCAACAAATTTGCAAGCTCTGTTTGGTTGATACCTTTTTCTTTTCGAGCAGTACGGATTCTAAGTCCGATTTGATTGTTATGTAACTTCTCATTACTCATCATTATTCACCTCACGCTTATCATACCATAGAAAAATACGAATTACAAGTACATATTTATATAAAATAGTATTGACATGCGCAGAATAAGTGCATATAATAAAAATACGCATTAAAAGTGCATATTAAAAAAGAAAGGAGAAATAAAATGAAGATAAACGTATTTAAAATGCAGATTTTGATGGGAGAAAGAGGATTAACAATTAAGAAATTGGCTGAGTTAAGTGGAGTGTCAAGGCAGACGATTTCCTGCATTATATCAGGAAAGGGCTGTACACCGCAGGTAGCATATAAAATTGCTACAGCTTTAGATCAAGAACTTAGTCAGATTGTAAAGGAGGATGTGGAAAATGGATAAAAGATTATATGTAGAATTGCCGCCATTTACGGGAAGAAATGTGCCGATTACGGAAATTGCAAAAGCAATCGGAAAAGATGCTCATTACGTTCGTATCGGAATACAGCAGGGAATTTTGAAATTTGGAGTGGCAATGAAGATGGGCGATTCCAATGAATTCAGTTATTACTGTTCTGATCGTAAAGTATGGGAGGAAACTGGATATTTCAATGGAGAGGCAAAAAAGCAGGGAAAAGAAAAAGCCCTTGCGTAACACAAGGACAACTTCTCAGAGCTTTTGATAACTCTATCTCGCAAATTCAGTATATCAAAGGCTCTGAGAGAACACAACGAAAATTTTAAAGGAGTCGAATTGAATATTTTTCAAGCAGTAAAAGAAAGCGTAACTGCAAGGCAGGCTGCCGAACAGTACGGATTAAAAATAAGTAGAAATGGGATGGTCTGTTGCCCCTTTCATGATGACAGGCATCCCAGTATGAAAGTAGACAAAGGCTTTTGCTGTTTTGCCTGTGGTGCGAAAGGGGATGTGATCACATTTGTGGCAGATTTCTTTCATCTTGCACCATTTGAAGCAGCAAAGAAACTGGCAGAAGATTTTCATATACCTATTTTCACAGATAACGCAAAGAAAAGGAATGGCAGTAAGAAAAAAGAAAAACCGAAAAGAACATTTTACCAGACCGAAAAGAAATTTGAAGAATGGGAACGGGAAAGTATCCGCATTTTATCGGATTATCTTCATTTGCTGGAAGAATGGAAAATAAGATATGCACCAAAAACACCAGAGGAAGAATGGAAAGCAGAATTTATAGAAGCCTGTCAGCAGATAGAAAAGATAAGTTACTATCTGGATTTACTGGTGTTTGGAGAGTTACAGGACAGAATTGAATTTTTATTGGATAGTGGGAAGGATGTGAAAAGAATTGAAGAACGAATGGAAGAATATAGACGAAACAACAAGGAACAGACTGGAAGAAGCATTGGATCAGAGGGAAATGAACTCTAAGCCGTACTCTCAGGAATGGTTTGAGGATGGGCAGATTGATGAAGTAGCATTTTGTGAAAATTTCCTGCAAAGAATACCATTGAAGTGTATCAACGGTATCTTTTTCAGTTATGATGGAATGCTACCAGACAGCGAAGTAGAAAAAGAAATTTACAGAATGGTAAAACCGGTTCTTACGAAAGGAATTTCCAAGAAAGTAAAACAGCTTTTGGAGGTTCTAAAACTGGAAGCCTATTCCGAAGAACTTCCGGTGCAAATGGATCGCATCCATGTGAATAATGGAACTTATTTTTTGAATGGAGATTTTACAGAAAATAAGGAGTTTTGCCTGAACCGCTTGCCTGTAAATTATGAAATGAAAGAAACAAAGCCGGAACGGTGGATGAAATTCCTTTCAGAACTGCTGGAGGAAGATGATATTCCTACCTTGCAGGAATATATGGGATATTGTTTAATTCCATCCAACAAGGCACAGAAGTTATTGATTATCTTAGGAAAAGGCGGGGAGGGAAAATCCCGTATTGGTCTGGTCATGAGAAAAATTCTCGGAACGAATATGAATGTAAGTAATATTCAAAAGGTAGAGCATAACCGTTTTGCAAGGGCAGATTTGGAATACCGACTTTTGATGGTGGATGATGATATGAAACTGGAAGCATTGAAAGACACCAACTACATTAAAACCATAGTCACTCTGGAGGATAAGATGGATTTGGAAAGGAAGTCAAAGCAGAGCGTACAGGGGAATTTATATGTCAGGTTTCTTTGCTTTGGAAACGGAAGTCTGAGTGCCTTACATGATCGTTCCTATGGATTTTACCGCAGACAGATTATCCTTACGGTCAAAGATGTGCCGCCGGACAGAGTAGATGATCCCTATCTGATTGAGAAACTGCAAAGAGAAGCAGACGATATTTTCCTTTGGTGTCTGGAGGGATTGAAAAGATTACTGAAAAACAAATACCGCTTTACCATCAGCGAATGTGCAAAGAAAAATCTACACGAAGCTATGGAATCCGGGAATAACATTATCGCTTTTATGCAGTCATCAGGGTATATCCGTTTGGAAGAAAATACAACAGCGACTTCTAAGAATCTTTATCAAGCATACTGCCGTTGGTGTGAGGATAATACGGAAAAACCTATGAGTGCAAAAAGTTTTTCGGGATACTTAAAAGAAAATGAAAAGAAATATCACATTCATTATTCTACGAATATTCCCTCAGACAATGGAAAAAATGCCAGAGGATTTCAGGGAATCCATACACAGATACGCATAGATAGCTACCGCTGATACAGATGAGATATAGATAAAAAAGAATTTTCCAAAGAAGCGTATAAGCGTATATCTTTAGGAAAATCAAGGGATTACAGGTTTCTGAAAAGTGTGGAAAATACGTTTATACGCTTATACGTGTAATTTTTGAATTTATTATATTTTTTAGCAGAAGGGAGTGTTGCAGAAGTTAAAGCAACCCAGATATGGGCAAATCAAAAGGGCGGATACGCCTATAAATGAAATCGTAAGTCTGAGCAATAATCAGATTATGTAATACAAAAACAGCCCTCGGCGATTGAGAGCGAAATACACCCATCGCACAAACCTACGGTTTATACTCTGTGTATTTCGCCCTGCCGGGAGCAAACCGCCGACAGGCGGATAGGTTCGTAAACAGGTGCCTATGCACCTACTCACAATAAAGTCGGCGAGAGCCGAGGAAGGAGGATGCTTATAGGCAGACATTCATTTATCAGACAAAGCAAGCTGTCCGATGTGGCAGGAAGGATTGATTATATCTCCAATCCGAAACGGCAGGAATATCTCTATGCGACCTATCAGACAGAAGGAGTAACACCGAAGTTTTGGAAAAATCTTGCAAGAGAAAATCAGTTGGATTTTAAGGCGAGTGGTTCAGCAGGGAAATGTATTGAAGGGCGTGAGTTTATCATAGCGCTTCCTGAAAGTTTTGTTCAGTATAGGGCAGATGATGTGGTAGGGATTTTTACGGAGACTTTCCATAAAAGATATGGTGTGGAGTGTACAGCTGCCCTTCATCACAACAAGGCAAAGACGAATTATCATATCCATCTGGTATTCAGTGAACGGAAAATGTTAGAACAATCCGAAGTAAAGATTGCTACCCGAAATATGTTTTATGATGAGCAGGGAAAGCATAGACGCACAAAGAAAGAGGTTTTGGACGAGCAGGGTAATCTTCGGGCGGGGTGCAGTATTATCCCCAAAGGGGAAGTTTATGAGAGCCATATCTTCACAAAAAAGAATGAATGGTTTAAGAACAAAGCCTTTACCAAAGAAGTCAAGGAACTGTTTACCGATACGATCAACCGATATGTAAAAGAAGAATCAGAAAAACTGTCCGTATTCCAACAGGGCAGCGTATATCTGGCAACCAAGAAAATCGGAAAGAACAATCCGAAAGCGGAGGAGATAAAGGCGGATAATGCGGCAAGGCAGGAATGGAATCGGACAGTTGATGTGGCATTAGTTGAGGGCGTTCCTGAAGAAGATATTTTGAAGATCAAGCAGGAAAAAATCACAGACAAAACGCTGCAATCTATCAGGGCACACGGTTGGCTGCCGGATATGTTTCGTCAGATTATCCGAGGTGCGAAAGACTTTTTGCAGGAAGTAATTTTCAAATTTAAACTACCGCCTAAACCTGTACCAAAGATTGATTTGCAGGAATGGAAAGATATGCAGAAGCTCATGTATGAATTGCAGAGACAGTCAATAGAGATAAAACGCACACAGCAGGATATTTCTTCTTTGAAAAAGCAACTGTCAGAGTTACGAGGACTATTTAAAGGCAAAGAGCGAAAATCTCTGGAAGGGCGAATTGAACTGTTAGAGGATTTGGAAAAGCGTCTGCACAAGAGTTTGGAACAGATAGTAAAGCGGGAAGGCTATCCCAATGTGCAAGCCTTTCAGAAGGTTTATAACAAGGCAGAAGAATTGATTATAGAATACAACGAAGAACTAAGGGCATGGAAAAATCAGACGGAACAGAAGAAAGAGAAACCATTAGAACAGCCGAAAAAAGCGAGCGTACTTGAAAAGCTACACCGCTATCAGCAGGAAGGCAGACAGCAGCCGAAACGGTCAGTTAAGAAAAAATCTATGGATAGAGAACGATAAGAAAAGGGATTATAATAATTGCAGCAGGTAAAATACGTTATTGTTTGAATGGATATGAAATTTAACATTGTAATCAATATAAAATGTCACATGAATAGTTAAACACATGTAATAGATAAAAGTTGTTAAAAAATTGTTTTTTCCATGATAAGATATACTAACTAAGGAGGAACGAATTATGGAACAGAGTATTTTAATTGTAGATGACGAAAAAGATATTGTATCAATGTTAAATCAATATTTTTACAAGATTGGTTATGTAGTGTATACAGCAATTAACGGAAAAGAAGCATTAAATGCAATTACTAAAAACCCCGATATTATTCTGTTGGATATAAATATGCCAGATATGAATGGCTTTACAGTTTGTGAGTCGATTAGAAATTATGTTTCCTGTCCTATTATTTTTTTAACAGCTCGTGTTGAGGACTGTGATAAAATCAAGGGGTTTGCTGTCGGTGCTGACGACTATGTTGTAAAGCCTTTCTCTATTGATGAATTAGAAGCTAGAGTTGCTGCCCATTTGCGGAGAGAGAAAAGACATAGTTCGTCTGCAATAGTACAGTTCGATAAAAGTATAGTAATTGATTATTCATCACGAACGGTTTTTTATAAAAATGCTGAAATAAACTTTACGAAGAAAGAATTTGATATAATTGAATTTCTTTCACAAAACAAAGGTATTGTTTTCGACCGTGAAACAATCTATGAAAAAGTATGGGGGCTAGATGGTTGTGGTGACAATTCTGTTGTTACGGAACATATACGACGGATAAGAACAAAATTTCTTTCTATGAGTGATAATCCTTATATAGAAACTGTTTGGGGGTGCGGATATAAGTGGGAAAAGTAATGGGAAAAAAATTAGTATACTATATTGATAACCGAAGTATTAAAATTTCATTTATTCTTTACGCACTCATTTCTTTAGTAGTTGGTATTACTATAAGTGTTACTGCCATTGCTCTTGTTGATAATTATAGAATAAATCTTAACTATAAATATGAGGACATGACAACAAGATATGATATACCTGAAAATGGTTCATTTATAGCAAAATACAATAATGACCAGACAGAGTATACAATATATAATGCGAGCCAAAAGAAAGTATGTAGTTTTATTGTAGACTATCAAAAAGAACGCCCGGTACAAGAATATGTTTATCCAAATCATGTTTCTTATATCGAGGTCTCACCAAACTTTACCAAACAAGATAGAATTATAGATACTACTTTAGGCATGATAAATATTGCTACTATTCCTGTTATTCTTTCATTCAGTATGATGCTTTGCGTAACTATTTTTATAAAACGAAAATTGGCAAGACCAATAAAGTTACTAACTAATGCTTATAGCAAAATCGAAAACAAAGAATTGGACTTTACTTTGTATTACCCCTATAAAGACGAAATGGGTAAGCTGTGTCTTGCATTTGAAAAAATGAAAAATTGTTTATATCAAAACAATCAAAAAATGATACGACAGTTTGCTGAACAAAGACGATTAAATGCTGCTTTTTCGCATGATTTGCGTACTCCCTTAACACTACTTAAAGGGCATACTACAATGTTGTTATCATTTATTCCAAAAGGATTAGTTTCCCAGCAAGAGGTAATTGATGAATTATCAACAATGCGTAAGAATGTGGAACGACTTGAAAAATACGTTAATGCCATGACGAATCTATACCGATTAGAAGATATAGAAATCAAAAAAGAGACTATAAACTTTAACTTACTATTAAAATCTTTGTCAGATACAACAGAACTGCTTTGTACGGACATAAAATACTCTATTAAGACAAACTGTAATAATAACGAAAACCTATTTATCAATCTTGATATTGTTGTACAGATTTATGAAAATTTATTATCTAATAGTATTAGATATGCTAATTCAATGATAGATATTGACATTAGTATGAAAAAACAATATTTATTGATTTCTGTCTCTGATGATGGCTGCGGTTTTAAGGATAGTGATATAGAGCGTGTGACATTACCGTTTTACAAATCATCGCAAGACACTACGACTGAACATTTGGGTTTAGGATTAAATATTTGTAAAATATTGTGTGAAAGGCATGGAGGTACATTGAAAATTGCGAATAATGATAAGGGTGGAGCGTGTGTTACAGCTTGGATAAAAATCATAGATGTTGATGAAAAATAGATATTTGTTTCATATAATTGGACTGAACATTTATCGAGGAGGTTTTAAAAATGAAAAAATGTATCTGCATAATTTTAGTAATAGTCGTAAGCATTTTATCTGGGTGCAATTCATCACAAAATGAGGAAAATGTATTTCCACAAAATTTAAAAGAATATTACGAGGTTTCGCCTTATGAAAATGAAGAAGAAATCAATTCTTTATCAGATGTTGAAATTACGTTAGATAAAAAATGGGATTTTAACTTAGAGAATGCGACATTTTTTATCGAAAACAACTCTGATAAAGAATACCATTGTTCAGAATCTTATTTTGAAATCGAAACAGAAGAATCAGATGTATGGTATCAATTAACTCAACTTTCTGATCCGTCAAAAAACAATGAAGATGATGTTATTATAAAACCATCAGAAAGATTGAGGTTAGCATATGATATTTCTTCGTTTTATGGTGAACTTCCATCAGGGCATTATCGGATAATTATAAGTGTTTCTTATTTTGAATCTCCAAAAGATTGGGATTATGACACATATTATTTGGCATGTGAGTTTACAATAAAATAGCATATTAGAGTGGAAACAAATGATAACAAAAAATGGATATACTGCCCTAAATGTAAACAAGAAAACCTAATCAATGTAAGGCAACAACAAATAATTGTTATAGAGCCAAACGCTAAAACGTAGAGCCGATAATACTAAGAATGGTCATTTTTCTTGGATTATCGGCTTATTTTATTGAGTTTGAATGTTGCGAGAAAAAAAGATACACTTTTGTACTTTTAGTCATCTCCCTCTTTGATAATTTAGAGGTGTTCTGAGGAGCAATGAGAAGTCCTGCGTTTGTAACGTGTTTGCAACACCACATTTCAAGAATCTAGTAAAATCAAGCGTTCCCAGTTCTCAAAACGTTAATTATACGTTTCGGAACGTACAATTTCAAAAAAGATTTTTCGACTCCTCAGGACTTCGGTCTTGGGGAGTTTTTGATGTGAATTTGTGTCAGCATTGATGAATGTCACCGGGAACCCCGGGATGTTTTCTGAAAGCATATGAAGAAGTGAATGGAAAAAGATTATATTATAAACTATCGAATTATGATAGTTATCGCGGTGTATTTGGGCATGAATGTGTAAATGAATTGATTGTAAGTCGAGTAATGGATATTTTGAGAATTCCCCATGTGAAATATAAATTGATACATGCGCAGATTATCATAGATGGAAAAGAACAGGAAACATGGCTTTCTGTTTCGGAAAACTTTCGTAAGGATAATGAAGAAAAGTTGGCATATGATTTGTATTATGATTTGCAAAAAGAAGGAAATGAATCTCCGTTAGAATTTGCAATAAGAAACAATTGGGAATTATATATGTACCAGATGTTTTGCATTGATTATTTGATTGCCAATAGAGACCGTCATGGAAGCAATCTAGAAGTGTTAAGAAATGATGAAGACGATAGTGTGAGAATAGCTCCTTTGTTTGATCAGGGAGTATCGTTATTGTTTTCAACATATGGTAATGAAAAACTTCTGGAAGAAACGGACGTGATGAGAGATTTTCCGGTTAATAATTATATTGGATCAAAATCTTTAGAGTATAATCTGTCATTGATACCAAAAGGATACGATTTACAGATTTGGAAATTAAAAAAAGAAGATCAGGATTATATTTTTAGTGGTATAAAGCATGTTTTATCGGAGGGTCATAGGAATAAAATATGGGAGATGATTTGGAAAAGGTGGTGTTTTTTTGAACAGGTACGCAATCAGGAGAAATAATAGGAATAAAATTGTCGGAATATTAAATTATGATGAGAAAGCAAAGAAATACACAATTGAGATTCCGGAAAATGTTACGCCAAAGGAAGCTCCGTTTATGATGTCGTTACTTTTGAAAAAAGGTATCCGAACCATGAATTCAGATTGGAGTATGCGTTGGGTACAGAGTAGAATCATTCCAAGTAGCAGACAGAATATAGGGGAAATACTTCGTGTGAATGGAATGCGTTCATATGATGAGCATAAATTACTATTAAAAAATGAGGGGCGAAGTTGTCAGGATGAATTTTATATTGAACATATGTAGCTTTAAAGTGTAATGCGGAGTAATGTGAAGCCTTGTATTTATAATGTATTTACAGCACCAACATTTGAGAATCTGGTGAAATTAAGTATTTCCAGTTACTTAAATGTTAAGGGATGTACAATTTCAGAAGGTTTTACCAGTGTGATGGATCTGTATTCAAGAAAAATCATTTCCTGGGTGTTGAGTGAGACGCTGGAGGCATCCCACGTAGTGGAATGTGTTGAAAAAGCAAAACGTGTCAGAAATGTTGAAAAACCGTTGATCTTCCACAGAATCATCATCAGGAACTAGACCTTCCAAATTTAATGGCAAAACCAGTTGATAAGGCTCGCCAAATTCGGTATAATTTTTATGGTATTTTATGTATTTTGTCATACTTAATTATACCATGGATTGCGGACTCTTCGGAGTCCGTTTTTTACTTTTAGGCATAAAAAGGGAGCTATTGCTCCATAGATGTTTACTCATCTATTTTGCAACAGCCCCTCTCAATTCTTTAAAAACAGTATCATATTCCTGCGAAAAGATACTGTTTTTATTCCACAGAAAGGTGAAGTCGTGCATAATCATGAAATCAGATAGTGGGATCTGTACTAACATTCCTTCATTTAATTCTTGTTCCACTGCAGATTTATAGAGAAAAGAAATTCCACAATCTTCTTTTAACAGAGTGACGATCGTGTGGATGTTTTCGATTTCCACAAGATGTCGGAAGTCTTTGACAGACATATTTTTCAATGCCAGTGTTTTGGTCAGGATTGCCCGGGTACCAGAGCCGTGTTCTCGAATCAGGAGACGTTCAGATGTCAGGTCTCGGAGATTGTGTACTGGTTTTGAAAATGTGTGATGGGCGGAGGAAACAGCAATGTATTCTTCTGTTTTGTAGACACGTGTCTCGTAATGATCACCGCTAAAATATCCTTCCACAATTGCAAAATCGATCGTTCCTTCGTGAAGATAGGTGAGAAGGGTCTGCGTGTTGCCATATCGGATGTGAAAATCCATATCCGGATGTGTTTTGATAAAACGGGAAAGAGCAGGTACGATCGCATATTCGCCAATGGTCATTGTTACGCCAAAGGTCAGAACTTTTTTTTCTTCTATACTTTCCTGCATCCGTTTTTTTAACGTATTTTCATCATTTCTCATGGTCTCCAGAGCAGAACGTAAGATTTCTCCGGCAGGAGTTAGTCTGAGCTTTTTCTTATCTCTTATAAAAAGTTCGGTACCGTAGGTCTTTTCCAGATGTTTAATATGCTGGGAAACTGCGGGCTGTGTCAGATTCAGGTGCTCGGCAGCATGTGTAAAGTTCATATCGTTGCATACAGTCAGAAATGTTTCCATGCGAAAATCCAACATAATTGTTTCTCCTTTTTCAGATGTGTTTATACTTAAACCATAACAAATATTTATTATATAATCAATACTTATAATTTTACAAAATAATAGGAGCGATTTATAGTATATATGAAAACAGGGAAAAGTAAAATGAGGAAGGCGAAAAACAGGAGGATATGAAAATGTATGATGTTATAATCATAGGAGCAGGACCGGCAGGAATCAGTGCAGGAATTTATGCAGTGAGCAGAGGACAAAAAGCACTAATTTTAGAAAAAAATCAGGTCGGAGGACTGATTCGAAGAGTGTCCGCTGTCACACATTATGCGGCAATTGTAGAGGGGGAAACCGGGGAAAGCTTTGCAAAGCGCCTGAGGAAACAGGCGGAAAATGCAGGGGTAGAAATCCTGAAGACCGAGGTGAAAAACGTAGAATTGACCGGGGTGGAAAAAAGGATTTATACAGAGAAAGAATGTTATTGTGCGAAGAAGGTAATTTTAGCGAATGGTACATCACCAAGAAAACTGGGGATTCCGGGAGAAATAGAACTGGCAGGACGAGGAATCGGAATGAATGCAGCAAAAGATGCAATGAAGTATCGTGGAAAACATGTATATGTGATCGGAGGTGCAGATGGAGCGGTAAAAGAAGCACTGTATCTGGCGGGGGTTGCAGAAAAAGTAACAATCATCCATTTTGAAGAAACGTTGGGATGCATTGCACAATTTCAGGAAAAAGCAGCACATACCCCAAACATTGAATTACGGCTTCACGCCAGACTTCATGCCGTGTACGGAGTGGAAAAAGTAGAGTCATTGGAAATCTTGGATGAGAAAACAGGAGCAATTGAGACAATTGAAGATCCGGGATGTGGAATTTTTGTGTATGCAGGTACGGTTCCGAATACAGAATTATATAATGAGATCAGGTTGGACAATGGGTTTCTTCCGACAGATGAAAATATGCAGACGGAAATACCCGGTGTATATGCAGTTGGTGACATTCGTGTAAAACAGGTACGACAAGTATCTACAGCAGTAGCAGATGGAACGATTGCAGCAATTCATGCAGCACGATAGGAGGCAAATATGGACTTTATAAAGAAAAACGGGAAGGGATTACTTTTTTGTCTGGCTTTGGCAGTGCCTTCAGCTGTTTTGGGAAAATTGTTTCCGGTTGTCGGAGGACCAGTGTTTGCAATTTTAATTGGAATGATACTCGCATTGGTGATTAAAAAACGGGATTCATTGGAAAGCGGCGTAAAATATACTTCGAAGAAAATATTGCAGTATGCCGTTGTACTTCTTGGATTCGGACTTAATTTAGAGGTAGTGATGGAGACAGGAAAGCAGTCTTTGCCGATTATTGTTTGTACCATTACAACATCATTGGTAATTTCTTATATTTTGCATCGCACGATGAACATTCCGGAAAAAATCTCTACACTGGTTGGGGTGGGATCTTCTATTTGCGGGGGATCGGCAATCGCAGCAACAGCTCCGGTTATCGATGCGGATGATGAAGAAGTCGCACAGGCGATATCAGTAATTTTTTTGTTTAATATTCTGGCAGCGTTAATCTTTCCTGCACTGGGAACAGCGCTTGGATTTTCAACAACATCCGGAGAAGCATTTGGAATTTTTGCAGGGACTGCGGTGAATGATACTTCTTCTGTAACTGCAGCAGCATCTACATGGGACAGCATATATCATCTGGGAAGCCAGACACTGGATAAGGCAGTGACGGTTAAATTGACCAGAACATTGGCAATTATTCCCATCACATTGATACTTGCATTACGCAGGGCGCGGAAGGCCGAAACAGAAAGCGGAGAAAAAGTGTCTCTGAAGAAAGTGTTTCCATTTTTTATCCTGTTTTTTATCGGAGCAAGTCTGATTACGACAGCAGCAACAGCAGCAGGAGTACCGGCAGAAGTTTTTCAGCCATTAAAAGAACTTTCTAAATTTTTCATCATCATGGCAATGGGAGCAATTGGATTTCATACGAACGTAGTGAAATTGATTAAAGGTGGCGGAAAGCCAATTTTAATGGGAATGGCATGTTGGCTTGGCATTACCGTGGTAACGCTCAGTATGCAGCATCTGCTGAATTTATGGTAATCGTCAAAACGACAAACTAAAAAACCCAAAAATACAAAATTTTATACAAATTTCATAGAAAGTGTTGCCGGATTGTGATATAGTAGCACTATTGAATAAATTTTGGAGGTTTTATTATGGGACGTTTTGATGAGAAAATTATGCTGGTAACCGGAGCTACTTCCGGAATTGGAAGAGCGGTTGCAATTCGTGCAGCAAAAGAAGGTGCAACAGTCATTGCGGTGGGGCGCAACGAAGAGCGTGGAGCGGCTGTTGTAGCAGCAATGGAAGAAGCTGGTGGAAAAGGAGAATTCATGAAATGTGACGTCAGCAACAAAGATGCAGTAAAGGCACTTTTTGCAGAAATCCAGGAAAAATACGGAAAACTTGATGTCGCAGTGAATAATGCGGGAATCGTTGGTGCTTCTAAGACGGTAGAAGAACTGGAGGATGATGACTGGTTCCAGGTAATTGATGCAAATTTGAATTCTTGTTTCTTCTGCTGCAGAGAAGAAGTAAAGCTGATGCAGCCATCAGGTGGCGCCATCGTGAACGTGTCCAGTGTTGCGGGAATGCGTGGATTCCCTTCCGCAGCAGCTTATGTTGCAAGTAAGCATGCAGTCAGTGGACTGACAAAAGCAGTGGCAGTGGACTATGCTACAAAAGGAATTACGTGTAATGCGATTTGCCCTGCAGGAACAGATACTCCGCTTACAGAGAGAAGTTCAGCAGATATTAAGACGAGAATGGCAGAGATTGCAGCACAGGGAAAAGATCCGATGGAATGGCTGAAGAATTCTATGTTGTCTGGAAAGACAGAGACGTTGCAGAAGAAAAATGCGACACCGGAAGAGCAGGCAGCAACGATTTTGTATTTTGCAAGTGATGAGGCAAGACACATTACAGGTTCCATTGTTGCAAGTGATGGTGGATTTACTACATACTAAAATAAAACGAAACAAAGAACCTCTTGGGAGTCAGTCGGCTCCTGAGAGGTTTTTGTCTGTTTCATAGACCTTTTTTACATCAGCCCGACATCTGAAAATTGTGCAGAAACAGATGAGAAGAGAGCATGCAGCAAAAAAAGACATGCAGAGCCGATAATCCAGGATTTCAGCAGTAGCTCCTACAATTACGGAGAGGATGCTGCTGACAGCCATCAGAATCATATTTTCAAATGCATTGATTCTGGCGCGCATGGATTCCGGAATGTAAGACTGGACGGCGGCAACACGTAAGGTGGCACTGTTTGTTCCGAGAAAACCGGCAAAGGCACGGTTTACGAGCATAAGAGGATATGGAAGCCAAAGCAGAATAAGATCCATGCATTCGTAAAAGGTATAGACTGCAAAAGTAACGTGGAATTTTTTCTTTTTTGGAATTTCAATCCGGTACTGCACCACTCCGCCGATGGTGCGTCCTAAAAATTCAGCAATGGAAAATAAAGAATAAAGTGCGGCGGACATTCCGGGGGCGGTACGAAAAAATGCGACCAGAATGGGAGCATATCCGGAAGCGACCCCATTTGTGGCTGCCATATAGTAGTAAATAGCCTGTAATCCACGTTCTTTTTTTAAATAGCGGAGAACTTCTTGAAGATCTTCTTTCCATACCTGAAAAGAAAATGTTTTTTCACACACACGTGTTTCTTCCGTCAACTGAATTGTGTTTTCAATGAGTGCAGCACATATGGAAAACAATCCTTGGCCGATAAAAAGCCACGGCATACCGATCGTATCCATAAGTACTGCAGCCAGAGGCAGCATGATCACACGCAGTAGGGGATATAACATGGAAGAAACGGCATATCCTTTTTGTTCCATTCCACTTGGTATGATCTTTGGAAAAATACTGTTATATGCCAGTTCATCCAGACTTCCCAGTGTAGCAAGAAGCAAAGAATATCCAAGATAACCAACGTATGAAAAGTCGAAAAACAGCAAATAGATTCCCATAAGAGCATAAAAGAATCCATTGATGAAATCTCCAAATACAAGAAATGGTTTTCTGGGAAAGCGGTCCATCCAGGGAGCAACCAACAGTGGGATTAAAAAATTGGGGATCAATTGGATTGCGATTACAAGAGCAGATGCAAAGGTGCTTCCAGTTTCATCAAAAACAAGAAATGACAATGCGAAATTGCCCACAATTCCTCCCATACATCCAAAAGTTGTAGCTGCAATCAACAGAGAAAAATTTCTGGTCCATAAGGGATTCTTCATATCGTGATATCACCTCCTGTTTTTTAGTATACAGGAAGAATGAAAGAAAGAAAATAAGGGAAAATTGAGAAAATTTTATGAAAGTTTTCAGGTAAAAGACGAAAAGAAAGAGATGTTGAAAAAAGAATCCATTCTTTGTACAGAATGATATAATGGAGCTAGCAAATGAACGGAGAATAGGAACATGTTAGAGCACGAACAAAAAAATGTATGGAAAATGATAGGGATGCGAATTCGCCGGGAACGTATCAAAAGAAACTGGAGTCAGTCAGGTCTGTGTTATGGGATATGTGCAGTATCTTATCTTTCCAAAATTGAACAGGGAAAGATGGAAGTATCAGAAGAGATTTTGAAGCTTTTGCTGGAACGGTTAGAGTTACCGTGGATTGATGACAAAGAAACAAAGGATTTAGAAAGTTTTGTGGAAGCACAGTATGAATTTCTATTTACGCATCCTATACAAGAATTTTTAAAACAAAAAGAAATATTTCAAGAGAAAAAGGAAAAGTTGTATTCCAGTTCGTTGATCGCAGATGCCTGCATTTTGGAAGCAGTATATGAGAGTCGTAAAGATGAAATAGAAGAGGGATTGGAACGTTACCTGGATTTCAGGCAGCTTGCTGTTCTGCGTATGCTGCAGGGAAGGCTGGATGAGGCAATCACATTGCTTCCAATTCCGTTTATGTATATGCGGGCAGGGGAGATTCTTTATGAGACAGGCCAGAATTACGCATCAGCTATTTCTTATCTGCAAATGGGCTATAATCTGGCAGCCCAGGAAGGGATGGCGATGCTGATGCTGCAGTGCCGCATTATCATCGGAAATTGCTACAGTAATCAGCAGGAACTGGAAAATATGGAGAGAGAGTATCAAATTGCTTCGCGTCTGGCAAGAGACCTGCATCAGACAGAAATATTAAAGGTGATCAACTATAATCGGGCATCTACATGGGTGGCGCTTGGAAGCTATAAGAAAGCGTACGACTATTTTTCAAAAGTAGAAGAACCCGCGATATTAGATTTGCATAAGCTTGCAATCTGTTGTGAAGCGTATGGAAGAAAAGCGGAGGGGATAGAAGCTGTAAAACGCGCAGAGAGGATGGGAGAATTCGGGGATGATCCAGATGATGAGAAGCAGTTGGAAGTGGAAATGTGTCGACTGGTCCGCTATCGTTTGGAACATGAGAATTATCTGAAGGAAGAGGAATATGAAAAACTTTTGTTTCCTTGTTTTGAGAAAATGAAAGCAAGACTGCCTGTTGGTTTTGCGGTATTTCATGTGCCGTATGTACTGGAGTGGTATACAGACAGACGCCAATATAAGCAGGCATATGAGATGGTGAGGAAATATGGGGGATTTATTCCTGTTTTATAGTTTTCCAATCAGCGCGTTTTAGGTAGCAAAATAGGGGAAATAATATGTTTCCCCCAATAAACGATCTCATCCTCCAATCAGGATTACAACCTTAAATGATGTATCATCATAAGAAATATCCAGTGTCCCCTCATATTTTTCGACAATATCCCGAATAGAAGAAATTCCGATTCCATGAGCAGATTTGTCTTCTTTATCAGAAATATACTGATTTTTTTGGACTACAATTTCATTGATTTTAGAATTGATCAGTTCCAGACTAAAATATCCGTTTTCCGTGTAGCGGCATTTCAATTCCAGTTTTCGTCTGTCCGGAGCTTCTATTTTTTGACATGCTTCAATCGCATTGTCCAGTGTGTTGGCAAACAGTGTACAAAGACTGACATCGTCGATATGGATTATACAAATGATGGGGGGATAACAGCAATCGAAATCAAAGCGCTTGGAATTCTTCTGTTACTGATTGCAGTTTTCTGTTTTGTATTGTTCTCTGTATATCGTGTTTCTCTGAAAAAAGCAGGGAAGATTGTAAACTTAAATTAAAAATGAGTTTACAATCAAGTATCCATGCACTATACTGAAAAAAAGAAATCAGCATGGAGGCAGAACAATGAGTTTGATACAGGAAATAAAGGAACAGGTATTGCAGGGAAATCAGATTGCAAAGGCAGAGGCTTTGCAGTTATATGGGGAACCATTGGAGGAATTATGCCTTGCGGCAGACGAGATTCGTTACCAGTTTTGTGGAAATCGATTCGATCTTTGTACGATCATTAACGGAAAGAGCGGCAGATGTTCAGAAAACTGTAAATATTGTGCACAGTCAGTCTGTTACCATACAGAAATTGAAGAATATCCGCTGCTTGCAGTGGAGAAGATCAAAGAGCAGGCGAAATACAATGAAGAAAGAGGAGTTCTGCGTTATTCGATCGTAACTTCCGGAAAAGCATTGAATGACACGGAAGTGGAACATGTCTGCGAAAGCGTCCGGGAAATCCACAAAGAATCAAAGATCAAGGTCTGTGTGTCCGGCGGCCTTTTGAATGAAACTCAGTTTCGAAAATTAAAACAGGCAGGCATCACAAGAGTGCATAATAATCTGGAGACATCCCGACAGAATTTTCCGAATGTCTGTACCACTCATACTTATGAAGACAAGATCGCAGCGATCCGCGCAGCTTGGAAAGCCGGAATAGAAGTATGCAGCGGAGGGATTATGGGACTGGGAGAGACCGTGGAGGACCGGATCGATCTTGCATTGGAAGTCCGAAAATTAGGAGTCAAATCCATGCCTGTAAATTTACTGAATCCAATTCCGGGGACACCTTATGAGCATAATCCGGTTCTTACGACAGAAGAAATGCGTCGGATCGTTGCAGTTTTCCGGTTTTTGCTTCCGGATGCATGGATTCGCCTTGCAGGAGGAAGAGGGCTTCTCCCGGATAAAGGAAGATCCTGCTTTACATCCGGGGCAAATGCTGCAATTTCAGGAGACATGCTGACAACTGCGGGAATCACCATTGAGCGGGATATGCAGATGTTAGGAGAACTCGGCTACATTGTGAAATAAAGAAACTTTGGAAATAGAGGAAAAGTGGAAGTGAATTTCATTTTTTTCTCTATTTTTCTTTACAAACAAATATTTTTTGTTATAATAAGTTAGCCAAAACTAATAAAAGTTAAATGAAAGTAATTTCGAGGAGATGAAAAATGTTTGTATTGGGTAAAGTATTAAGTACAGCAGCAGTTTTACTGTGCATATTGTGTCTGGCAGCTCCGCTGAAAAAAACAAAGGCAGGGCAGAAAATAAAAGGACTTCGGATACTGCTGAAGCCGCATGTGTTATATGGCTGGCTGCTGCTTGTTATAGGACTTATGCATGGGATTATGGCAGGTAAGAACCCGGGGATGATCAGTGGCAAGCTGGTATGGATGGTATTGCTTGTTCTGCTTCTTGTGGCCTGCCTGAAAAGCCGGATGAAAAAATCTGTCTGGATGTTTCTGCACAGATCCTTATCTGTTGTTTTTGCAGCAGGAATCGTATTTCATATTGCGTATGCAGTGATATTCTAAAACTGCAGTTTTTGTTTCCTCCTTGTAAATCTTTCTGACTGACGTTATACTCAGAACAGAAAGTATTTTCACTAGAGGAAGGACTAAAGAGAGAATGACGATCAAACAGAAAAAAACAATTGCAATAGCAGCAACCGGCGGGACCATAGCCGGAACCGGAGAAGCGGGAAAGACGGCAGTCTATCATGCGGGAGAGATGAATGTGGAGTCGATTCTGGAGACAATCCCGATGATTCAGAATGTTGCAGATATTGAGACGGTACAGTTGTTTAATGTGGACAGCAATGAGATGGATGAAGAGAAGTGGATCACGCTGGCGAATCAGCTCAATGAGCTGGCAGCCCGTCCGGATATCGATGGAATTGTGGTCACACATGGAACAGATACCCTGGATGAGACCGCATATTTTTTAAATCTGACAGTATATACACAGAAGCCCGTAGTACTTACAGGAGCAATGCGTCCGGCCACAGCCACCAGTGCAGACGGACCGTTTAATCTGTATCAGGCAGTCTGTCTGGCGGCCAGCGATGATGCCAGAGGACAGGGTGTGATGGCTGTGTTTTCCAACACAATCTATTCCGGAAGAGATATTCAGAAAGTAAATAATTACAAGACAGATGCATTTGATCAGAACGCATTCGGCTGCCTGGGATATATGCAGGATGAGACTGCGTATTTCTTTTCCAGAAGCTTTAAGACACATACCATGCAGTCTATTTTTGCTCTGCGCAGGCTGGAAAGTCTGGCGAAAGTAGCCGTGGTTTATTTTTATGCAGGCGCAGATGAGAAAATCCTGGATTATCTGGCAGAGACCCATGAAGGGATTGTGATCGTAGGATCCGGCAGCGGTAATTATAACCGGAAATGGATGAAAATGATGGAGAAACTGGCAGAAAAAGGAACAGTGTTTGTCAGGGCATCCAGAGTGTCACAGGGAATTGTATTTGATGACAGAGTGTTTGATCCGATGGATGTCTGCATTGGAGCGAATACGTTGTCCGGGCAGAAAGCGAGGGTTCTTTTGATGCTTGCACTGACGATCACAAAAGATGTAAAACAGATTCGAAATATCTTCAATCAATATTAGAATGGATGCGGCGTATAGATTGACAAAAGTATCGTTTGTATTATAATAGATAATACAAACGATACTTTTTTAATGAAACGGAGGAACGTAAAAATGTGGATCGTGATCTTTTTAGGAGGCGCATTGCTCACCGGCTATGCGCTGTACCGCCAGGCAGTCAGAGAATCGGGCAGTAGATTTCAGTGTCGTCACTGCGGACATACGTTTCGGACAGAGTGGAAAAATCTGTTTCTTGCCACACACAGCTGGGGAGAATATAAATTAAAGTGTCCGAACTGTGGTGCTGCGGATTATTGTGCGAATCTGGATAAAAAGAAGAAAAAATAAAAAGAAAGAAGGGGGACTACAGGGATGTTGATTCGATTGGATATGGCAAGTGCTACTCCGATTTATGTGCAGCTGCGCAATCAGATTGTGATGGGAATCGGCACGGGTGCATTGAAGGTCGGGGAAAAGCTTCCGACTGTCCGGCAGATGGCGGCAGATGCGGGAGTCAACACCATGACGGTAAATAAAACCTATCAGCTGTTGAAGGCGGAAGGGTTTATTGAGATTGACAGAAGAAGAGGTGCAGTTGTGAATCCGGTGGAGGATACGGCGGGAGTTTTCCGGGAAAAACTGGAAGGAGAGCTTGCACTTCTGGGTGCAGAGGCAAAAATAAAGGGAATGAACGAGCAGGAGTTTCTGCAGATGTGTGAGACAATTTTTGAGAGTTTATCCGGGCAGACCGGAAGCCTCCGGTTTGGATAAGGGGAAGGACGGTGCATGATGTATGGGATACGAGATTATGATGTGTGTGATGGCTCTGTTTGTGAATCTCCTGGTCGTGGGATGTTTTGCGCTGGTTTACGGAACAAAGATGAAGTATGAAAATGGTATGCTTTTTGGGATTTATATGCCAAAAGAAGCACAGAAGGATCCGGAAGTGAAGATATTGATGGAGCAGTATGCAGTTCGAATGAAAAAATTTTACTGGTGGAATGTGGCAGGTGCCGTACTGTCAGGTCTGCTGGCATTTAGCTATACTTCCATCTTTATGTTTGGATGGATGTTCTGGAGTTTTGAATTTACAATCGGAAGTATGGGTTTTCTCTGTATGAATCATCGGAAACTTTATGACATCAAAGTAAAGCATCAGTGGTTTGCAGCAGAAGGTGCGGACATCGTTGTGATCGATACCGGAGCAAGTGCAAAGGCAGAGGAGAAGCGGATTCCTGCAGTCTGGCATCTGCCTGCAGTTGTGATCCTGGCATGGCTTTGCTTTTTGCCGGGGATGCGAAGATGGGTACAGGAAGAGGCAGCAAATATACTGGTTCCGGGAATGGCACTGCTGACGGCAGGTTTATTCTGGGTATTGCACATCTGGACCAACCGCAGACGGTGTGAGCCATACAGTGAAAATACGCAGATCAATACAGCGATCCATGTCAGGGAGAGAAGAATGTGGGCATGGATCTGGCTTGTGGGAACATATACAAGTCTGATCGGTATGGGAGAAATTCTCTGGCAGATTTCCCGTAAAGGATATCTGGATGTTGTGGATACGATCATTTGTGTCATATTCAGTATGGCAGGCGGTCTGTTTATACTTGCGGCAATCCTGTGGATGATGAAAAAGCGGCAGGAGCTTTTGAAAACAGAAGAGCCGCTTTCCTATGTGGATGATGATATTTACTGGAAAAATGGCTGGTATAACAATCCGCGGGACAGACGCTGGGTGGTTCCTAGCAGAATGTGCAGTTCGAACTATTCTTTTAATATGGGAAAACCGGGTGTACGTTATCTGACAGGAGCACTGGGGAGTGTGATCGTCATCGGCGTTTTGTGGCTGGTTGTTGTGTTTTTCGGGATGGATTTTGTCCGTCCGCAGCTATCTATAGATGGAAACCAGGTGACAGTCAGAAGTGCTGAATATGGGATTTCTTTTGACAGAAAAGAGATAGAAGATGCAGAGCTTTTGGAAAACTTGCCGGAAGAAGATTTTGTGAGGATTAACGGACTTTCTGACAGCCGTCAGCTTCTTGGAAAATTCAAAGGCGAAGAGTCCGGAAAGGCGATGTTTTATATCCGGCGTGGAGAGACACCGGTTTTAAAGATAAAACTTCCGGAATATACAGTTTTTATCAACAGTGAAGAATCCGGGAAAGTGAAGGAATGGTACGAGGAACTTTCCTCTTGATTTCATATTTTTTTCGTGATATACTTCTCCTAAAATTTTGAAATGATTTTTAGGAGGAGTATTTTTTATGGACGCAGACCCTGCAGGGAACAAGATTATTTTTGACTTATGTATCTTATTATTTTTCACATTGATGAATGCTTTTTTCGCCGGAGCAGAGATGGCAGTTGTTTCCGTGAATCACAACCGGATCCGCAGTCTTGCCGCAGAGGGCAATAAAAAAGCAGTCGTTATCCAAGGTCTTTTCGAAGATTCCACGAAGTTTCTTTCAACGATTCAGGTAGCAATTACATTTGCCGGATTCTATTCCAGTGCTTCAGCGGCGTCGAGCATTTCACCAGTATTGAGTGCATGGATGGAACAAAGAGGAATTCCATATAGTACAGCGATTGCGTCAAATGGAGTGACGCTTGTTTTGATGTTTTTTAATCTGGTATTCGGAGAACTTGTGCCAAAGAGGATCGCGCTGCAGAAGGCAGAACAGTTCTGTATGATCACAGTGATGCCGATCCATTATATTTCTAAGATTTTGTCTCCGTTTATCAAACTGCTTTCTATCTCGACAAAGGGAGTGTTAAAATTGCTCCGCATGAAGACGGAAGATCAGGAAGAGATCGTTACAGAGGAAGAAATCAAAGCAATGCTGAAGATGGGAGCAGAATCCGGTACGGTCGAAGACAGCGAACGGGAAATGATCAACTCAGTATTTTCTTTCGGCAATAAGAGCGCAAGAGAGCTGATGGTGCCGAGAAGAGAAGTGTTTGCTGTGGATATTGAGGATCCGGATGAGGAGATTCTGGATGCAGTTCTGGAATCCAGACATTCGAGAATTCCGGTTTATGAAGAAACTGTGGACAATATTATCGGAATTCTTCATGCCAAAGATGTGATGATCGAAATGCGGAAAAAAACGACCGGAGAAATTGAGATCCGCGGGCTATTGAGAGATGTGTTTTTTGTGCCGGATACAAAAGATGCCGATGATCTGTTTCGGGAACTTCAGGCATCCAGAAGGCATATGGCGGTGTTGGTGGATGAGTATGGTGGATTCTCCGGAATCATTACAGTAGAGGATCTGGTGGAGGCAATCATGGGAGATATTCACGAAGAAGATGAAGTCGAAGAACCGGAAATCCAGCAGCTTTCGGATGAAGAGTACCTGGTAGACGGAGGTATCCTGCTGGAAGATTTGAACGAGGAATTGCCGTTGTCTCTGTTCTCGGAAAACTATGACACACTGTCGGGCTACATGATTGAAAATCTGGGATATATTCCAAAAGAAAATGAGCAGGCCTCTGTTTTGGCAGGTGAGTGGCAGCTGCGTGTAGAACAGGTGAAAGATAACCGCATTGCGAGGGTACATGTTTCCAGGTGCATGGGGCATGTATCAGAAAAGTAATAAGTAATTATTAGGAAAAGTAAGTAACAGACGCTCTGGAAAAGGTGGATTTATATTGAATTCTAATAAATTCAAAGTTATAATAAGGCTGTATTTATAAATAGAATTCGTAATCAAAGGAGACCATCTATATGAAAATGTTATCAATCGAGCAGGAATTGAAAAGTAATTCTTATCCGGGAAGAGGAATCATCCTTGGAAAAAGCGAAGATGGAACAAAAGCGGTTGCCGCTTATTTTATCATGGGAAGAAGCGAAAACAGCCGCAATCGTGTTTTTGTAGAAGAAGGACAGGGAATCCGCACACAGGCATTTGATCCTTCCAAGCTGACAGATCCGAGCCTGATCATTTATGCACCGGTTCGTGTACTGGGCAATAAGACGATCGTGACAAACGGAGATCAGACAGATACAATCTACGAGGGCATGGACAAGCAGATGACATTTGAACAGTCTCTCAGAAGCAGAGAGTTTGAGCCGGATGGTCCGAACTATACACCTCGTATTTCCGGAATTATGCATCTTGAGAATGGAACATACAACTATGCAATGTCCATCTTAAAGAGCAATAACGGAAATCCGGATGCCTGCAACCGTTACACATTTGCATACGAGAACCCGGTTGCCGGAGAAGGACACTTTATTCATACATATATGCATGACGGCAATCCGCTTCCGAGTTTTGAAGGAGAGCCAAAACTGATTTCTGTACCGAACAGAATCGAAGAATTTACAGATCTTCTGTGGAACAGTCTGAATGAAGAGAACAAGGTTTCTCTGTTCGTTCGCTATATCGATATTGCAACTGGGGATATCGAGACAAAGATTGTGAATAAAAATCAATAATCAGAGGCAGAGTGTGGATAAAGGAGAAGAAAATGAAAGAATTAGAATTAAAATATGGATGTAACCCGAACCAGAAACCGGCAAAGATCGCAGTCAATGATGGAAGAGACCTTCCAATCGAGGTTCTCTGCGGAAGACCGGGATATATCAACTTCATGGACGCATTTAACGGATGGCAGCTGGTATCCGAGCTGAAAAAAGCAACCGGACTTCCGGCGGCGACTTCTTTCAAGCACGTATCCCCGGCAGGGGCAGCAGTGGGACTCCCTCTGAGCGATACACTTGCAAAAATCTACTGGGTGGATGATCTCGGAGAGCTTTCTCCGCTTGCATGTGCTTATGCAAGAGCAAGAGGTGCAGACAGAATGTCTTCCTTTGGAGATTTTATTGCACTCTCTGATGTGTGTGATGTATCGACTGCAAAGCTGATTAAAAGAGAAGTATCTGACGGTGTGATCGCACCGGGATATGAGCCGGAGGCACTGGAAATCCTCAAAGAGAAGAAAAAGGGAAATTATAATGTGATCCAGATCGATCCAAACTATGTTCCGGCACCGATCGAACACAAAGATGTATTTGGTATCCAGTTTGAGCAGGGAAGAAATGAGCTGGTGATCGACGATGCATTATTTGCAAATGTTGTGACAGAGAATAAAGAGATTCCGGAAGCAGCAAAAAGAGATCTGGCGATTTCTATGATCACACTGAAGTATACACAGTCTAACTCTGTATGCTATGTAAAAGACGGACAGGCGATCGGAATCGGAGCAGGACAGCAGTCCAGAATCCACTGTACACGACTGGCAGGAACAAAAGCGGACAACTGGTTCCTGCGTCAGAGCCCGCAGGTATTAGGGCTGCAGTTTGTAGACGGAATCAAACGTGCGGACAGAGACAACGCAATCGATCTGTATATCGGAGAAGATTACATGGATGTTCTGGCAGATGGAGCATGGGAGAATATCTTCAAAGTAAAACCGGAAGTATTCACAAGAGAAGAAAAGAGAGCATGGCTGGATCAGATGACAGACGTGGCACTTGGTTCAGATGCATTCTTCCCATTTGGGGATAACATTGAACGTGCACACAGAAGCGGTGTTAAATATATCGCACAGCCGGGCGGTTCTGTAAGAGATGACAATGTGATCGAAACATGTAATAAATACAAAATGGCAATGGCATTTACAGGAATTCGTTTATTCCATCACTAAAATGTGGTAAAATCCGTATGACGGGGAAATTTCAAGTACCCGGCATACGGATTTTTTGTATAAGAAATGATAGAAGATAAATGATGTCTGATGGAGGGAAGAAGCGATGATAATAGAAACAAGAAGCGCACAGGAGACATTTCAGCTTGGAAAAGAACTGGGCGAGAAGGCATATCCGGGGCAGGTGTTTACGCTGACCGGAGATCTTGGTGTTGGGAAAACTGTGTTTACGCAGGGCTTTGCGGCCGGTCTTGGAATTACAGAGCCGGTTAATAGTCCGACATTTACGATCGTACAGGTGTATGAGGAAGGCAGACTGCCGTTTTATCATTTTGACGTATATCGCATTGGAGATGTGGAAGAAATGGATGAAGTGGGATTCGAAGATTATGTGATGGGGGAAGGTGTTTCCCTGATCGAATGGGCAAACTTAATTGAGGAGATACTTCCCCAAAAACGGACGGAGATCACGATCGAGAAGAATCTGGAAGAAGGGTTTGATTATCGGAAAATTACTGTGGAGGAAACCGTTTAGGTAAATCTGTTTGCACAATTTAGAAAAACACGGTAACATAGAGGATACAAAAAAGAAAAGGAAAGGAAAGAGAATATGCGGGTATTGGCAATTGACAGTTCAGGGCTGACTGCGACTGTTGCAGTCGTGGAAGAGACTCAGACTGTTGCAGAATATACGATCAATTATAAAAAGACACATTCACAGACATTGCTTCCTATGATCGATGAAGTAGTAAAGATGACAGAGCTGGATCTGGGTACGATCAATGCGATTGCAGTGGCAGGAGGACCGGGATCTTTCACCGGACTTCGGATTGGTTCTGCGACAGCGAAAGGGCTGGGACTTGCACTGAATAAACCATTGATCCATGTGCCGACTGTGGATGGACTTGCGTATAATGTGTTCGGGTGTGAGGATATTATCTGTCCAATCATGGATGCAAGACGTAATCAGGTATATACTGGAATTTATACATTTTCAAAAAAAGCGGGAGAAAAAGAAGGGAGGAATCTGGTAGAACCGGTTTTTCAGGTGATCAAGATGCAGATGGCGGTTTCTATTGAAGAACTGGCAGAACGGCTGAACCGCTATCGCCGTCCGGTCGTATTTTTGGGAGACGGAGTGCCGGTCTATGAAAATGTACTGGCAGAAAAACTGACTGTTCCGTATTCTTTTGCACCTGCGTATATGAACCGGCAGAGAGCTGCTGTTGTAGGAACTTTGGCAATCCAGTATTACAAATCAGGAAAATTTGAGACAGCAGAGGAGCATCGTCCGGATTATCTGCGTGTTTCTCAGGCAGAGCGGGAACGCGCTCAGCGTGAGAAAGAAGCAGAGATTATAGTACGAGAGTTGAAAGTGGAAGATTCTGCGGCAGTTGCGGAGATGGAGCAGCAGATTTTTTCGGATTCATGGAGTGAAAAAAGCGTGTTGGAGACTGTGCAGCAGAAGCAGTCTGTTTGCTTTGCGGCGGAAAAAGCAGGACATTTTTTGGGATATCTGCTTGCATATCATGCGGCGGACGAAGCGGAGATCGCAAGAATTGCGGTGCAGAAAGAAGCACGCAGACAAGGGGCTGCCGGTAAACTGATGCAGGCGCTTGAACACTATTGTGAAGAACACAAGATGGAAAAGCTTCTTCTGGATGTGAGGGAGAGTAATGAGGCGGCGCGCAGCTTCTATACGAAAAACGGATTCGTGGAGGATGGCATTCGACAGGGATTTTATGTTAACCCGTCTGAAGATGCGGTTTTGATGAGCAGACAGCTCGGTGCAGATGTCTGATGGATTTCAAAAGAATGCTTATAGAATCACTGGAAGTGCCGGAAGCAGTTCCCAGTAGGAATTGCGGCGATATCCGGCTATAATGTAGGCGTAGCAAAAAGAAAATCCGAAAATCACAGGAGGAAATTTTATGCGCCAGTATGAATTAAAAGAACGAAAAGAAATCAGTAAAATTATTTGTAATAAATGTGGAAAAGAAATTCCGGTATCCGGTGGACATGAGATGAAAGGGGTGTTCCGTGTGGACTACGAGTGGGGATATTTCTCAGAAAAAGACGGAGAGAGACATGCCTTTGATCTGTGCGAAACGTGCTATGATGCACTTCTCCAATCGTTTCTGATACCGGTGGAAATAGAGGGATGATATGTTAGATGTATGTTTGCTTGGAAGCGGCGGAATGATGCCGCTTCCTTATCGCTGGCTGACGTCGCTGATGACACGGTTCAACGGCAGCAGCCTGCTGATCGACTGCGGGGAAGGAACGCAGATTGCGATTAAAGAAAAAGGGTGGAGCTTTAAGCCGATTGATGTGATCTGTTTTACACATTATCACGGAGATCATATCAGTGGGCTTCCTGGACTTCTTCTCACCATGGGAAATGCAGATCGGAAAGAACCGCTGACTTTGATCGGACCAAAAGGGCTGGAGCGTGTGGTATCTGCTCTGCGGGTCATTGCTCCGGAACTGCCGTTTCCGATCATTTATAAAGAAATTGAAGGGGCAGAGCAGACTTTCGAATTAAACGGATATCGTCTGAAAGCATTTCGGGTGAACCATAACGTTCTCTGCTATGGTTATACAATGGAGATCGACCGTGCAGGAAAATTTGATGTGGAGCGTGCAAAAGAACAGGAAATTCCGCAGAAGTATTGGAAGCATCTTCAAAAAGGTGAAACGATCGAGACGGAAAATGGAATCCTGACTCCGGATATGGTGCTTGGACCGCCGAGAAAAGGGTTAAAACTTACGTATACAACAGATACGAGACCGACGAACTCTATCCGGGAAAATGCGAAGGATTCTGACTTGTTTATCTGCGAAGGGATGTATGGAGAAAAAGAAAAAGCAGCAAAAGCAGTAGAATACAAGCACATGACATTTTATGAAGCGGCGCATCTGGCAAAGGACGCACAGGTGAAAGAGATGTGGCTGACACATTACAGTCCGTCCCTGACAAGACCGGAAGAGTATATGGATGAAGTGCGCCGGATCTTCCCGGAAGCCAAGGCAGGAAAAGACAGAATGTCCAGAGAACTGGCATTTGAGTAGAAAGAGGTTTGCAGTATGAAAGAAATCAGAGATATCAATATATTAGCGATCGAGAGCTCCTGTGATGAAACAGCGGCAGCAGTGATCCACAACGGAAGAGAAGTGCGCTCCAATGTCATTTCTTCCCAGATTGAACTGCACAAACTGTACGGGGGCGTTGTGCCGGAGATCGCATCCAGAAAGCATATTGAAAAGATCAATCAGGTGATAGAGGAAGCTTTAAAAGAGGCAAACGTGACATTGGACGATATCGATGCAATCGGGGTAACTTACGGTCCGGGACTTGTGGGGGCTCTCCTTGTCGGTGTGGCGGAGGCAAAAGCGATTGCCTACGCAAAAAATCTTCCGTTGGTAGGGGTGCACCATATCGAGGGGCATATTTCCGCCAATTATATTGAAAATCCAGACCTGGAGCCGCCGTTTTTATGCCTTGTGGTATCCGGCGGACATACCCATCTGGTCTGTGTGAAAGAATATGGAAAATATGAAATACTGGGACGTACCCGTGATGATGCGGCGGGAGAAGCCTACGATAAAGTGGCGAGAGCAATCGGACTTGGTTATCCGGGCGGGCCTAAAATCGACCGGATCGCAAAAGAAGGAAATCCGGATGCCATTCAGTTCCCAAAGGCGCATATGGATTCAGAATATGATTTCAGCTTCAGCGGTCTGAAATCTTCAGTATTGAATTATATCAATGGATGCAAGATGAAAGGAGAGTCCTATAATCCGGCAGATATTGCGGCATCCTTCCAGAAAGCGGTTGTGGAAGTTTTGGTAGAAAACTCCATGCATGCAGTAGAAAAATATGGAATGAACAAGTTTGCGATTGCAGGCGGTGTGGCATCCAACAGCGCCCTTCGCCAGGCAATGCAGGAGGCTTGCGAAAAACGTGGTGTGAAATTTTATCACCCGTCACCGATTTTCTGTACAGATAATGCAGCTATGATCGGAGTGGCTGCATATTATGAATATCTGGCAGGAACAAGGCACGGGCTGGATCTAAACGCAGTTCCGAATCTGAAACTCGGAGAAAGATAAAGGATATGAAAGAAAAAGAATTTGTAACAGCAATCGTTCTGGCAGCAGGCAGAGGAACGCGGATGGGGACCAAAATACAAAAACAGTATCTGGATCTGTGTGGAAAACCGGTCCTCTATTATTCCCTGCACGCATTTCAGGAATCTCCTCTTATTGACGAAATCCTGTTAGTGACAGGAGAACAGGAAATCGAATACTGCCGGAAAGAGATTGTAGAAAAATATCAGCTTACAAAAGTAAGAAAAATACTTGCCGGAGGGGCAGAGCGTTATCTTTCTGTCTGGAATGGAATCCAGGCAGCAGAAAATAAAGGCTTTCTCTTCATTCACGATGGCGCCAGGCCGTTTGTAGATGAGGAGATGATAGAGCGTGTGTATGAGCAGGTACAGAAAGAAAAAGCATGTGTAGTTGGTATGCCGGTCAAAGACACCATCAAAATCGCGGATGAAAAAGAGTACGTTCAGACAACACCGGACAGAAGCACAGTGTGGATGATACAGACCCCGCAGGTATTTTCTTACGATATCGTAAAAGGAGCTTACGAGATGCTGATGCGGGAACAACAGATTTCCGTGACAGACGATGCCATGGTCGTGGAACAGATGCTGAATCATCCCATCCGTCTGGTGTATGGTTCGTATGAAAATATCAAGATCACAACACCGGAAGATCTGGAGATGGCAGAAGTGTTTTTGAAAAGACGAAAAAAGTAAATGATGTATGCAAGAGGCTGGGAGTTTCCGGCCTTTTTCTTTTGGCAAAATGAAACTTTTGACCGAAAAGAACTGTATGTATAGATAGAAAGGGGGGTATGCAAGATGGTAAAAAAGAGATTGATACTTCAACTGCAACAAAAAGAAATTGCCGCATTAGAAGAAATTATCCAAACGTATCATAATTATGTAGCAAAAATTGTATATTCGATTCTTTCTTTTTATTCGACAGAAATAGATATACAGGCAGTGATCAATCAGGTGTGTTTTTTTGCTTTGGGAAAAGGCAGAACAGATAGATACAAATAAATGTGAAGACATTAAGTACTATCTGGCTGCGATTGCCAAACATGAGGTGATCAATGAAAGAAACAAATTCGTCCGCATGTTGAATTGGATGAAAATGTGATTAGAAACAGTGCAAAAGTATTTGCGGATATAGAGTTACGAGAGGTAATATATTCTGCACTTCAACAGTTGAAAACAGAATATCAGATTATATTGTTGAAATATTATTATCAGGAAAAGTTGATTCGGGAAATTGCATCAGAAGAGGGAATCCCAGAGTCTACAGTAAAAACAAAATTAAAAAGAGGCAGGGAAAAGCTGAAGGAAATCTTGATAAAGGAGTGCGTCATTGATGAAAATGAATTATAGTGATATGTTTGACTGTATTTCTGATAAAAGTGCTGAAATTTTGAATGAATATGAAGAATACGAGCTAGATACTGTTTTTTCTGCAGTTAATACTGAAAAAGTGGTAATTTCTAAGATTATGAATAGAGTACCTTCGGTAAAAAAGAAAAGTCTGGAAATGGCGAATATTACTTGCAGCGGCAATGATATTATCAGCTTCATCAATTGTATTTGCAGTGAAATATTTGCAGTTTCCAAATGATGGAGGAACACAGCTGGTAACGGAGGAAAATCGTGAATTGATAGGAGAAAGCATACAAGGAACAGCATTGGTTTATGATTCGGAAGGAAATCTTATAAACAAAGAAGATGCGGAAAGTGTATCAGGGCTCTATGATTGGGAAAACTGTCCAATGATTCAACAAATAGAGGATGAAACTGCAATTCCGAGTACATTTACAGTAATCCCAGTGAAAAAAAGAGGGACACAATATCAAATCCCAGAAGTGATGTTTACCAGTGAAGCGCTTGTGATTTTTACAAAGGAAGACGGAAGTGGATGGGAATTAAGCGAAGGTGATGAGATTCGAATTCATCTGGAAGAATACGAAACAAAGGATTTTCGGGTAGAAGGACAAATGATCGGATACAAATTGATCCATAACGGAGAATTAAAAAAAGCAGAAGATGTACGAGAAGGACTCAGACAAAATTGCATACTGTCTGCAACTGAAAAAGGGGAGTATTATCCATGTTTGATCGGCAGAAGCTCTGATATTACAACGCTGAAAAATGGAACTATTACAGTTATCGAAAAATAGAAGTGAATATATAGCGGCAGCCATAATAAAGAAAGATGCAATCAGCTGCCGCGACATTGATTATTCCTGTTCCAATTGTGTTTGTGTAAGCGCTATATTTGCGCAGTGTCATTTCTTAATTGTAGGCAGAAATTATTTGTGCAGAGATAGTTACGAAAGAAGAGTTAATGGCCATCGCACAAAAAAATAAAAAAAGTGAAAAAAAGGTGTTGACATTTCAGATAGTATTATGCTAGAATACACATTGTCGCGAGGGCGAACAAGACAATTTAACCTGTGAAATGACAGGAAGTTTGGAGAGGTATCGAAGTGGTCATAACGAGGCGGTCTTGAAAACCGTTTGTCCGAGAGGGCGCGTGGGTTCGAATCCCACCCTCTCCGCTTGGGAAGTTCAGAATTGAATGGACTTCCTTTTGTTTTCCTTGAAGGTGCGCATGCACAACTGAGAAGATTGAGGCATATGACGACAAACGAGGAATGAGTGAGAAAAGTATAGCGTGTATAATACGCGGGCATTTTGGAGAAGTACCCAAGCTGGCCGAAGGGGCTCCCCTGGAAAGGGAGTAGGTCGTTAGTAGCGGCGCGAGGGTTCAAATCCCTCCTTCTCCGTTACTTTCTAAATGAGAAAGTACACATTGAAAACTCTGGAAGAAAAATAAAAAAGTTCTTGACAGAAGGATGTGGATGTGATAACCTATTAAAGCTGACTTGTGAGGGAGAAACACTTCCGGAACAGA
>OBVN01000190.1_pt1 | contig 32584 bp, 26 predicted proteins | sample 1476171 | NCBI WGS metagenome assembly OBVN01 (sample SAMEA2580014, study PRJEB22360) | human gut metagenome | biome: human gut; feature: human-associated habitat; material: faeces | place: Denmark | collected 2008/2010
GTAGCGTTCCACAGCAGGGAATCGTCACCGAGGCTGTCAACAGCGTCAGTCAGGTTGGTGATGTTGGTGGTGTTCGTGGCGATATTGGTGGTGTTGGCTGCCACGGCATCGTTAGTGGTTTTGAGCTGAGAGCCGTTAACCGCGTCGGTGCTGCCAGCCGTCAGGTCGCCAGCGGTGACGTTGGTGATTTTGCTGGTGGCATCAGTACTGTGTGCGGCGCTGAATGCCCCCGCTGTAGCGTTCCACAGCAGGGAATCGTCACCGAGGCTGTCAACTGCGTCAGTCAGGTTGGTGATGTTGGTGGTATTCGTGGCGATATTGGTGGTGTTGGCTGCCACGGCATCGTTAGTGGTTTTCAGCTGAGAGCCGTTTACCGCGTCAGTGCTACCAGCCGTCAGGTCACCGTCTTTGACGTTGGTGATTTTGCTGGTGGCATCGGTGCCGTGCGCGGCGCTGAACGCGGTGCCATTCCACAGCAGGGCATCGTCTTTAAGGTCGCCAACGGAATCCGTCAGGGTGGTGATGTTGGTGGTGTTGGTTGCCACATTATCGTTAGTGGTTTTGAGCTGAGAGCCGTTAACCGCGTCGGTGCTGCCAGCCGTCAGGTCACCGTCTTTGACGTTGGTGATTTTGCTGGTGGCATCGGTGCCGTGCGCGGCGCTGAACGCGGTGCCATTCCACAGCAGGGCATCGTCTTTAAGGTCGCCAACGGAATCCGTCAGGGTATTGATACTGTTAGTGTTGGTGGTGATATTGGCAGTATTGGTCGCTACGTTATCGTTGGTGGTTTTCAGCTGAGAACCGTTAACCGCATCCTTACTGGTATCAGAAATAGCGCCGTCTTTAACGTTGGTGATGGTACTGGTAGTATCTGTACCATGTGCCGCACTATATGCCTTTTTAAGGGAGTCCCATTGTAACGTATTATTGTCCAGGCCCGTTAAGGCGTCGCCAACAGTGCCGAAAATACCACTTTTCAGCCTGTAATTTGGGGAAGTAACGACGCCTTGCGCATTGACGGTAGCCCCCCCCACCAAGATTGTCCGCTACTGACTTACTGATAGCATAAAGCTGTGATCCATTGATGGCATCAGTACTGGTAGTGCTGATATCACCTGCTGCCATATTGACAATTTGTCGCTGAGCTGTTGTGTTACCCACAGAAACAGTATCCGCGTCAGTCGCTACAGAACCAGCACCCAGAGCAACTGAATTTTTCCCCTGAGCACTGGCTTGAGCACCAATTGCAGTGCCATTTTCTAAACCGGCATAACTGCCTTGTCCAAGAGCAATAGCATTTACACCACCTGTAATACTACCATTACCCAGCGCGATAGCATTTGCGCCGTCAGCTTTATTCCCTTGACCGATGGCAATTGCGCCAGCCGCTACTGCCTGACTTTGATTGCCCAGAGCAATCGTGTTGTCGACATCTGCAATACTGCCGGAGCCCAACGCGATACTATTAAGTCCATTTGCCTCCGCGTTAGTACCAACTGCCGTCGCATTTTCAGCAGCTTTGCTCTCTGCACCCATAGCAATCGCGTTTGCGGCGTTGGCGGCGGATAGTCTACCGAATGCGAGGCTGTCTACGCCAGCTGCAGCACTGTTGCGGCCTACTGCAATCGCGTTAGCTGCAGATGCGGCGCTACTTGCACCCAGCGCCATTGCATATTCTTTCGACGCATTAGCCGTGGCTCCGAGGGCGATACTCATAATTCCTAAGGCCTTGCTTTCACGTCCAAATGCGATGGCGTCATCAGCACCAGTCTCTGCGTGATCCCCTTGTGCAATAGAAAATTCACCTACTGAGTTCGCATAACGACCAAGTGCGATTGAAAATCCACCCGTTGACGTTGCCGATGCACCTATAGCGAGGCTTCGCTCACCTGCTGAGGTAGTGTTAATCCCTAACGCCACTGATGCTTCGCCAAGCGAATGGGTCTTAGCACCGAGGGCTGTTGACCACCTTCCGTCAGCAGTTGAGTGATAACCTACTGCGGTGCTGGAGCCACCCCCGGTGTCTGTAAAACTATTTGCTTTTGCATCTTCACCGATAGCAACCCAGCCTGTTCCTGTTCCCTGGCCATAATTGACGCCCTGACCGTTGTCCCTTCCTGCCTGAGCCTGTACCCCAAACGACGACAACATTCCCCCAGCAACCAGGGCAGAAATTAACAGCTTACTGCGCCCGGATTTCTTGCCACGGCTTTTTGCCGTTTCACTGGCAACGGTGTAACTGCCTGTTGCCGGATTCCAGATAACTTTAAAAATTTTGTTCATTATTGATGCTCTCTATTCCTTGATATAAGCGCAGAAGCTGCATTTATTTTTTGTTTTTTCGCTGCCGAGTTTCAGCAGATTGAACAGTGTCGAACTGGAGATTGGCCATATTGATGGACAACTTCAGATACTTCAGGTTATTAGGCGAAACGCCTTTTAATGTCAGATTAATGTCTTGCCATTGACCAGGCATTAATTGCAGAGTGGAATTCATGGTGGTGTTGAAAAGTAATTGTTGCCACTTTGCCAGAGCTTTGGCATCGGTGGGTCTTTCATTGCCCCATGTCGCATGAAAGCCAATATTTGATACGGGAACGCTTAAAAGGTTAACCAGCGAAATACGAATAACACTGCCATTTTCAACCGCATCAATAGCCAGCACCCGGCCTGCCAAACCGACCGATCCGTTATTTAAAATGAAATATTGTGTTTGTGCTGGGTTAAATTCTGTAAAGACAAATTCGTCCTGCTTGTCTTTAACCGCTTTCACCACGCTAGCGAGCGTCTTGGTACTATTTATGACAGTAGTTTGTTGTTTTTCAAAATGTTCTATCTTTCGCTTATCGAGTTCCTGCTGTTTCTCAAGCGCCTCAATTTTGCTTTTTTGCAACTCTTGCTGTGTAACGAGGTCGTCGACCTTACTCGCTTTTTCAATATAGTCACACCCTGCCAATAAGCAGAGAGGCACTATTATTAACACGCTTAACAGTGTTTTCTTTAGGTTCATAGGATGAATTCCTTTTCATAATCCCGATACGTTGATAATTACAGTACAATCATTTTTTTTATGAATGATTAGAGTGGGGCATATCCGCCAAATAAATTTGTTAGAGAATTTTTGTATTAATGGGTTGTGCGAATATGTTTTTAAGTGTCAAACAATTTTAGTTTGTAGCCAATAAATAAATTGATCGCGCGGATTTTAATGATCGGTGTCAATCAATGTCAAATGTTTCACCGGATAAAGGCCCGGGGCAGGGAAAGATAAATATTCAGTTGAGTGATGTTTTATTGCGAATTTTGCGATGCTGATAGAAAAATTTAAATAATTAATTATGTTTCAAGCATTGATATGCGGCAATTCATTGTTAATATTGATACATCATTCTTTAATTTGTACCTGATTTTCAGAATTTAGCCTGCTCCGGGCGCTCAGAAGTGTAGGTGGCGTTGAATATATAATGTTAAGAACGTTATAAATATTCGATCTCTGAAACAGGCTCCTGCATGTGCCAGCAGGAGCGAGTAAATCGTGAGTGGCTGTAATTACAGCGACGAGAAAGGAACTTAAAACGCAGTCTTAGAGAACCCTGTCATCTCTTGTAGGCCCATTTCGCGGCCCAGCGCGGTCATTGGGTGCACAACGACCAGTCCGCGAACGCTCTTCTTCAGTTTGCCCATATCAGCTTGCTCTTTTTTAGTAATCGCGCGCTGGAACGGCATCTTCATCAGCTTCTGTGCTTCCTTACTGAGTTTCTGGCTGTGAACTTCGCGCAGGCGAGCAATTTCTGCTTCCAGAGTGGCTTTTTCTTTTTCCAGCTCGGCATATTTGTCTGCGGCTTCAACCAGTGACAGATCGGCTTGCTGATGGCGGATAGCGTCCAGGCGATCGCTAAGACGTTTGATTTCGTTTTTTTCGACTTCTTTCATGTGATGACTTCTGATAAAGATAAATTTATAGCCCCTAGTATGCGCGACCAGGTGCTTTGTTCACAACTGATGACATTGCAATAGTTCTATAACGTAAACATTAACATGCTTAAAAACTAAGCAATTTATTGATTAATTAAGAAATTTAAAGAAAAAAGATAGTTAATAGAAACGGATGATTATTGAGGATTGAGCACGTTTTCCTTAATGTCATTTATACCGGGATCTAAACTAAAATTGGCGGCCGCGCATTCCCGGCGCGGGGTAATACGGAGATATCATCATGGGCAAATTAGGTGAAAACGTTCCGCTTCTTATCGATAAAGCCGTAGATTTCATGGCATCGAGCCAGGCGTTCCGGGAGTATCTGAAAAAACTACCTCCCCGTAACGCGATTCCGTCCGGAATACCTGATGAAAGCGTGCCGTTATATCTACAACGTCTGGAGTATTATCGTCGGCTTTATCGGCCGAAGCAGGTAGAGGGGCAGTAAGCAGACGTTGCTTACTTTTGGAAGGCTTTTTTTAAGCTGATTTTGGAAATCAGCTCTGTCAGTGAAAGGACCATTGTTGATCGCACAGCCTGTTGGTAACGCTGAATTTGCATTGCATACAAACTGGAGTCTGCAGGTTCAAACTGTGGCGGCGGTGGTAACGCCGCCACGCAATGCAGTTCACCAAAGGGTCCAAGGATTTCGTCGTCGGTAAACGCGTACTCGTTGCCGTCGTGATTTAGCTCTTCACGCAATGCCATCAGTAGCTCCGCATCTTCGTATTCCTGGCGGTTAATGACGCCCAACCCGTAAATGAGTTTTAAACGCACAGAAAGATCGCCCAGCGGACCGTCGCCGTCGAGTAACGGTTCTACAGCATACTTCACCGCGTAATCGTCTTTGCGGAATACCTGAAGCACCAGAAGATTTACCGCCTCGGTCAAAAGCTCGACGGCGGTGATCAGAAAGCTTCGCACGGTTTTGCCAGCATTCAGACGCTCAAGCACACGGTTTTCAAAGGCCTGGGTTTGTTCCATTGTTGCCTGCATATCTGACAATCTGTTATTCGGGCGCAGGGTATCCTGCGCCTGGTCCACCATTATTGCATTGCTTTATAAGCGGTTACCGCCTCGGATACAACCTCGCTGTTGGCATCAAGACCGGAAATCTGTGCCAGCGCCGCCTGCGGACCTTTGTCAGCGATCAGTGCTGCCAGTTCCTGAGCCTGCGGATCATCTTCACTGCGGAAGTGCATTGCAGCGGCAATACCTTCAATCAGGTTTTTATGTGGCAGACCATATTCCAGCGTTCCGAGCAGTGGCTTGATCAGACGGTCGCCAGCACTCAGTTTACGCAGCGGCTGACGGCCTACGCGCTCTACATCATCTTTCAGATACGGGTTCTCGAAACGACCGAGGATTTTCCGGATGTACGCCGCATGTTTGTCTGCGTCAAAGCCGTAGCGCTTGATCAATACTGCACCACTTTCTTCCATCGCACCTTTTACCACCGCGCGGATTTTCTCGTCGAGAATAGCGTCACGAATGGTCTGATGACCGGCCAGTTTTCCGAGGTACGCGGTTATAGCATGACCCGTGTTCAGGGTGAAGAGTTTACGTTCGACAAATGCCATCAGGTTGTCAGTTAACTCCATGCCTGGGATGTTCGGCAGCGCGCCTTTGAACTGGGTTTTATCAACAATCCATTCGCTGAATGTTTCTACCGTCACTTCCAGCGGATCGTTGGTTGCAGAAGCCGAAGGCGGCACGATGCGGTCAACGGCGGAATCGACAAAGCCAACGTGTTCTTCTACCCACGCTTTGGCATCTTCCGGCAGGGCGTTCATTACATGGCCTTTCAGCTGCGTGGTGCCGCGTACCATGTTTTCACAGGCGATGATGTTCAGCGGGGATTCATTACCTTGTTCTTTACGTTTCACCAGCCCTTTGGCGATTGCCGGGGCAATACGTTCCAGCACAACCGGACCAACGGCGGTAGTGACTAAATCAACCTGAGCAATCAGATCAACGACATCATCACCAATGCTGCTGACGGCATTGACGCCGGAAACGGTATCTACCTGCTCGGTTTCACCGACCACATGAACCTGATAGCTATGACGGGCATTCAGGGCATCAAGTACCACCTGATTGACATCGGCAAACGTCAGTTGGATACCCGCGTCTGCCAGCAGTTTACCGATAAAGCCACGACCGATATTACCTGCGCCAAAATGTAATGCTTTCATAGTATTAACCTTCATCAATGTTTTTACCCGAGAGGGCTGGGGTGAGGCTTTTCCCTCACCCAAACCCTCTCCATGTGGAGAGGGGCCGTGCCGGATGCGGCGTAAACGCCTTATCCGGCCTACAAGAACGTGCAAATTCAACAAACTGCGCTTTGTTTTGTAGGCCTGATAAGCGTAGCGCATCAGGCAATAAGCCCCACCTTCTCCATGTGGAGAGGTGGGATTGGATTACTTACGACCTGCCAGCAGTTCCAGCACTTCATCCACGCTGGTGGTGTGTGCCAGACGCTCGATGACAGACTCATCATCCAGTGCATTGGTCAGGCTGGTGATAACCTGAATGTGCTCGTTGTTACGGGCAGCAATACCAATCACCAGACGGGCAATGTCATCTTCTTCTTCACCGAAGCGCACGCCTTCCGGGTACTGGCAGAACACCACGCCCGTTTTCAGTACGCGATCTTTTGCTTCAACCGTACCGTGTGGCACCGCGATAGACTCACCCAGATAAGTCGGGGTCAGTTTTTCACGATCCAGCATCGCCTGAACGTATTCCGGCTCAACGTAACCGCCTTTCACCAGCTGCTCGCCAGCAAAACGAATCGCTTCTTCTTTGGTTGCCGCTTTGCGACCGAGGAAGATGTTCTCCGCGCCCAGTTTGAACAGGTTAGCACTGGAATCGTCAAAGCTGTCTTTCAGACTGTCTTTCACTTTCACTTCGTTTTCAGTATGGCGCTGGGCAGCAACCAGACGTTCGGTCAGGCTGGTGTACAGGCCGCTGTCGAGGAAGTTGGTCAGCGAAATATGCTGTGCCTGCGGAACCTGGCGCATAGCGCGTTCGGTCAGGTCACGGTGAGTGATGACCAGGTCCACATCTGGCGGCAGGTTGTTGATCGCGCTGTTAGTGACCGAAATCTGCGACAGACCTGCATCCTGAATTTTCTTACGCAGCACACCTGCGCCCATCGCACTGGAACCCATACCGGCATCACAGGCAACGATGATTTTACGTACGTGGCTCAGGTCGTTAGTCACATCGCCCGCAGACAGCGGAGACGCGCCTTTAGACTCAGCTTTCATGTCCTGCATACGACGAGTTGCTGCTTCAATATCATCTTCTTCTTTCACTTTGCTGGTTTTCAGCAGAATGGCAGAGACAACGAAGGAGACAGCCATCGCCGCACACACACCCGCGATGTTAGCGAAGTATGCACCTTTTGGTGTCATCGCCAGTACAGCAAGGATAGAACCCGGAGATGCCGGAGAAACCAGACCACCGCCCAGGATAGTCAGCGTGAACACGCCAGTCATACCACCGAGGATAACGGCCAGAATCAGACGCGGATTCATCAGCACATACGGGAAGTAGATTTCGTGGATACCGCCCAGGAAGTGGATGATTGCCGCACCGCCCGCAGACTGTTTAGCGCTACCACGCCCAAAGAACATGTACGCCAGCAGCACGCCCATACCCGGACCTGGGTTAGCTTCAATCAGGAAGAAGATGGATTTACCCAGTTCATGGGACTGCTGAATACCCAGCGGCGAGAAGATACCGTGGTTAATGGCGTTGTTGAGGAACAGGATTTTCGCCGGTTCAACAAAGATAGACGCCAGCGGCAGCATGTCATGGACAACCATGAAGTTAACGCCCGCAGCCAGCATTTTAGACAGAGCTTCAACAATCGGGCCAATGCCGAGGAATGCCAGAATAGCGAGGATCATCCCGATGATGCCTGCGGAGAAGTTATTCACCAGCATCTCAAAACCGGATTTGATCTTACCGTCTACCCAGCGGTCGAAGTGCTTAATGCACCAGCCGCCCAGCGGACCTGCAATCATAGAACCGAGGAACATCGGCATATCTGCGCCGACGATAACGCCCATGGTGGTGATGGCACCGACTACACCGCCACGTTCGCCGCCTACCAGCTTACCACCGGTATAACCGATCAGCAGCGGCAGGAGATAAGTGATCATCGGCCCGACCAGCTTCGCCAGCGTTTCGTTCGGTAACCACCCTGTTGGAATAAATAACGCGGTGATGATACCCCACGCGATAAACGCGCCGATATTTGGCATCACCATGTTGCTGAGGAAACGACCAAAGCTTTGCACTTTGATCTTAATATCGGATGACATAAAAACACCCCTTCTTATGTTTGCTGTCGCGCAGGCTGGAAGCCCGAGGTTTTTTGTTAATGTGGCGGCAGAGGTAGCCGGACCTTGTAGATACTGCGAAATCTGGCACTGAATCGGTTAACTGTCCAGTCGACGGCCTTTTGTGTGATATCAGTCACATAAATATAGGGGGTAGAGAGGTAATTGACGTGATGCTCATCACAAAACGACTGTGTAAAAAAGCAACAAGGCGGCGATTTTCGCTAAAAATGGCATTTAAATGTGAGTAATGTCACATTTTTGTTTTGTTAGTTTGTTGAATCTTTGTGATCTGAATCACAAGATATTTTCTTACGGCGTTCACCTGATGTGATCTGCAGCATGTTATGCCTTCGTCATAAAATCGTTATGTAACTAAGCAACTCATCACCTCTAAAAATTATTCTTTGGTGTTATGGCGAGAATCGCGAACCCGAATTATTGTCAAAATATCAGCCTGACTCCCTTCTGGCTGCCAGCCAAAAAACAACACCGATAAACGTGAATCCGAGGCAGATATGTTTCTAAACTATTTCGCGTTGGGAGTGCTGATCTTCGTCTTTCTGGTGATTTTTTATGGAATCATCGCGATACATGACATCCCTTATCTGATTGCCAAAAAGCGCAACCATCCCCATGCCGACGCTATTCATACGGCGGGCTGGGTGAGCCTGTTTACTCTACATGTTATCTGGCCGTTCCTGTGGATCTGGGCGACGCTCTATCAACCGGAGCGCGGCTGGGGCATGCAGTCACATGTTGCGTCGCAAGAGAAAGCGACTGACCCGGAAATCGCCGCACTTTCTGACCGAATTTCCCGGCTGGAGCACCAACTCGCCGCCGAGAAAAAGACTGACTATTCCACGTTCCCGGAGATCTAAATATGGATCTATTGATTGTTTTAACTTACGTGGCGCTGGCGTGGGCGGTCTTTAAAATCTTCCGCATTCCGGTGAATCAGTGGACGCTGGCGACGGCGGCGCTGGGAGGCGTGTTTCTGGTGAGTGGTTTGATTTTGTTGATGAACTACAACCACCCTTACACTTTTACCGCGCAAAAGGCAGTGATAGCGATCCCCATCACGCCACAGGTGACGGGAATTGTTACTGAAGTCACCGACAAAAATAATCAGCTTATTCAAAAGGGCGAGGTGCTTTTTAAACTCGACCCGGTTCGTTACCAGGCGCGAGTTGACAGACTTCAGGCTGACCTGATGACGGCGACGCATAATATAAAGACGCTGCGCGCGCAGCTCACTGAAGCGCAGGCCAACACCACCCAGGTTTCAGCGGAGCGCGACCGTCTGTTTAAAAATTATCAACGTTATCTGAAAGGCAGCCAGGCGGCGGTGAATCCGTTCTCGGAACGTGACATCGACGATGCGCGGCAAAATTTCCTCGCGCAGGATGCGCTGGTGAAAGGCTCGGTGGCGGAGCAGGCGCAGATCCAGAGCCAGCTCGATAGTATGGTTAACGGCGAGCAATCGCAGATTGTGAGCTTAAGAGCGCAACTTACTGAAGCAAAATATAACCTTGAGCAGACTGTCATTCGCGCGCCGAGCAATGGCTACGTTACTCAGGTACTGATCCGCCCAGGTACATACGCAGCTGCCTTGCCGTTGCGTCCGGTGATGGTTTTCATCCCCGAGCAAAAACGGCAAATTGTCGCCCAATTTCGGCAAAACTCGCTGTTACGTCTGAAACCCGGCGATGATGCGGAAGTGGTGTTTAACGCGCTACCTGGGCAGGTGTTCCACGGCAAACTGACCAGTATTTTACCTGTCGTGCCAGGCGGTTCTTATCAGGCGCAGGGGGTATTGCAATCATTAACGGTCGTGCCCGGCACGGACGGTGTGCTGGGAACCATTGAACTGGACCCTAACGATGATATCGATGCCTTACCCGACGGCATCTACGCCCAGGTGGCGGTTTACTCCGACCATTTCAGCCATGTTTCGGTGATGCGGAAAGTGCTGCTAAGAATGACCAGCTGGATGCATTATCTTTATTTGGATCATTGAGACTTATATCACCTGTGTTTTGCGTGAGCCTGAGCCATACTGATATTTTTCCTCGCACAAAGGACTCGGCATGAAACTCGTCGGTAGCTACACCAGCCCGTTTGTACGCAAACTTTCTATTCTGTTGTTAGAAAAGGGCATAACTTTCGAATTTATTAATGAACTGCCCTATAACGCGGACAACGGCGTGGCGCAATTTAACCCGTTAGGGAAAGTGCCGGTGCTGGTGACCGAAGAGGGCGAATGTTGGTTTGATTCGCCGATCATCGCTGAATATATTGAATTAATGAATGTCGCTCCGGCGATGTTGCCGCGCGATCCGCTGGAGTCGTTGCGGGTGCGCAAAATTGAGGCGCTGGCGGATGGCATTATGGATGCCGGGCTGGTATCGGTGCGTGAACAGGCGCGTCCGGCGGCGCAGCAGTCTGAAGATGAATTGTTACGCCAGCGGGAGAAAATCAACCGCAGTCTGGATGTGCTGGAAGGATATCTGGTCGATGGCACGCTCAAAACCGATACGGTCAATCTGGCGACTATCGCCATTGCCTGTGCCGTCGGATATCTCAATTTCCGCCGCGTTGCGCCAGGCTGGTGTGTCGACCGCCCACACTTAGTCAAACTGGTCGAAAACCTGTTTAGCCGCGAAAGTTTTGCTCGCACCGAACCGCCAAAGGCTTGATGCGCGATATGTCCTCCTGACCCATCTCACGTTACAATCCGTGGTTATGTTAAACGCCCTTCTCCGTGTGAGAGGGCCTTGATCAGCCAGGTTTCCTATGACAACCGAAACGCGTTCCCTCTATAGTCAACTTCCGGCTATTGATCGCTTATTGCGCGATAGCTCCTTCCTTTCTTTGCGTGATACTTATGGTCACACCCGCGTGGTGGAATTGCTGCGTCAGATGCTTGACGAAGCGCGAGAAGTGATTCGTGACAGCCAGACGCTGCCCGCATGGTGTGAAAACTGGGCGCAAGAAGTCGATGCCCGACTGACAAAGGAGGCGCAGAGCGCGCTGCGTCCGGTGATCAACCTGACGGGAACCGTGCTGCATACCAATCTTGGGCGAGCTTTACAGGCGGAAGCCGCAGTGGAAGCCGTTGCGCAGGCTATGCGTTCGCCAGTGACCCTCGAGTACGATCTGGACGACGCCGGACGCGGACATCGCGATCGGGCGCTGGCGCAGCTGCTGTGCCGCATTACGGGAGCGGAAGATGCCTGTATCGTTAATAACAATGCGGCGGCGGTGTTATTGATGTTGGCGGCCACTGCTAGCGGGAAAGAGGTGGTGGTTTCTCGCGGCGAACTGGTGGAGATTGGCGGCGCGTTTCGTATTCCTGATGTCATGCGTCAGGCAGGCTGCACCCTACACGAAGTAGGGACCACCAACCGCACGCACGCGAATGATTATCGTCAGGCGGTGAATGAAAATACCGCACTGTTGATGAAAGTACATACCAGTAACTACAGCATTCAGGGATTCACCAAAGCGATAGATGAAGCGGAACTGGTGGCGCTCGGCAAAGAACTGGATATTCCCGTGGTGACTGATTTAGGCAGTGGCTCGCTGGTCGATCTTAGCCAGTACGGTTTGCCGAAAGAGCCAATGCCGCAGGAGTTGATTGCGGCGGGCGTCAGTCTGGTGAGTTTCTCCGGCGACAAGTTGTTAGGCGGGCCGCAGGCAGGGATTATCGTTGGTAAAAAAGAGATGATCGCCCGCCTGCAAAGCCACCCGCTGAAGCGTGCATTACGCGCGGATAAAATGACCCTCGCGGCGCTGGAAGCCACGGTGCGTCTTTATTTACACCCTGAAGCTCTGAGTGAAAAATTACCGACCCTGCGCCTGCTTACCCGCAGCGCAGAGGTCATTCAAATCCAGGCACAACGTTTACAGGCTCCCCTTGCCGCACATTACGGCGCGGAGTTTGCGGTACAGGTTATGCCATGTCTTTCGCAGATTGGCAGTGGTTCGCTGCCGGTTGATCGCCTGCCGAGCGCCGCATTAACGTTTACACCCCATGATGGACGCGGTAGCCACCTTGAGTCATTAGCCGCCCGCTGGCGTGAATTGCCAGTGCCGGTGATTGGTCGTATTTATGACGGACGATTGTGGCTGGATTTACGCTGCCTTGAAGATGAGCAACGGTTTTTGGAGATGTTGTTGAAATGATTATTGCGACTGCCGGACACGTTGACCACGGCAAAACAACCTTATTGCAGGCGATTACTGGCGTAAATGCCGACCGTCTGCCGGAAGAAAAAAAGCGCGGCATGACCATCGATCTCGGCTATGCCTACTGGCCGCAGCCGGATGGCCGTGTGCCTGGTTTTATCGACGTACCCGGTCATGAAAAGTTTCTTTCCAACATGCTGGCTGGCGTTGGTGGTATCGATCACGCGCTATTGGTGGTGGCGTGCGATGACGGCGTGATGGCACAGACCCGTGAGCATCTGGCGATTTTGCAGCTGACCGGTAACCCGATGCTGACAGTGGCGCTGACCAAAGCCGATCGCGTGGACGAAGCGCGTGTTGATGAGGTTGAACGCCAGGTAAAGGAGGTGCTGCGGGAATACGGTTTTGCTGAGGCAAAACTGTTTATCACCGCAGCAACCGAAGGTCGGGGAATTGATGCCCTGCGCGAGCATTTGCTTCAGTTACCAGAACGTGAACACGCCAGCCAACATAGTTTCCGCCTCGCGATCGACCGTGCATTTACCGTAAAAGGTGCCGGGCTGGTCGTCACCGGTACGGCGTTAAGCGGGGAAGTGAAGGTAGGCGATTCACTATGGCTGACTGGTGTAAATAAACCGATGCGCGTGCGTGCGCTGCATGCGCAAAATCAGCCAACAGAAACTGCCCATGCCGGTCAGCGTATCGCGCTTAACATCGCGGGTGATGCGGAAAAAGAGCAGATTCACCGTGGTGACTGGCTGCTTGCCGATGCGCCGCCGGAGCCTTTCACACGGGTGATTGTCGAGCTTCAAACCCATACACCGCTGACCCAGTGGCAGCCGCTGCATATTCACCACGCCGCCAGCCACGTCACGGGACGCGTTTCGCTGCTGGAAGATAACCTTGCCGAGCTGGTGTTCGACACGCCGCTATGGCTGGCGGATAACGATCGCCTGGTGCTGCGCGATATCTCGGCCCGCAACACGCTGGCGGGGGCGCGTGTGGTGATGCTTAACCCGCCGCGTCGCGGTAAGCGTAAGCCGGAATATCTGCAATGGCTGGCGTCTCTTGCACGGGCGCAGAGCGATGCCGATGCGTTATCTGTTCATCTGGAACGCGGAGCGGTTAACCTTGCGGATTTCGCCTGGGCACGGCAGCTCAACGGCGAAGGGATGCGCGAACTGCTGCAACAGCCTGGCTATATTCAGGCTGGTTATAGCTTGTTGAATGCGCCGGTTGCCGCCCGCTGGCAGCGGAAAATTCTCGACACATTAGCGACTTATCATGAGCAACATCGCGATGAACCTGGTCCTGGGCGCGAACGTCTGCGACGTATGGCGTTGCCAATGGAAGATGAAGCGCTGGTACTGTTGCTGATTGAAAAGATGCGCGAAAGCGGCGACATCCTCAGTCATCACGGTTGGCTGCATCTGCCGGATCATAAAGCGGGCTTCAGCGAAGAGCAGCAGGTCATCTGGCAAAAAGCAGAGCCGCTGTTTGGTGACGAACCGTGGTGGGTGCGTGACCTGGCAAAAGAGACGGGAACCGACGAGCAGGCAATGCGCCTGACGCTACGCCAGGCGGCGCAGCAGGGGATAATTACCGCGATCGTTAAAGATCGTTATTACCGTAACGATCGGATTGTCGAGTTTGCCAATATGATCCGCGATCTCGATCAGGAATGTGGTTCAACCTGCGCGGCGGATTTCCGCGATCGTTTAGGTGTTGGTCGAAAACTGGCAATTCAAATTCTGGAATATTTTGACCGCATTGGTTTTACGCGTCGTCGGGGAAATGATCATTTATTGCGCGACGCATTATTATTTCCGGAAAAATAAGGAAATGATTAATTAAGTTTTAAAATAAATTAATACAAAATTCTTATGAATTTAAAAAAAGCACATTGTTTAATGAATACAATGTGCTTTTTATTAGATTAATTTTGATAAACAATAATACTGATCATATTTTCGAATGAAAATCCTCAGTAAGCTGCCCGCCCTTTTTTACACTTTCAGGAGTGTGTTATGGCAGCTTCAACCTTTTTTATTCCTTCCGTGAATGTTATTGGTGCTGATTCATTGAATGATGCAATGAATATGATGGCAGATTATGGATTTACCCGTACCTTAATTGTCACTGACAATATGTTAACGAAATTAGGTATGGCGGGTGATGTGCAAAAAGCACTGGAAGAACGCAATATTTTTAGCGTTATTTATGATGGCACCCAACCTAACCCAACCACGGAAAACGTCGCCGCAGGTTTGAAATTACTTAAAGAAAATAATTGCGATAGCGTGATCTCCTTAGGCGGTGGTTCTCCGCACGACTGCGCAAAAGGTATTGCGCTAGTGGCAGCCAATGGCGGCGATATTCGCGATTACGAAGGCGTTGACCGCTCTGCAAAACCGCAGCTGCCGATGATCGCCATCAATACCACGGCGGGGACGGCCTCTGAAATGACCCGTTTCTGCATCATCACTGACGAAGCGCGTCATATCAAAATGGCGATTGTTGATAAACATGTCACTCCGTTGCTTTCTGTCAATGACTCCTCTCTGATGATCGGTATGCCGAAGTCACTGACCGCCGCAACCGGTATGGATGCCTTAACACACGCTATTGAAGCGTATGTTTCAATTGCTGCAACGCCGATCACTGACGCTTGCGCACTGAAAGCGGTGACCATGATTGCCGAAAATCTGCCGTTAGCCGTTGAAGATGGCAGCAATGCTAAAGCGCGTGAAGCAATGGCTTATGCCCAGTTCCTCGCTGGCATGGCATTCAACAACGCATCTCTTGGTTATGTTCATGCGATGGCGCACCAGCTGGGCGGTTTCTACAACCTGCCACATGGTGTATGTAATGCCGTTCTGCTGCCACACGTTCAGGTGTTCAACAGCAAAGTCGCTGCTGCGCGTCTGCGTGACTGTGCTGCTGCCATGGGCGTTAACGTGACAGGCAAAAATGACGCGGAAGGCGCAGAAGCGTGCATCAATGCCATCCGTGAACTGGCGAAGAAAGTGAATATCCCGGCAGGCCTGCGTGACCTGAACGTGAAAGAAGAGGATTTCGCGGTACTGGCCACCAATGCCCTGAAAGATGCGTGTGGGTTTACTAACCCGATTCAGGCAACTCACGAAGAGATTGTGGCAATTTATCGCGCTGCGATGTAATCATCATTCCCCCAATGGCTGGCTAATTGTCAGCCATTTTTTAAACTATCTCAAAATTTGCGATTTTTGAGAGAGTTTTAGTTATCTCTGTAACCCTTGCCCGTAAATTCGTGATAGCCGTCGTAAAGCTGTTACCGACTGGTGAAGATTTCGCCAGTCACGTCTACCCTTGTTATACCTCACACCGCAAGGAGACGATCATGACCAATAATCCCCCTTCAGCACAGATTAAGCCCGGCGAGTATGGTTTCCCCCTCAAGTTAAAAGCCCGCTACGACAACTTTATTGGCGGCGAATGGGTAGCCCCTGCCGACGGCGAGTATTACCAGAACCTGACGCCGGTGACCGGGCAGCGGCTGTGCGAAGTGGCGTCTTCGGGCAAACGAGACATCGATCTGGCGCTGGATGCTGCGCACAAAGTGAAAGATAAATGGGCGCATACCTCGGTGCAGGATCGCGCGGCGATTCTGTTTAAGATTGCCGATCGAATGGAACAAAACCTTGAACTGTTAGCGACGGCTGAAACCTGGGATAACGGCAAACCCATTCGCGAAACCAGTGCTGCTGATGTACCGCTGGCGATTGACCATTTCCGCTATTTTGCCTCGTGTATTCGGGCGCAGGAAGGCGGTATTAGTGAAGTGGATAGCGAAACTGTGGCTTATCACTTCCACGAACCGTTAGGCGTGGTGGGGCAGATTATTCCGTGGAACTTCCCGCTGCTGATGGCGAGCTGGAAAATGGCTCCCGCGCTGGCGGCGGGCAACTGTGTGGTGCTGAAACCCGCACGTCTTACCCCGCTTTCTGTACTGCTGCTAATGGAAATCGTCGGTGATTTACTGCCGCCGGGCGTGGTGAACGTGGTCAACGGTGCAGGTGGGGAAATTGGCGAATATCTGGCGACCTCGAAACGCATCGCCAAAGTGGCGTTTACCGGCTCAACGGAAGTGGGTCAACAAATTATGCAATACGCCACGCAAAACATTATTCCGGTGACGCTGGAGCTGGGCGGCAAATCGCCAAATATCTTCTTTGCTGACGTGATGGATGAAGAAGATGCCTTTTTTGATAAAGCGCTGGAAGGCTTTGCACTGTTTGCCTTTAACCAGGGCGAAGTTTGCACCTGTCCAAGCCGTGCTTTAGTGCAGGAGTCTATCTACGAACGCTTCATGGAACGCGCCATCCGCCGTGTTGAAAGTATTCGTAGCGGTAACCCGCTCGACAGCGTGACGCAAATGGGCGCGCAGGTTTCTCACGGGCAACTGGAAACCATCCTCAACTACATTGATATTGGTAAAAAAGAGGGCGCAGACGTGCTCACCGGCGGGCGGCGCAAGCTGCTGGAAGGAGAACTGAAAGACGGCTACTACCTCGAACCGACGATTCTGTTTGGTCAGAATAATATGCGCGTGTTCCAGGAAGAAATTTTTGGTCCGGTGCTGGCGGTGACCACCTTCAAAACGATGGAAGAAGCGCTGGAGCTGGCGAACGACACACAATATGGCCTGGGCGCGGGTGTCTGGAGCCGCAACGGTAATCTGGCCTATAAGATGGGGCGCGGCATTCAGGCTGGACGCGTGTGGACCAACTGTTATCACGCTTACCCGGCACATGCGGCGTTTGGCGGCTACAAACAGTCGGGCATCGGACGCGAAACCCATAAGATGATGCTTGAGCATTACCAGCAAACCAAGTGCCTGCTGGTGAGCTACTCGGATAAACCGTTGGGGCTGTTCTGATATAAGAAGCTGGTCGCATTGGGTATTCATTGCCTGATGCGACGTTTGCGCGTTTTATCAATTCAAATGTCTACGTCTTGAATGACTGAATATTGATTGAACTTAATTACGAGTCTCCTCGCATATTTTCTACCAATTACTGCACACCGTTATTCTTCTTCCGAGTGGCATTCCTGAGTCAACTTTATCCCCCTGACGGCCCATATAAATCGCGCTATCGTGATTGTTATCGCTAATTGTGTGTGTATCGTGTGTATAATCATGGAAGGGCAGGGATGTGAAAAGTGCAGACGTGATCGCCATCCTGAAGCAGCATGGCTGGGAACATATTCGAACCCGTGGCAGTCATCATCAGTTCCGCCACCCTGTTCATCCGGGTCTGGTGACGGTTCCGCACCCTAAAAAAGATATTAAGCCCGGTACGCTGGCGCAAATTGGGCGTCAGGCTGGTTTAACATTTTAAAATTTCAGGAGGCAATATGTTTTATCCCGCCTATATCCACAGTGATCCTGACGGCAGCGCCAGCGGTTTTTTCCCTGATGTTCCAGGCTGTTATTTTGCTGGTGATACGCTGGACAACGCTTTCCAGGATGCGCGAAGTGCACTGGTCGCGCACTTCGAAACCTTATGCGAGATGAATGAAGAGTTGCCGCTTCCAGGCTCTGTGGAAACACATCTGGTCCAGCGTGCGCAGGACTTTATTGGCGGGCAATGGTTGCTGGTGGATATCAATATGAATCAGTTCGAAGGTCGGGCTGAACGTATCAATATTACGATGCCGAAAAGGTTACTGAACAAGATTGATACCTACGTGCGCAATAACCCAGACTACGCCAACAGAAGTGCGTTTCTGGCAGAAGCTGCCCGGCGTGTATTGCCGGGCGTTTAATCTCGCGTTTCGATGGTTAGCGGGCAACCGCACCGATATGTTGATACTGATAAGACGCGTTAAGCGTCGCATCATGCGCTGGTTTCCTCATTCACCCAGATCCGCATTTCGCCTTCACCCCGGTTAGCCCAGCTAAACCACGGGATAAACGTCAGAGTTTGCGGCTGGCGTTTGGCTGGCGCACTGTCGTAATGCCACAGCGGTTGCTGCTCTGGATTGCTCTGTTCATACCGGTAACCCGGTGCCTGGATTAAGATCTTATGGCTGAACAATCCCTTGCCTTCAAAGGTCGTAAATGGCGCATCGGCGGGCAGCCACAGGTTATGCAGTGACTCGCCGTTGTCGGCCTGTTCCAGGCAATACACCAGCGGGCCGCGCTGAATCGCCACTTTTCCGGCGACGTGACGCACCAGAGGGTTACCGTAAACGCGGCGTACCGGCATCGGCAAAGTCAGATTCAGCGTATCGCCCTCCTGCCATTCGCGGGTAATGTGCAAATACCCTTTACGAATATCCTGCTCGACCTCTTCCCCATTCAATATGATCTGCGGCTGTGTGCACCAGTCCGGCAGACGTAAAGCCAGCGTATGACGCACCGGCTGGGGCGATTCAACCGCAATTGTCACCTGTTCCTGCCACGGATAGTTCCCGCTAACCCGCAGGCACAACGTGCCATTTTCTACCGGCACTTCCATGCTGTTTCCTGCGTAGATGTTGATATACAACGCATCTTCACGCGGCGTGTAGAGATAATGACCAATCGAGGTCAGTACGCGGGCGATATTTGGCGGACAACAAGCGCAGCCAAACCAACGCTGGCGGAGCGGTTTAACGTGATCGTAGATATGGTTGAATTTCAGCGATTTTGGATGTACTTCCAGCGGATTCACATAGAAGAAATGTTTGCCATCCAGTGCCATGCCGCCGAGCACAGTGTTGTACAGCGCGCGCTCCATCACATCGGCATATTGACTGTCGCCTTCCATTTCCAGCATTCGCCGGGCAAACATCATCAGGCCGATGGAGGCGCAACTTTCAGCGTATACCGTGTCATTCGGCAGATCGTAATCGCTGCTGAACGCTTCACCGCTGCTTTGTGAGCCAATGCCGCCGGTAATATATAACTGACGCTGGGCCATATTGTTCCACAGCCGCAGGCAATCCTGACGCTTGCTTTCATCGTGACTTAAACGCGCCAGATGTGCGACGCCAGTCATCAGGTAGACAAAGCGTACTGCATGTCCGATGGCGGTTTGTTGCTGTGCGATGGGCAAATGCGCCTGGCTGTAGGCTTTATCTTTCACCATCCACGCCGGGCCGTAGGTGTGCCAGTGCGAGGTCTGCCCGCGCTTTTCATATTCCTGGTCGTAATAGTGCGGTTGCGCACCACGCTGTTCGACAAAATAGTTCGTCAGCGCCAGGTAGCGCGGCTCTTCGGTCACTTCATACAGGCGCATTAGTGCCAGTTCAATTTCCGGGTGACCAGGATAACCGTGTAACTTACTTTCACCTGGACCAAATACGCTGTCGATATGATCGGCCAGACGGCAAACCACTTCCAGCAAGCGCCGCTTGCCCGTGGCCTGGAAGAAGGCGACTCCGGCTTCAATCAGATGACCGGCGCAGTAAAGTTCATGACACTCCGCCAGATTGCTCCAGCGTTCTTCGGGCGCTTTTACCGTAAAGTAAGTATTGAGATAGCCATCTTCGCACTGGGCGGAGGCGATCAGTTCAATCACCTCGTCAGCAGTTTTTTCCAGTTCGGCATCCGGCTTCTGGCACAGCGACCAGGCTACCGCTTCCAGCCATTTGGCGACGTCGCTGTCCTGAAACACCATCCCGTAAAATTCACCGTCTTGCAGTCCTGCGGCAATGCGAAAGTTTTCAATCGCATGGCTGGGTTCCGCTTCTGGGATACGATCGTTCAAGGCGTCCCACTGATAAGGAATCACCACATCGCGGACCAGTTGTTGGTACTGACCGAGGAACGGATCGCTGACCGTCAGTTTATGCAGATCGACTTCCGAAATGTTCATCTTGTGCTCCTTAAGGCTGTACATGACGCTGACGCAGGTCGCTAGCAATGCGTGACATCATAGGGTTATTGAGTTTGCAAAAGCGGATCGCCATCGCCAGCAGCAGGTGGAATAGCGCAGGCAGCAATGTTTCCATTGCTGTGATCCCGCCAAGCGAACTGGCGGTCTGGTTTTCCACGCCTGGCTGGTAGGCGACAAAAATAAACAGCAGGCTGATGATCCCGGCGCTGGAGGCCCAGGCCAGCTTGATGAAAAACAGATTGAAGGCGAAGTTCATGCCGGAAGAACGTACGCGGGTTTTCCACTCGCCGTAGTCATCGGCAAAGGCCATCAATGAGAAGTGCAGTGGCAATGTGAAGCCAAGAATCACGCCATTACCGAGGATCACCGCCAGCCACAGCGTTTGATAAGCCGGGCCAGAGGGCAGGAACCACATCAACACCGCCAGCGCAGCGAGGAGCAGGTTGGTGTAGTAGTAAATTTTGACGGTATCGAAACGTCGCGTTAACGGGCTGACAATCACCGAGCCGATAATGGAGGCGAAGGTGACCATAGTGAAGAACAGCGACGTGTAGCCCGTACTGCCTTGTAAGACGTAGGTAATGAAGTACATATACCCACCGCCGCGAATATTAAAGACGTTAATCAGCAGGAAAGACATGACCAGCATCAGCAGCAGTTGGTCGTTGTTTCGCAGCCCGGCAAGATGTTCGCGCAGGGTAAATTTCCCCATTGTGGAGAGTGGTACCCGTTCACGAACCCAGAAGAAACAGCACAGGAACATCACCACAGCGATGGCGCACAGCACGCCGACGCCCAGTTGATAGCCGCGCGCGGCATTACCCTGACCGAAGAGATCCACCATCCACGGTAAGCCTACCGAAACCAGAAATCCCGCTACACCGCAGAGAACGAATCGCCAGGACTGGCAGGAGATCACTTCATTGTGGCGGGTGGTCATGGTGTTGATCAGCGCGCAGTACGGCACGTTGATGGCGGTATAACCGACTGAAAGGAGCAGGTAAGTGCCGAACGCCCAGGCGATTTTTACTCCCATGCTGGCATCTGGCACGGTGAACGTCAGGATGCCGATAATGCCGATGGGAATGGCAATCCATAACTGCCACGGACGAAAGCGCCCCCAGTGACTTTGCGTCCGGTCGGCAATGACGCCCATCACCGGGTCGGAGATGGCATCAAACACGCGCAGTGCAATAAACAGCGTGCCGACCAGCGCCGGAGTTAAGCCAAAAACGTCGGTGTAGAAAAAGGTGAGAAAGTTCATGATCAGGCAAGTTATTACGGTGCCGCCTGCGTCACCCAGGCCGTAGCCTATTTTTTCCCGTACAGATAACGCATCGTCAATTTTACCTTTAGCGATATCAGCGGTAGTAATCGGTGTAGAGGTCATAGATATTCCTCGTGAATAGGGAGCAATTTTTAGTTTTATTGCAATGACCTGATTAATTCTGCCGTGAACGGGAATATCAACAAGGCGAGAAAAGAGTAAAAAAAGGTGACGATTCCGACCTGAATTTAAAAGTGTGAATTGGATCAGGTGAAATTAATGTTTTTGATTAATAATCAAAAGGTAATGTGTTTAATCATTAATGAATAAGCGGGAAATTACATATCAATGCTCGAATTATCCATGACGTTACCGATTAAAGTGCAAAATGGTGGATTATTTATTTCCCGTGGCGTAGGGAGGCATCCGGCAAGGCGGCTGGAGTCATGGGAAATTATCTTTGTCGAAAAAGGTCGATTAGCGATTCAGGAAGAAGAGCGGATATTTCTGGTCGATGCGGGAGAGAGTTTATTACTCTGGCCGAACCGACAGCATGTTGGGGTAGAGGATTTTCCCGCCGATCTCAAATTTTACTGGCTGCATTTTGAGGTTAAAGCGCCGGATAGCGACCCGCGCTGGCTCACTCATCTTAGCGTGCCGCAACAAACAAAGGTTGCCGATCGGCAGGCGCTGGTGGCCCTGTTTCGCCAGTTCTTAAGCGAACAGGAAAAGCATCAACGCACTCCGGCGCTGGAGTTTATTGTGCTGCTGATTTTGCAGCAACTCACCCGTGACGCGCGTCTTGATGAACAGGCCGATGCCGCAGGTACCACGCTTGCCTGGAAAGCGCAGAAACTGATCCGCACGCAATATCATCGCCCGCTTTCCACGGCGCTTTTAGCCCGCGAGCTGTACTGCAATGCCGATTATCTTGGGCGCGTCTACCGGCGGGTGTTTCATCTGACGTTAACAGAAGCAATTCATCGCCAGCGAGTGCGCGAAGCCGAAAAGCTGTTAATTAGCGAAGCGCGATCGCTCACTGAAGTGGCTGCGTTGTGCGGGTTTAATGACGTTGGCTATTTCCGACAGATTTTTCGCAAACACACCGGTTTAACGCCAGCTGCGTGGAAGCGACGTTACAGCAAGGAACATATCAATTCGTAGTGCCGGGGCAATGAAGCCCCGGCGTGAGGGATTACTGCCCGTAATAGGCATTGGCCCCATGCTTACGCAGGTAGTGCTTATCTAACAGTTCGTTTTGCATCGCAGGGAGCTGCGGCGCAAGCTGACGCGAGAACAGGCCCATATAGGCACACTCTTCCAGCACCACGGCGTTATGCACTGCATCGGCGGCATTTTTTCCCCAGGCGAACGGGCCGTGAGAATGTACCAGAACCGCCGGGATTTGCGCTGGACTCCTGCCGCGTTCTTCGAGGGTTTCAATGATCACTTCGCCAGTCTGGTATTCATACTCGCCGTTGATCTCTTCTGCGGTCATCAGGCGCGTGCAGGGGATGGCTCCATAGAAGTAATCGGCGTGCGTGGTGCCCCAGGCGGGGAGATCCAGCCCGGCCTGTGACCAGATGGTCGCGTGGCGCGAGTGGGTATGCACAATGCCACCGATTTCGGCATAGCGACGGTAGAGCGCCAGATGCGTTGGCGTGTCGGACGAGGGCTTTTTGCTGCCTTCCACCCCCTTACCGCTGGCTATCTCAACCACCACCATATCGTCGGCGGTCATCACGTCGTACTCGACGCCGGAAGGTTTGATTACCATCCATTGCCGCGTTTCGTCTACCGCGCTGACATTGCCCCAGGTGAACGTCACCAGATGGTGAGCGGGAAGCGCCAGATTCGCCGCCAGCACGTCGGCTTTCAGTTGCTCTAACATATAAATCCAGCCTCCTGCATACGCGCTTCAATCCAGCGCCGCGCCTGAATAATCTCCAGCACCGGCTCTTTGGCTTTTTCGGTCCACATCTCAATCAGGAAAGAACCGCGATAGTTCAGTTCATGCAGCGTTTTGAAGATGCCAACGAAATCGACGCAGCCTTCGCCAAACGGCACATCACGGAACTGTCCGGGATTTTGCCCGGTGACTGGCAGGGTGTCTTTCAGATGGATTGCGGCAATACGGTCAATGCCCAGTTTCAGTTCGGCGGGAACATCATTGCCCCAGGCGCTGAGGTTGCCGACGTCCGGGTAGACGGTGAACCACGGCGAGGCGAGCATCTCGTCCCACTTTTTCCATTTGCTGATGGAGTTCATAAACGCGGTATCCATAATCTCCACCGCCAGCATTACTTGTGATGCCGCCGCCTGTTCGACCGCCCACGCCAGCCCTTCAGCAAAACGTTGCTGGGTGCCTTCGTCGTGGTCTTCGTAATAGACGTCATAACCCGCCAGTTGAATGGTGCGAATGCCGAGATCGCGCGCCAGGCGAATCGCTTTACTCATGATTTCCCGCGCCCGTTCGCGCACCGCCTTGTCCCGGCTGCCAAAGGGAAAGCGACGATGTGCGGACAGGCACATCGACGGAATGGCAACACCCGTTTCGATCATCGCAGTGACCAGCGAAGCACGTTGTGCGGCGTTCCAGTCAAGGCGTGACAAACGTTCGTCGGTTTCATCCACCGACATTTCGACAAAATCAAAACTGCAGCTTTTCGCCAGCACCAGCCGCTCAGGCCAGGAGAGATCTTTCGCCAGCGCTTTTTCATAAATACCTAACGGATGATTACGCACGCGCGCCTCCCCAGATAGCGTCGATTTGCGCATGGAAATCGCCAGCCACCTGCGCCGGATTTGCTGCGCCTGCCAGCGCCCGCCCGGCAATAAACGCTTTCACGCGGATATCTTTAAACAGCGGCAGGTCAGCAGGGGTAATCCCGCCGGTAATGGAAAGCTCAAGGCCGATATCGGAAAGCGCCTTCATACGTGCCAGATCGGCTTCGCACCACTGTTGCCCGCTGGCTTGCGCGTCACGACCGCGATGATAAATGGCCTGCCGCACGCCAATACGATGCCAGTCGCGGGCGTCGTCCAGCGTCCAGTTGCCGAACAGTTCTATCTGAATTTCACCACCGCAGCGTTGCGCCATGGCGTGGCCTTTTTCCACCGTCGCGAGCGGCGCGGCGCAGATGATGGTCATCCAGTTAGCGCCTGCGCCAAATGCCTGTTGCGCGAGCGTTTCACCGGCATCGGCGACCTTCCAGTCAGCGACGATGATTTTGTCCGGGCACTGTTCGCGCAAGGCTTTCACCGCGCCAAGCCCTTCGTTTAAACAGAGAATGGTGCCCGCTTCGACGATATCGACGCTGTCTTTTAACAGCGTCACGTCGCGCTGTGCGTCTTCAAGTGATGAGTGGTCGAGGGCCAGTTGCAGAAGTGGTCGGCTCATAATGTGTGCTCCTTGATGCGGGCGTGAAAGCCCTGAAGTGCGGCAATGAGATGCTGATAGCGTTGGTATTTTTGTTGGTAAAGCTGATGGGCGGTCATATCCGGCAGCAGTGTGCGCACCGGGTGCTGTTGATCGCGCTGGGCTTCGCTGAAGTTGTGATAAACCCCGGTGCCGACGCGGGCGGCAAGCGCCGCGCCAAAACAGCCGGTTTCTTCCACCTGCGGCAGTTCGATACGCAGCCCGCTGACGTCCGCCAGCATTTGCATCCAGACATCGGAGTGCGCCGGGCCGCCAGTGACGCGCAGGGTGTGCACATCAGTAAAACGTTCGCGCATCCGGTTGAGATGGGTCATATGGCTGAACACTACGCCTTCATAAATGGCCTGCAACAGGTGTGCGCGGGTGTGAATGGCCTGCATCCCGTAGAAACCGCTAGTCATCTCGAGTCCGGCGTTGCTGCCGTACAGGAACGGCAGGAAAAAGAGATCGCCCCCGGCCTTCGGCAAGCTGGCAACGGCCTGGTTAATCTCATCAAACGAGATTTCTCCCCACTGTGCGGTAAACCATTCGAGGTTGCCGGAAGAGGTAGGGCTGGCTTCGTGAACGATAAATTGACCATCGTTAACGTAGCGACCATAGACATACGGATGCGCTTCACCGTCACGTAAACCACGGGTTATGCCGCTGGTCACCGCCCAGGTGCCCATCACCGCATTAAGGGTAAATTCGTCTTCGATCCCGGCACAGAGTGCGGTGGAAACCACATCAAACAGGCCGCCGACAACGGGCGTACCCGCTTTCAGACCGGTCAGTGCGGCTGTCTGAGCGGTGATCTCCCCGCAGATTTCGGCAGATCCGACAACAGGCGGCAGGGCGTGGTTGATTTCAGCGATCCCAAGCCAGTCGGTGAGGCACGGGTCATATTCCCCAAGACTCATGTTGTAGAGATTGGACTCGGAAATATTGCTCTCTTCACAGCCTTTGACGCCGGTTAAACACCAGCGCAGGTAGTCGTGCGTCATCATCACGCAGCCAATTTGCGCGTAGCGTTCCGGTTCGTGCTCTTTCAGCCAGCGTAACAGCGACACCGGATGCCCGGTCCACAAGGTTTGTCGCGTCAGCGGGTAGAGTTTTTCCGGGATGCCATCTTCCTGCCAGCGACGAACGATTTCCATCGCCCGGCGATCCGAGGACAAAATAGCATTCCCGAGCGGCTTGTCGTTTTTATCCAGTAAAAACAACCCCTTTCCCTGTGCGGAGATACCGATACCCACTATTTGTTCCCCGCTAACGCCAGTATGAGTAAGCAGGGCGCGAATGACAGCCATGCAGCATTGCCACAGTTCTGCCATATCGCGCTCTGCCCAACCTGGCTGCGGGCTTAATGCGCACAGCGGCAGGCGCTGCACGCCTGCCTCCCGGCCTTCGCGGTCATACAGCCCGGCTTTCAGCCAGCTACCGCCACAATCTAACCCCAGCCAGTATTGCGTCATGGTTTATTGCACCTCATCCACGGCTTTCAGCAGGTCAGCGCCCTGCGGAACATCTTTTACAAACATGTCGCGGACCTGAGTACCCAGCGCGTCGCTAAAGGCTTTGCGGTCGAGATCGGTGATGACTTCCACGCCCGCATCTTTCATACCGTCGATGATTTTTTGCTGATCTTCGGCAACCAGTTTGCGCTGATAGTTACCCGCTTCTTGTGCAGATGAAACTAGCGCCTGCTGGAACTCCGGGCTTAAGCCATCAAACTTCGCTTTGTTGATCACCACCAGAAGTGGCGAATAGGCGTGGTGCGTCAGAGAAAGGTACTTCTGTACTTCGAAAAATTTTGCTGACCAGACGACGTTGATAGGGTGTTCCTGAGCGTCGATAGTGCGGGTTTCCAGCCCGGTATAGACTTCGGCAAACGGCATCGGAATCGGGTTAGCGCCAAAGACTTTGAATGCGGCGATATTCATCGGGCTATTGTTGGTGCGAATTTTCAGCCCTTTCAGGTCGGCGGGGGTTTTAACCGGTGCGCGCGAGTTGGTGACATCGCGCCAGCCGTTTTCCCAGTAAGCGAGCACTTTCAGACCTTTACCTTCAAGGGAGACTTTCAGGTCATCACCGACTTTGCCGTCGAGCGTTTTATGCGCGTGGGCGGTATCGCGGAACAGGAAAGGGACATCAAGCAAGTTCATCACTGGTGATAACCCGGCAAAGTTATTCGAGCCGGACATTTCCATATCGATGGTGCCGCCACGCACGCCGCTGATCATCGCCTGCGCATTACCGAGGGTGCTATCCGGAAACAATTTTAATTTCAGTTCGCCTTTGGTTTTTTCCTGTAATAATTCATTGAATTTTTTCGCCGCAATATGTTGCGAGTCGGTTTGTGATGTTTCATAACCGAAACGTAAAGATTGTGCCGCCAGAGAAGATGTGCTGAACGCCGCCACTCCGGCAATTAATAATGCGTAGGTTACAGAGCGTAATTTCATAATATTTTCCTTTTAATTAATCCATTTCAAAGGGAGGATGATGAGATCGGGAATAAAAACAAATACGACTAATAATGAATATAAAACCAGGACGTAAGGGAAAACGCCTCTGACTGCATCATCGAATTTGAGTTTTGCCACCCCTGAAATAACGTTAAGCACATTACCGATAGGCGGTGTAATTAAGCCGATTGAGCAGTTAATGATAAACATGACACCGAAATAAATCGGATCGATTCCTGCCTCTTTAACTAAAGGCATTAATACCGGGGTAAGAATTAATACCGTCGGCGTTAAATCCATGACCATGCCGACAATCAGGATAGCCACCATAATGACGATAAACAGCAGACGCGGTGAATCGACCAGCGGTTGCAGTAAATCAGAAACCATCATCGGCAGTTCAGCAATGGTGATCAGCCAGGCGGAAACTTGTGCCGAGGCCACCAGAAACATCACCACTGAGGTCGTTTTCGCTGCGCCAATGAGCACATGCCAAAGTGTGGCGAAGGTCATTTCACGGTAAATAACTGTGGCGACAAACAGCGCATAGAAAGCAGCAACGGCCCCGGCTTCGGTAGGGGTAAACAGACCGGAGCGAAACCCGCCAATAATGATGACTGGAAGAAACAGCGCCCAGATACCGGAGACAAAAGAGTGCCAGATTTCCTGCATCGTCGCTTTTTGCTGGCGGGGTAAGTTAAGACGACTGGCCTGCCACCACCAGGTAAGCATCAGCGTTGCGCCCATCATCATGCCAGGGGCAATGCCCGCCATAAACAGCTTACTGATGGATAATCCGCTGGAAACGCCGAAAATAATAAACGGAATGGAAGGGGGAATAATTGGCGCGATAATGCCGCCAGAGGCAATCAGCCCCGCCGCCCGGTTGACCGGGTAGTTGGCGCTGCGCATCATCGGCACCAGTAGAGCGGCAACGGCGGCGGTATGAGCCAACGACCGAACAAAAAGAGTTCGGGGCGGCGCCGCAACGGCAGAACCAGAAAGGCTTGCCATAATCATAGCCGCCAGCACGCCGACGTAGCCCAGCCCGCCTGGTTTATGCCCCACCAGTTTCATCGGCAGGTCAACAATGCGTTTTGACAAGCCGCCCGCATTCATGATTTCACCCGCCAGCACAAAGAACGGAATCGCCAGCAGGGAGAAGCTGTCGGCTCCGTTCACCAGCGTTTGTGCCATGATCTGGACATCAAACATCTCCAGCCAGAACATTAACGCCGCCCCGCACAACAACAGTGCCCAGGCAATAGGCAAACCGATAGCAATACCACCCAACAGACAGCCCAGAAAAATCAGCACAGCCATGATTAAGCTCCTTGCGGTGGCGACGTTAGAGAATTGCTACGCGTGATGAGTTGATATAAATGACGCAGTTCAAAGAATGCGATAACGAGGCTGGTGGGCAGACAAGCGGCATACATCAGGCCGATAGGCAAACCGAGGATCGGTGAATAATCGCTCCAGTCCTGAATTGTTTTTAGCGTTGCGCCCCAGGCCAGTGCGCCACAAATAAATAAGATTAAGGAATGGGTAACCAGAGCGACTCGTCGCTGCCATGCGGGGGAGAGTTTCTCCACCAGAAAGGTGACCTGAACGTGGGCGTTATCCATAAAAGCCACAATCGCGCCAATAAATGTTAACCAGACAAATAAATAACGCGACAATTCATCTACAGATAAAATACTTGTTTGAAAACCATATCTTAAAATAATGTTTATAAACACAATACAGGAAAGTACGGCGAGATTAATCGCCAGTATTGCTTCAAGTATTTTTTTCATAGCTATTCCTTGAGGCTATGTTTGTCATAATTCAAGTTGCATGTGCAGCAACCTGAATTATTAATATGGTTAGAGTAATGACATTACCCAGGCGTTCTGTCATGGACGCTTATCCGTTTAATTCAGCGCCGTTAATGCGACTTTAACCACAATTTTTCGTATCTCGGAGGCTGTTTGCAGAATACAACCTGGGCGATGAACATCCTGAGGGAAGAAAATGGCGTAACTACCGGGTGTCATTTTAATAAATGATTCGTTTTCGCAATGGTGATAAAAAATAATATCTCGTTGCTCTAATAACGACTCACTGACTTTATTATTTCCCGTATCAATAGCAATGCCGATTTTCTCCTCGCCCCACGCCAGATATTGAATATCAATATAGCGACGATGGACTTCCGGGCGATTTTCTTCTGCCGGGCGCGTCGTTAAATCGATAATTTGCGCATAAATATTTTTGCCGTCGATTTCGACAACGCCCGGCTCCAGGGCGTTGAAATCGGTAGCGCGCAGAAAATCGAGCGCCTTTTCAATGGCGGCAGGCAAACGACACGGGTCAGGCTGCGCGATATGTCCAAAAATCATGCTTATCTCCTTATAACGCCTGGATTTTTGCCCACACGCTGTCATCAACGGTAATACCGTTACGGCGGTTTTCGGCTAGCAGGGTGGTAAATTCATGGCCGGGTAAGCGGATGGCCTGGTTTTCATCGGCGCGTTCAGCGGTGGTGATGTAATCCATGATGCGTTGCAGCTTGGCATCGCGGGTGGCACCGTCGATCAATTTATCCACTTCAATGGCGATAAAGATTTGCGAAACACCATATTCGTCGCTGTTATCCTGGGTGACTTCGGCAACCGATGCGCCGTCGGAAAGCAGGGTGGCTATCATATCCAGCACGATCGACATACCGGAACCTTTCCAGTAACCCATCGGCAAAATGCGGCGATTTTTCTCGATAACGCCAGGTTCTTTGGTCAAATTGCCCTCATCATCAAAGCCACCATCTACCGGGAGCTGACGACCTGCCAGGCGGTTAACTTCTAACATGCCGTAGGAAAACATCGACATCGACATATCGACCATGGTGATCGGCGTAGAAGGAATGGCGACGATCAGCGGGTTAGTGCCGATGCGACACTCTTTTGCGCCCCACGGCGGCATTACGGCGATGGAGTTGGTCCAGCAAATGCCAATATAGCCTTTTTCCGCCGCCTGCCAGCCGTAGCTACCGCCGCGCATCCAGTGGTTGGCATTACGTAGTGCTACCAGACCAATACCGTGATCGGCAGCCAGTTCAATGGCGCGATCCATCATCTTTTTCGCCGTCAGATTGCCGATTGAACGCTGAGCGTCCCATTGCTCGATAGCGCCAAGAGTGGTTATACGTTTGGCTTCGGCATCAGGAATGATATCGCCATTATCCAGTTGTTGGATGAAGCGTGGGAAGCGGTTAACACCGTGAGAATAAACGCCGGATTCGGTGGTGCGGGCGAACATCTCGGCACAGGCATCAGCCGTTTCGCTGTCAACGCCGCGTGAAATTAAGACTCGATTAAAGGCTGCTTTTAACTGCTCAAATGTCACTTTCATCCTTGGCTTCCTTGTTTTTTTTGATCGCTTTTTTGGCATAAAATTTCAATATGCGAAATCTGATTTCAAATATATCGATCGCTTTTTAACAAAGCAATCTGATTGATGAATTTCAAAAAACTTAAAAATCAAGTGGTTATAAATTATCTGTCGAGATCGTGAACTACGACACACTTTGCGCTACCATCAGGACGCGACAAAATGGGGAAAGAAGTGATGGGAAAAAAAGAGAACGAGATGGCGCAGGAAAAAGAGCGTCCAGCCGGAAGCCAGAGTCTGTTTCGCGGGTTGATGCTGATTGAGATTTTGAGCAACTATCCAAACGGTTGTCCGTTGGCGCATCTTTCGGAGCTGGCTGGTTTAAATAAGAGTACCGTCCATCGCTTATTGCAGGGATTACAATCCTGCGGCTATGTGACCACCGCGCCCGCCGCAGGGAGTTACCGCCTGACTACCAAATTTATTGCCGTCGGGCAGAAGGCGCTGTCTTCGCTGAATATCATTCATATCGCCGCTCCGCATCTTGAGGCACTGAACATCGCCACTGGTGAAACCATTAACTTCTCGAGCCGCGAAGACGATCACGCTATTTTGATTTATAAGCTGGAACCCACAACCGGGATGCTGCGAACCCGTGCCTATATAGGCCAGCATATGCCGCTCTACTGTTCCGCAATGGGCAAGATCTACATGGCGTTTGGTCACCCGGACTACGTGAAGTCATACTGGGAAAGCCATCAGCATGAGATCCAGCCGTTAACCCGCAATACCATTACCGAGCTGCCCGCGATGTTCGACGAACTGGCGCACATTCGTGAAAGCGGAGCGGCGATGGACAGAGAAGAAAACGAACTCGGCGTCTCTTGTATTGCTGTTCCGGTGTTTGATATTCATGGGCGGGTGCCGTACGCCGTGTCGATTTCTCTTTCGACATCGCGTCTGAAACAGGTGGGGGAGAAAAATCTCCTGAAACCACTGCGTGAAACCGCGCAGGCTATTTCTAATGAACTGGGATTTACTGTCAGGGACGACCAGGGCGCGATCACATAACGCTTTGGACAAGTGCCAAAACTTTAACATTTCCTTCGTTGGATCAAAGCAGTAGAGACGCGCTCTCTGGCACTCTGCTGTTTTAGTGCAAAGGAGTGATCATGAACCGGTTTATTATTGCAGATGCGACGAAATGTATCGGTTGCCGTACCTGTGAAGTGGCTTGCGCAGTGTCGCATCAGGAAAATCAGGATTGCGCTGCGTTGTCACCAGACGAGTTTATTTCCCGTATTCGTGTCATTAAAGACCACACATGGACCACGGCTGTAGCCTGCCATCAGTGTGAAGATGCACCGTGCGCGAATGTCTGCCCTGTTGACGCGATAAGCCGCGAACATGGGCATATTTTCGTTGAACAATCACGTTGCATTGGGTGTAAAAGCTGTATGCTGGCTTGCCCGTTTGGTACGATGGAGGTCGTTTCTTCGCGCAAAAAGGCGAGGGCGATTAAGTGCGATCTGTGCTGGCATCGGGCGACGGGACCGGCCTGTGTTGAAGCCTGCCCGACAAAGGCGTTGCAGTGCATGGATGTTGAGAAAGTGCAGCGGCATCGGCTAAAGGAGGAGGCCCTTTTGGAAATCTTTTTCTCTTGCCCATTA
>OBVN01000193.1_pt1 | contig 31858 bp, 22 predicted proteins | sample 1476171 | NCBI WGS metagenome assembly OBVN01 (sample SAMEA2580014, study PRJEB22360) | human gut metagenome | biome: human gut; feature: human-associated habitat; material: faeces | place: Denmark | collected 2008/2010
AATTGTATATTCTAGTATTATTGGAATGGTTTTTTATTTTAGGAATTATTGAAGTGGATATCATGAAACGATTCTTTTTCTATGCTTTTGCATTATTTATTTTAATTTCAATAATATATAGTATTGCTTATGATTATATGACTGGTGCTGAAATTCACTATGATTTTTATGGAGCATTCTTTGTTTGTTGGCTAATATTCTTTGGTATACTAAAACTTGTTCTAAAAGTATAAATTTATTTTTGACTTAAAGTTAAATTTTTATAATATAACTAGCTTATTGAGAGGAAAATATAATGCGACGATTAATAGTATATGGATTTGCAGTATTAGCTATACTTAATATCTTATATGGAATAGTAGATGATATTTTAACAGGTAGTCCAATCCATTATGATTTTTACTTAACTTCTTTTGTTTGTTTCTCAATATTTTTTATTGTGCTGAAACTAGCTTTACGCGTATAAAATAATAGTTTGACATTCTTCCCCCTGTATTGCTACAATATTATCTATAATATATGCGATGAAGCAGAGTAGTAAACCTCTCTAGCGAGTGAGGATGGTGTAAGCTCACATTTGGTTGAAGGCGCTGTAGAGCATTGGCAGGAACGCAGGTATCTGTTAGTAAAGGCCAACATAGAAAAAAGAGGGCGCAAGCCAAATAGGGTGGAACCGCGGGTATACTCGTCCCTGTAACGTTTTTCGTTACAGGGACTTTTTTGTTTGTAACGAAATGGTTGATTTTATGTCGGTTGTGTAAAGTGGAGGCAGCAATGACATTTCAAGAGATTATTTTAAATTTACAAAAATTCTGGAGCGATCAAGGTTGTATCGTTCAAAATCCATATGACATAGAAAAAGGTGCAGGTACAATGAATCCTGCTACATTCTTACATGCTATTGGTCCTGAACCATGGGCTGTATGTTATGTAGAGCCTTCTCGTCGTCCAGCAGACGGTCGTTATGGCGATAACCCTAACCGTTTGTTCCAACATCATCAATTCCAAGTTATCGTGAAACCATCTCCAGATAACATCCAAGAATTGTACTTACAATCTTTGGCTGCATTGGGTATTCATGCTGAAGATCACGATATCCGTTTCGTAGAGGATAACTGGGAATCTCCAACATTGGGTGCTTGGGGTCTTGGTTGGGAAGTATGGCTCGACGGTATGGAAGTAACTCAGTTCACATATTTCCAACAAGTTGGTTCCATCGACTGTAAACCAGTTTCCGTTGAAATTACATACGGTTTAGAACGTTTGGCTATGTACATTCAAGGTGTAGAAAATGTATATGATCTTAAATGGAATGAAAATGTTACATATGGTGACGTTTGGCATGCTAACGAAGTTGAACAATCCGTATATAACTTTGAATTAGCTGATACAGATATGCTTTTCAAATTATTTGATATGTACGAAGCAGAAGCAAAACGCGTTTGTGCAGCCGGTTATGTATTACCAGCTTACGACTATGTATTGAAATGTTCCCACACATTCAACTTGCTTGATTCCCGTGGTGCTATTTCCATCAGTGAACGTACTGCTTTCATCGGCCGCGTACGTGCATTAGCTCGTATTTGTGCACAACAATACCTTGCTAAACGCGAAGAATTAGGTTTCCCACTTTTGAAAGGAGATAAATAAGATGGCAAAGGATTTATTATTTGAAATCGGTGCAGAAGAAATTCCTGCCGGCTTTATGCCAAATATCTTAGGTCAATTGAAACAATTGGCTGAAACAAAATTAAATGATGCCCATCTTCCTTTTGAAAGCATCGCAACATACGGTACACCACGTCGTTTGGCTCTTATCGTAAAAGGTCTTACTGACACATCTGCTGAAATCAGTGAACGTCATAAAGGTCCTTCTGCGTCTATCGCATATGATGCTGACGGTAATGCCACAAAAGCAGCTATCGGCTTTGCTCGTGGTAAAGGCCTTGATGTAGCGGATCTCGTTGTAGAAGACGGTTATATTTATGCTGAAACTAAAACTGCAGGCGTACCTGCAAAAGATATCGTAACTGATATGTTACCTCAATTGATTACAGGTCTTAACTTCCCTAAATCCATGCATTGGGGCAATTTAGATGCTAAATTTGTACGTCCTGTACGTTGGCTTGTAGCATTACTTGATGAAGAAGTAATTCCTGTAGAATTTGCTACTGTAAAATCTGGTAATGTAACACGTGGTCATCGATTCTTAGGTGCTGATGAAATTACTATCAAAAATGCATCATCCTATGTAGACACATTAAAAGAAAACTTTGTTATGGTTGATCAAGACGCACGTCGTGAATTGATTTCCAAACAATTACATGATATGGCAGCTTCTAAAAATGCATCCATCGTTTGGGATGATGATTTGTTAGAAGAAATCAATTACCTTGTTGAATGGCCTACAGCATTGTGCGGTGGTTTTGAAGAGTCCTACTTGGCACTTCCAGATGCAGCGATCATCACACCGATGAAAGACCATCAACGTTACTTCCCATTGGTTGGTCAAGACGGTAAATTGTTGCCAATGTTCTTAACAGTTCGTAATGGCTCTGATCATTCTATCGAAGTAGTTCAAGCTGGTAATGAACGTGTATTGCGCGCCCGTCTTGATGATGCTAAATTCTTCTTCAACGAAGACCGCAAGAAACCTCTTATCGACCGTCAAGATGGTTTGACTAAAATCGTATTCCAAGAAGGTCTTGGTAACTTAGCGGATAAAACTGAACGTTTGCTTAAATTGGGCCGTGTATTCGGTGAAGAATGTGGCTTACACGAAGATGCAGTTGTTGTGTTAGAACGTGCTACAGAGCTTGCTAAAACTGACCTTACAACAGGTATGGTTACAGAGTTCACTGAATTACAAGGTGTAATGGGTAAAGAATACGCTTTACTTGATGGTGAATCTCCTGAAGTAGCAGAAGCTATTTTCGAACAATATTTACCACGTTTTGCAGGCGATGTATTGCCTCAAACTGAAGCAGGTAAAGTATTGTCTATCATCGATAAAGTAGATAATATCGTTGCCACTTTCAGCCGTGGTTTAATCCCTACAGGCTCTCAAGATCCATATGCATTGCGTCGTCAAACAATTGGTATTTTGAACATCTTGCTTGGTAGCGAATGGAATATTAGCTTGCGTCCAATCTTCAAAGCATCTATGGAATTGCTTAATGTACCAGCTGAAAAACAAGACGAATTGCTTGACCAAGTAGAAGAGTTCTTCACACTTCGTTTGAAAAATATTTTCCTTGATCGCGAGGTTCCTCATCATGTAATCGACTTGTTGTTGTCCAACAACGAATTGTCCGTTGCTGATGTAGAAGGTCTTGTAAATGCATTGTTAGCTAACCGCATCGATGAAGACGTTGAACTTGTTCAAGCTTATACTCGTATGTACAATCTTGTAAAAGATGTGGAATATACTGGTGTTAATAGCGATTTGTTGAAAGAAGATGCTGAAAAAGCATTGTTTGAAGCTGCTTCTAAAGCATCTGAAGTAAGTAGTGCTGCTTGGGAAGCTGGCGATTATGATGCAGTCGTGGCAGTTCCAGCTACTTTAGTTCCAGCCATCAACAAATTCTTTGAAGATGTAATGGTTATGGACAAAGATGAAGCTATTAAAGCAAACCGTTTACAACTTGTTCGCTTAGCATACAGTGTAATGGCTATTATCGGCGATATTAGTGCATTAAAATAATATATTATAGTAAAAGTTTAAATTTTTACAATGATATACAGGCGAAGAGGTACCATGCGTACCTCTTTTTTTGCTTTTACGAAGAATATTCAAATTTTATGCAGGATTTTTAGAGACTATAGCGAATACTTTATAATATACAAAGTTGTATGAGGAGATAGATGATTATGAATCATGATGAATTATATAAAGCCTTATGTAAGGTGCCAAGCGGCAAAGAAAAGTCTCGTGATAGAATTATTATTGAATTATATATGCGTTCTCAAGGAGCATCACAGAAGCAGTTAGTAGATGCTTTAAATATGCGTCCCGCTACTGTATCGGAGCAGACAGATATTCTCATTGAATTGGGATATGTTACAAAACATATTGATTATATGGACAAACGTATATCTGTAGTTACTTTAACAGATGAGGGGAAACGGTTAGGCAAAACTCTTTTACATACATATAACGAATTTCTTAATGTAATGTTCTCTGATTTATCGGATGAAGAACAGGAGAATTTATACCGCTTATTAGGTAAGTTAAAACGTCCAATTATACGTAAATAATACGTAAATATTTGGATTATTAAAATAATATAGAAAATACTTGCTAACAGTACGTGATTTATGATAATATATTGCTGTTAATTTGAGACAGTCCGCTGCCTATAAGGTGTAGGTATTGAATGTCTGCAAACAGGAGGAAACAATGAACATTATTAACGTACTTGAACAAGAACAACTTCGTACAGACATCCCTACATTCCGCGCTGGTGACACAGTTCGTGTACACGTAAAAGTAGTGGAAGGTACTCGTGAACGTATCCAAGTGTTCGAAGGTTTGGTAATTAAACGTCAAAACGGTGGCGTACGTGAAACTTTTACAGTTCGTCGTATTGCATCCGGTGTAGGTGTAGAACGTACATTCCCACTTCACAGCCCACGTTTAGCTAAAATCGAAGTTATGCGCCGTGGTGTTGTTCGTCGTGCTAAATTGTACTACTTACGTAACCTTACTGGTAAAGCTGCTCGTATTCGTGAAAAACGCTAATGTTCATAAAAGGCTGCCGTTGGCAGCCTTTTATTTTTGCTAAAATTAGATATGAATAGTTCTATTTTATTATTCTATGAATTAAAGAGTTATAATAGAAGAATATAGAGCTGTAAAAAGATAAATATACTAAATATCATCACTATGAGATGTATATAGAGTATGTAGAAAGGATATACTATGGCAGATTCACCTATCGTACATTGGTTCCCCGGGCATATGGCGAAAGCTACTCGTATGATTACGGAGTATATCAAAAAGGTAGACGTAGTTATCGAGTTATTAGATGCACGCATTCCTCGTTCTAGTGCGAACCCTGTAATTACTGAACTCGTTGGTCAGAAACCTCATATTGTACTGTTAAATAAAGTAGATTTAGCAGATTCTAAAGCTACAAAGGAATGGACTGAGTTCTTTACTAAGCAAGGTATCACAGTATTGGCTATCGATTCTAAATCTGGTAAGGGTAATAAGAAGTTGATATCTACGGTAGAGCGTTTAAGCAAGCCTATCATAGACCATTGGGTAGCTAAAGGTATTCGTAGTCGTTCTGTACGTACCATCATCTTAGGGATTCCTAATGTGGGTAAATCTACATTGATTAACTCCTTAGCTGGCTCCGCAGCAACGCGTACAGCTAACAAGGCTGGTCATACACGTGGCCAACAATGGGTTAAGATTGGTAAAAATCTTGAATTACTTGATACACCAGGTGTATTATGGCCTAAATTAGAGGATCAACGCGCAGCGGCTCGTCTCGCTATGACGGGTGCCGTTTCTGATGATGTTTACGATTTAGAGCATGTAATGAAACAGCTATTAAATCATTTACTGACTAATACGCCTAATATTTTGGTGGAACGTTATAAATTAAAAGGAGAAGAAATGACAGATGTTGATACCATTCTTGAAAGTATTGGCCGTCGTCGAGGCTGTCTCGTTAGTGGTGGCGTAGTAGACTTTGATAAAGCACGTCGCATTATTTTGCAAGATTACCGCAATACTAAATTAGGTACAATTACCCTTGATAAGGTAGATGAAGAGCCATATTATCCTGAAGATGGTGAGGATATACAAAATGGATAAGGAAGTATTCGCCAAGTTAAAAGTGGCAGATATTAAAGTACTTTTTGAAACTGAACAAGCTTTAGAGATATTGTCATTAGCTCAAGAGGATACACGTAGTTCTGTACAGAAATTGGCTGCGTCTTATATTAAGCGCCAAGAAAAACAGTTAAAAGAACAGCAACGCCTCATGGGTATGTATGACTATGAAGGCATGTTCTACGATCAAGGTATCTATCATGTGGCTGGTGTTGATGAAGTGGGGCGTGGTCCTATTGCGGGGCCTGTCACGGTAGCTGCTGTTATCTTGCCACCTATGACATTAATTCCAGGCCTTAATGACTCTAAAAAACTAACCGAAGAAAAGCGTGAAGCGCTCTATGATATCATCATGGACGAAGCCGTTGCTGTTAGCTGTATTTCCTACGGCCCAGAAAAGATTGATGAACTCAATATTTATGAAGCAACGCGACAAGCGATGTATGAGGCTATTCGTACGCTCAGCGTACCAGCTGAAGCAGTAGTAGCCGATGCTATGAAATTGCCTGATTTGAGGATTCCCGTTGAATCCATCATTAAAGGTGATAGCAAAAGCGCTAATATTGCTGCTGCATCCATCATTGCAAAGGTTACGCGAGATCGATATATGAAGAGTCTTGATGATGAGTTCCCTGGCTATGGCTTTGGTATTCATAAAGGTTACTATACGGAATTACATAAAGAAGCTATTGAACAACAAGGTGTAACACCACTACATCGAAAGAGCTTTGAACCTATTAAATCTATCGTTCGTTGGGTTAAACCTGAGTGATTATATTAAATTAAATTTATCATACAAATTGAATATAGTTTATAACCGTAAAGAGGTTCCTATTGGTCACCGATGTGACTATTAGGAACCTTTTTTGTATTTACTTTTATAGTCTCCATACTCTACGCTACAAGTAAGTGTTACCTGTTGAAAGTTTAGATGTAGATTTAGTGATAAATATTCTTTAAGTTATTGTAGTTACTACACTTAAATAGGAGGTATATATGAAAACGATTAGTACGGGTAAAGCATTCAATGAACTCGATTCCAAGGAACTTGGAAAATGGGGTGAACGGGTGGCCATTAAATATATTGAAAAAATAGGTTTTACTGTAGTAGATACAAATTATCGAACTAGATTAGGTGAAATCGATATTATTGCTAAACGTGATTTAGTGTATCACTTTATTGAAATTAAAGCCCGTCGAGGTATGCAACATGGTTTGGCACGTGAGGCAGTCACCAAGAAAAAACAAAAGCATATTAAACGAACCGCCATGTTGTTTCTATATGATCTAAATCAAAAAAAGCGCCGTTGGAAGGAAATATCCTTTGATGTAATAGAGGTGTATTTACACGAAGACTTTCAAAGTTCTATTCATTATTTACCACAGTGCTTTTAGTGAGGTCAGTTTATGTACGCAAAATTATATGGAGCCACCTTACACGGCATTGATGGATGCATTATTACTGTAGAGGTCGATATATCACAAGGTTTGCCGGTTTTTGATATCGTTGGACTACCTAATCAATCTGTTAAAGAAGCTCGTGAACGTGTACGAGCGGCCATTAAAAATAGTGGATACGAATTTCCAATGAGACGCATCGTAGTCAATTTAGCTCCGGCTACAATTCGTAAAAGTAGCGCTGGACTCGATTTAGCGATCGCTTTAGGGGTTCTGCTTGCATCAGGACAGATAAAGGGACGTAAAGCTAAAATTTCGGCTTTATTTGATAAGAGTTTGTTTATGGGAGAGTTAGCGTTAGATGGTTCGCTATTACCAACCTTTGGGACTTTAGCTATGTCGCTAGCAGGATTAGATGCTGATTATTCAAAAATTTATACAAGTATTGCAAATGGTAAAGTGCTACAAGCTATTCCTAATTTAACCATATATGGTGGATCATCACTACAAGAAATTATTACTATTTTAGAGGAACAAATTAAGCCAAAGGTAGTTGATAAAAATAATCAAATAAGTATTAAAACAGAACATGTAGATAAACATAATACCAATATATCAACTCTAGGGGCTCAAGAGTCTATGCCATTAACTGGAAGCAATGAAAATCTATATACAATCAGTAAACCGCAAGTAACTATGATTAGTAATAATTGTGTTGATACGTCTGTTACGGATGAAAGTATAACTATAAAGACTAATCAAACATATACAGTTGATTTTGGCGATGTACAAGGTCAAGAATTAGGAAAACGAGCCCTGCTCATCAGTGCTGCAGGTCATCATCATTGTATTATGATAGGACCTCCAGGTGGGGGTAAAACGATGATGGCCGAACGATTGCCGACCATATTGCCTCCTATGAATTGGAATGAAATCGTTGAAGTGAGTCGCATACAAGATGTAATAGGTTTGCTGGGCGATAATGGGCTAGTTACATCTAGACCTTTTAGACATCCTCATCATACGGCTACTTTGGCTAGTATGGTCGGTGGGGGAATACAGGGACGCCCTGGAGAGGTAACATTAGCTCATGGAGGTGTATTATTTATGGATGAAGCGCCTGAATTTCAACGCCAAGTAATCGAAGCATTACGACAGCCTTTAGAATCTAGGACTATAACTATAAATCGGTCTCAAGGAAATTATATATATCCAGCTAATTTTATTTGTATTCTTGCAGCAAATCCTTGTCCTTGTGGGTATTATCATGATCCCCATAAGGAATGTGTCTGTACAGAAATAATGGTTAAAAACTATCAGCAACGGTTATCAGGGCCGATTATGGATCGTATTGATTTACATATTCCCGTTGAGAGACCGACCCTTGAACAGCTGTTAGATACATCATCTTCAAATATGACGAGTGAAAGTATGAGACAACAAGTTATCATGGCCACTGCTATGCAACAGAAACGATTTGAAAGTTTTGACTTTAATTCGAATGGAGCAGTTCCTCATAAGGCAATTAGTGAACTATGCAATATTACAGATAAGGCTTGGAGTGTTTTAGGCAATATATTTGACCATTTTCATTTAAGTGGGCGAGCTTTTGATCGCATATTAAAGGTGGCTCGTACAATTGCTGATCTAGAACAAAATCCAAAAGTAGAACCACATCATATTTCTGAAGCAATGTTATTTAGAACTGGCAAATAAAGTAAGTATTTTATAAATTTAGTAGTTGTTTATTTGCCAAAAATAGTTGTTTAATTCTATATAAAACTAAGGCTTATATACATAGAAAGAATTACTAGGTGTTTATATGATTAGATACGATGACAATATTTATATTGCAGGATTACAAAGCTTATACAATGTTGGAGCCACATATGTACGACGATTTATAGAGGATTTTGGGTCGCCCTATGATGCTTGGCAAGCCGTTAAGAAGGTTGAAAATTTAAAGCTTTATACACATATTTCTACCGCTGATAAACGTGCTATAGCATCATCGGCTAAGGATGAAAAGTTAGATTATATAATTCATAAAATAGACGAATATAAGATGGATGTTACTACCTTTTTAGATAAAGATTTTCCATCTATTTTGAACCATATTTATAATCCACCGGCTATATTGTTTATGCGAGGTAATAGAGTACTTTTAGATAAACGGCTAAATCGGATTGCTCTTGTAGGGGCACGGCGCTGTTCATTATACGGACGCAATGTGGCGAGAATGCTTGGTAAAGAGCTCGGTAAATACAGCACTATTATTGTCAGTGGAGGCGCACGAGGTATTGATACACATGGTCATGAAGGACTGTTAGCTAGTCAGGGGTATGGTATTGTGGTCATGGGTTGTGGATTAGATATAGTATATCCACGAGAGAATACAAAATTATTTGACCGAATCTTACAAAACAATGGTTTGCTTGTATCTGAGTACCCACCTGGTACGCCACCATCTGCTAAACATTTCCCCGCTCGAAATCGTATCATTAGTGGATTATGTAGAGGTGTTATTGTAGTAGAGGCCAAGTCCAGTAGCGGTTCTTTGATTACGGCAGATATGGCGGTTAGTGAAGGTCGAGATGTATTTGTGGTACCATGTAATCTATTAGACCATACGGCTGATGGAAATAAATTTCTAATGAGAAATGGTGCATATGTACTTACTGGGTATGAGGATATAGTTGAACAATATCATTTAACATTGCGGGACTATTTTTCTAGTGAACAGAAACTTTTACCAACAAAGAATAATGAAAATAAAGGTGTAAAAGATAGCGTTCAAATAGGGAATCATAGTCAAAGTGTTGATAGAAAAGGGTTCTCTATGTTAAGCTTTAATATGGATAGGAGTGTAATATTGAGTGAAATACCTCATGATCGATGTATCACGGTTAGTGATATTTTGAAAGCGACTCGTATTCCATTACAACAACTACAGCCCTTATTACTAGAGTTAGAAATGGAAGGGGCTATAGAGAATCATCCGCCGAGAGGCTATATTAATATGACTAGGAGTGATATACTTGTCCATTAAACGATCTATCGTTATTGGCGAGCCGAAAGCAGCTAGTACTAGTAAAGGCATAAAAAAGAAAAATACTAAGAAAGAAAGTACTACGATAAAGCGTAAGGTAGCTAAAGAAGCCCTTACTCCAATGGGGATTGTACGGGATAAATCTGTTCTACAAACCTCTGTACCACCGGAGCAACGGGAGCCACGCATTTATAATCCTGATGGCAAAGTTTTGGTTATCGTAGAGTCTCCAGCTAAATCTAAAACAATTGAAAAATTCTTAGGTCCTAACTATGTTGTTAAGGCGAGTATGGGCCACTTGCGGGACTTGCCTAAGTCTCAAATGGGTATCGATATTGAGCATGATTTCACGCCGCGCTATAGTAATTTGGTAACACGTAAAAAGGTTATTGATGAACTTGTTTCTTATGCCGATGAAAGCAGTGCCGTATTGCTCGCAACTGACCCTGACCGCGAAGGAGAAGCTATTTCTTGGCATTTAGCGTACATTTTAAATGTGGATCCTAAGTCAACATGTCGTATTACGTTCAATGAAATCACCAAAAATGCTGTAGCGGAGGCTTTGGAGTCTCCACGTACTATCGATATGAACATGGTAGATGCCCAACAAGCACGCCGTGTATTAGACCGTATCGTAGGTTATAAATTGAGTCCTTTGTTATGGAAAAAGGTTTGTAAAGGCCTTAGTGCAGGTCGTGTGCAATCCGTTGCAGTTCGACTTATCTGTGAAAGAGAGCGAGAAATTCAAGCTTTCGTGCCACAAGAATATTGGACGATTGAAGGCAATTTTGAAACGCCTAAAAAAGAGGCTTTCACAGCAGAATTGACTCATATTAAAGGCGAGAAAATCGATATTACTACTGAAAGTGAAGCACAAGCTTTAGTAGATGCTATTGGCAATGAAGATGCAGTAGTGACTAATATTGAAAAGCGCAAGCGTTCTCGTAAAGCGGCACCTCCATTCACAACATCTACCTTGCAACAAGATGGTGTGCGTAAATTGAACTTTGGTGCTAAGCGTACGATGATGATTGCTCAACATTTATACGAAGGTTTAGAAATTGGCTCCTATGGCCACGTAGGTTTGATTACATACATGCGTACAGACTCTACGCGTATCTCTAAAGAGATGCAAGCTATGGCTAAGGACTTTATTCTTCGCAATTATGGGGAAGACTATTATCCATCTAAACCAAATGTGTACGGCTCTAAGGGTTCTGCACAAGATGCACATGAGGCTATTCGTCCTACATCTCTCGAGTTAACACCTAAAATGGTGGAACCATTCTTGAGTCGTGATGAACTTAAGCTATATACGTTGATTTGGAATCGTTTTATGGCTAGCCAAATGGCGCCTCAACAAAATGAATCCACAACGATAGAGTTGAATGTAAAAGATGACTATACATTTAAAGCGACTGGCTCTCGTGTTATCTTCCCAGGTTTCAGTACCGTTTATGAAGATGCAAAAAAAGAGGATGTACCTCAATTACCTGTTTTAAAAAAGAATGATGTTGCCCATACGGTAGAGGTGTTGCCAGAACAACATTTTACGCAACCACCTCCACGTTACTCCGAGGCGAGTCTCATTAAGATATTAGAAGAACTTGGTATTGGTCGTCCTAGTACATACGCACCAATTCTAGATACTATCGTAAGCCGTAACTATGTGGAAAATACGAATAAACAATTCGTGCCTACAGAGCTAGGCTTTGTGGTGGTAGACTTCTTGATTGCATACTTTGAAAAAATCATCAATACTGGCTTTACTCGTGATCTAGAAGAAGAACTAGATGCTATTGCATCTGGTAAGGATACATATGTAAAAGTATTATCTGATTTCTACGAGGTCTTTGCGCAAGAGTTAGAAGATGCAAGTGATGTAGACCGCATTGAAATTGCATCTATGGAAAGTGATGAAATCTGTGAACTTTGCAATAGTCCAATGGTATATAAATTTGGTCGCTATGGTAAGTTTTTAGCATGTTCTAATTTCCCGGAATGTAAAAACACAAAACCTATTACAGTAGGAACTGGTGTAACTTGTCCTAAATGTAAAGAAGGGGAAATCGTAGAACGCAAATCTCGTCGTGGACGTATTTTCTATGGCTGTAATCGATACCCACAATGCGACTTTACATTATGGGATAAGCCAACTCATGATTTCTGTGAAAAATGTGGTTCTATAATGGTTGAAAAGACATATAAAAATGGTACAGTTAAAAAGTTCTGTTCCAATGAAACTTGCCCTACTAGGCCACCAAAGAAAACAAGAAAGAAAAAGAGCGAAGCTAGTGAAGAAACTGTAAAAGAATCTAAAAAGTCTAGCAAATCTAAAAAAGAGGAAACTACAATTGAATCATAAAAATGTTATCGTTATTGGTGCAGGCCTTGCAGGATCCGAAGCAGCTTGGCAACTTGCTAACCGAGGCATTCATGTAGACTTATATGAAATGCGTCCTGTTAAGAGTTCTCCTGCGCACCAAACAGATCAATTTGCAGAGCTCGTATGTAGTAACTCGTTACGTGCTGGTAATATTGAAAATGCGGTAGGTCTTTTGAAAGAAGAAATGCGTCGTCTCGGTTCCATCATTATGGAATGTGCCGATGCAACTGCTGTTCCTGCAGGTGGTGCTTTAGCCGTTGATCGTCATTTATTTAGTGAAATGGTGACGGAAAAAGTAAAAGGTCATCCTAATATTACAGTTCATCTAGAAGAGGTTACTGAAATTCCTACAGAAGGAACTGTTATTTTTGCATCTGGTCCGCTTACATCTGAAGCATTGGGAGATAAAATTAAAGCTTTAACTGGTGAAACAGGCTTTTACTTCTACGATGCTGCTGCACCTATTGTAACGGCTGAATCCTTAAACTATGATAAAGTTTTTGCTGCTTCTCGTTATGATAAGGGCGATGCGGATTATCTTAACTGTCCTATGACAGAAGCAGAATATAAAGCGTTCTGGCATGAGCTTACTACTGCTGAAGCCGTACAACCCAAAGATTTCGAAAAAGAAATCTACTTTGAAGGCTGTATGCCTGTAGAAATCATGGCAAGCCGTGGTGAAGATACTTTGCGCTATGGTCCACTTAAACCAGTTGGTTTAGTAGATAAACGCACCAATGAGGAATCTTATGCAGTGGTACAATTACGTAAGGAGAATAAAGAAGGTACCATGTTTAACTTGGTCGGCTTCCAAACTCATTTAAAATGGGGCGAGCAAAAGCGTGTATTCGGTATGATTCCAGGCCTTGAAAATGCCGATTTCATTCGTTATGGTGTTATGCATCGCAATACGTATATCAATTCTCCTGAGTTATTGAATCATGCATTCCAGCTTAAAAAGGAACCGCGTTTATTTTTTGCTGGTCAAATGACTGGAGTTGAAGGTTATTTAGAATCTGCTGCTAGTGGGCTAATGGTAGGCCTACAAGTAGACCGTTACTTAGAGGAACAACCATTTATTGAATTTCCTAAGACGACGGCTATCGGTTCCCTTAGTCACTATATTTCTAACTACGAAGGTTCAAATTTCCAACCAATGAACGTCAACTTTGGTATCATGGAGTCCTGGCCTCAAAAAGTACGTAAGAAGAAAGAAAAAAATGCACTGATTGCAAATCGTGCATTAGAAGATCTGGATGCGTTAAAAGCTAAAGAAAATCTATAAAAAAAATTCTTACATTTATAATTACTGTATAATTTATTAGTCAATAAATGAGTTAGTAAATTATATCTTATATAGAAAAAGCCCTACATTCATTGTTTTTAACTTTGAATGTAGGACTTTTTCTTTTTATTTGTAATTTATTTACGTTTTTTAGTTTTTACTATCGGTTCTGTAGTCACGAGTACTTTTTGATTTTTCTTTTCTAGATAACCTAGATAAATGAATACACAGATACCTACAATGATGGCTATTAAACTAGTCATTTGAGCAGATTTTAAACCTAGCGTTAAGTTTACGTAATCGCCACGTAAGAACTCTAAGAAGAAACGAGCCGTAGAATAGAGAATGGCATATAGTACGAATACTTGACCCTTCGCATGTTTGAAAGATCCAAATAATAGAAGGGCTACAAAGATGAGAATATCAATTTGACCTTCCCATACTTCGGCAGGCCAAAGCGGCTGATTACCGTAGGTACGGTAGGCAAGGGTACTTTCAGGATAGATAATACCATAATTACCGCCCGTAGGATGACCGAAAGCATCACCGTTTAAAAGGTTTGCCATACGACCTACCGATTGAGCCAAAATCAATGCAGGAGCAAATAAATCGGCAAAAGCCCAAAAGTCAATTTTGTTTTTACGAAGATACCAATAGCCAGCAATTGTGCCTAGTACTACGCCACCTTGAATGGCCATGCCACCTTGCCAAACAAAGGGAATTTCCAATAAATGATTACCGTAATAATCCCAATCAAAGAAGAATACGTCCCATAGGCGGGCACCGATGAGACCAGCTACGGCTACAGTAATGGAAAAGTCGATGATGTGTTCATGCCAACCGCGGCCATCTTTTTTCAAAAGTACATAGGCAACAGAGGCACCACAAATGATAGCCAAAGCTAACATGGTACCATAGGCTCTAATAGGGAAGTCCCCTATGAAAAATAAATATTGATGCATATAAAACTCCTTATGTGATAATTTTTATTAGTACATAAATTAAATTATAAATTACATATATCCTTCATGCAAGAAAAGAGATGAACTATATATAATATGGTATAATATAGAGATTGGTATTGTATCCCAGTATGGGACCTAGAATTAGGAGAGTACATGATTCGTAAATCTACTATTATAAAATCATTAACAGCTTTAGTAATGTCTGCATTATCTAGTACAATCGTACAAGCAGAGGTATTGGTACCATTAGATCAATTTTTAGCCACTACTACACGTCATTACGAAGCAAATCAATATAAAACAGCATATACAGTATATGTTCCACAAAGTGAATTACAAGGTGATACGGTTATTTTAAATCCTGCAGCCGTAGGTGAACCTGTTAAATTGCCCATTACCAAAAAAGATGGTATATCCTATGTAGATATTGAGTTTGAGCCAGCTATGCTGGGTGTTAGCTATACAAAAAATAATGGTCAACTTATTTTAGGACCTGGACCAGAAGCATCTACGGTGAAAGCACCTTATACATTGCAAACACCATTGGCTTGGGCTTTTGATCCATGGACAACAGAGGGAATTCCGTATCAGGCAAAACTCAATACGAGTGGTGATAATATTATTTCTCCAAGTTGGTTTAAATTGCATAGCTTAGGTTTAGAAGCAAGTTCAAATGTAAATATTGATTATGTGAAAGCGTATAAGGATAAAGGCTATCATATTTGGCCGTTAATTACTAATCGGTTTGACTCTAATTTTACAAGTGGTATTTTGTCGGATCAATCGGTATGGAAGAAATTTGCTCATAACCTTGTTCAATATGCCTATATATATGGGCTTGATGGTTATAACTTTGACTTTGAAAACATTAATTATGCTGATCGTGATCGTTTAACAACATTTGTAGCATATTTGTCTAATCATTTACATCAGTATAATATTAAAACTTCTATCGATGTGACTGGCTATTCTGATAGTCCAGAATGGTCATTAGTGTATAACCGTAAAGCTTTGGCAGATACAGTAGATTATGTAGTTCTTATGGCGTATGACGAAACTTGGGCTAAGAGTACTACTGCAGGTCCTGTTGCAAGTTATCCTTGGGTTCGTAGCCATACAGAAAAAATGCTCTCTGAAGTTTCTTCTCAAAAGCTAATATTAGGGGTACCATTCTATATGCGCTTATGGCATGACACGAATGGCTATGCTAAAAGTGAAACATTGGCTATGAAGAATACCGGCAATTACTTTGCTAATTACAGAGATAAAATGACTTGGGACGATCGATTAAAGTTATACTATTTATCTATTCCAACAGCTGCTGGTTCAGATCGTATTTGGTTTGAAGATAATACATCGTTAGGCTTAAAACTTGATCTGGTAAAAGAATTACACCTTGGTGGGTTTGCAGCATGGCGTAAAGGGTTTGAAGATATTTCTACGATTACCATGATTCAAGAAAAAGACTTAGGACGTGGTATTCCTAAATCTCCTACAGCAGTTGTTCATGAACCTGTAGTTGAAGAAGCAAAACCATTAACTAAGCTTGAACAATACAAATTACGCTTAGAAGAAAAAGAAAAAGCAGCTAAAGCGGAAGCAAAACGGAAAGCTAAAGAAGAGAAAGAGGCTGCTAAACGCAAAGCAAAAGAAGAAGCTGAAAAAGTAAAAGCTGAGAAAAAACGCTTAGAAGAAGAGGCTAAAGCTAAAAAAGAACACAATAAACAAACTGTTAAAGAGCAAAATGATTTATATACTAGTCATAGTTCTGGTCAAAATACAAGCCCTAATAATGATTTAACAAAAACTATTCAAGTCGTAAAACGCTAGTGTTTGACTGCTTTTACAGTACGTAGTAAAATAAAAACATTAATTATAAAATGGCAACCTATGAGGTTGACCATATGAGGAGGCCCCTACATGAACGAAAAGTATGTAGCCCAAGATATTGAAAAAAAGTGGCAACAGTATTGGGAAGATAACCATACATTTAAAACAGAATATGATGAATCTAAAGAAAAATACTATGTATTAGAAATGTTCCCGTACCCATCTGGTAATTTACACATGGGTCACGTACGTAACTATTCCATCGGTGACGTAGTAGCTCGCTTCAAGAAAATGAAGGGGTTTAACGTGTTGCATCCAATGGGCTGGGACTCCTTTGGTATGCCTGCTGAAAATGCGGCTATTAAACATGGTATTGCGCCAAAAACATGGACTCTCGACAATATCGAGAACATGAAATTACAACAAAAAGCTCTTGGTTTGTCCTACGATTGGGACCGTGAAGTAGCGACTTGCAAAGAAGATTACTATAAATGGACTCAATGGTTCTTCCAACAATTTTATAAAAAAGGCTTAGCGTACAAAAAAGAAGCTAAAGTAAACTGGTGTGAAACTTGTCATACTGTATTAGCAAATGAACAAGTTATCGATGGTGCTTGTTGGCGCTGTGATAACCCTGTTGAGAAAAAAGATTTGTCACAATGGTTTTTACGCATCACTGAATATGCAGATCGCTTGTTAGCTGATTTAGATACTCTAGATCATTGGCCACAACGCGTTAAGTTGATGCAAAAGAACTGGATTGGTCGTTCTGAAGGTACAGAATTTTCCTTTGAAGTGCCATCCATCAATGAACGCGTATCTGTGTATACTACACGTGTTGATACTATTTACGGCGTAAGCTATGTAGTATTGGCTCCTGAACATCCATATGTGGAACGTCTCATTGAAAATGCTCCTAATAAAGCTGAATTAGAAGCTTTCATTACGCGTATGCGCAATATGAGCGATATCGACCGTACATCTACAGAGGCACCTAAAGAAGGTATGTTTACTGGATCTTATGCAGTAAACCCAATGTCTGGCGAACAAGTTCCTGTGTGGATTGCAAACTATGTATTGGTAGATTATGGTACTGGTGCTGTAATGGGTTCCCCTGCACATGATGAACGTGACTGGGAATTTGCTCATAAATACGATTTGCCTATTAAACAAGTCGTAGCTCGTGAAGGTGAAGAATACAGCCTTGAAAAATGGCAAGAATGGTATCATGAAGATGGTATCCTCGTTAACTCTGGTGAATATAATGGCCAAACATCTGAAGAGGCTCGTAAAAATATCACGGCAGCTCTTAATGAACGCGGTATTGGTGAAGGTAAAGTAAACTTCCGCCTTCGTGACTGGTTGATTTCTCGTCAACGTTACTGGGGCGTGCCAATTCCCGTGGTATATTGTGAAAAATGTGGTGAACAACTCGTTCCTGAAGAACAGTTACCAGTACGCTTGCCAGAGGATGTTAAATTTGAATCTGGTGCCGTATCTCCATTGGCTACATCTGAAAGCTTCCTAAATACTACATGTCCTAAGTGTGGTGGCCCTGCACGTCGTGAAACAGACACGATGGACACATTTATCGATTCCTCTTGGTACTTCTTGCGCTATACAGATGCTAAAAACGACCAAGCTCCATTCGATAAAAAAATTGCTAATTACTGGATGAATGTTGACCAATATATCGGCGGTATTGAACATGCTATCTTGCACTTGTTGTACTCTCGATTCTTTGTGAAAGTTATTCATGATTTAGGTCTTATCGAAGCTAACGAACCATTCCGAGGCTTATTGACGCAAGGTATGGTTCTTAAAGAAGGCAGTAAAATGTCTAAATCTAAAGGTAATGTAGTTTCTCCAGAAGAAATCATCAATACCTATGGTGCAGATACTGCTCGTTTGTTTATTCTATTCGCGGCTCCTGTCGATCGTGACCTTGATTGGTCTGATCAAGGTGTTGAAGGCTCTTACCGTTTCTTAGGCCGTGTATGGCGTATTGTTGATGCGTATAACGAAGAGGCTAAGAAAAATGTAACTGGTGAACTCACAAAAGACGAATTCGGATTACGTCGTGAATTACACCGTGTTATCAAAAAGGTAACAGAAGACCTCGATAACAACTTCAACTTCAATACTGCCATTTCTGCCATCATGGAACTTGTAAATGCTATGTACGCTTATAGGGACAAAGCAGAGACTATCAATAGCGCATTAGCAAATGAATTGACTCGTTCCTTATTGCTTCTTTTAGCGCCATTCGTTCCTCATATTACAGAAGAGTTATGGCATGAATTGGGTGAAACTACATCCATTCATACTGAAAATTGGCCTGTATACGAAGAAGCTGCGCTTGTAGTAGATGAAGTAGAAGTAGTATTGCAAGTAAATGGTAAAGTTCGCGATAAACTTACTGTTTCCGTAAATATTACGAAAGAAGAATTAGAAACAATGGCTAAAGAGTCTAGTCGTGTTCAAGAGTTTACAGAAGGTAAAAACATTGTAAAAGTTATTTATGTACCAGGTAAACTTGTAAATATCGTTGTTAAATAAATATAAATGATGATATTTTTGGTTAATAATGTAAGCCCCCAACTACATAGGTAGATGGGGGCTTATTTTTAAGAGAGGTAACTATGGCAAAACGTAACGATTATATTTCCTGGGATGAATACTTCATGGGTGTTGCTATTTTAGCGGCACAGCGTTCTAAAGATCCCAACACACAAGTAGGTGCCTGTATTGTGAGCAATGATAATAAAATATTGTCTATTGGCTATAATGGGATGCCATTAAATTGTAGTGATGATGATTTCACATGGGAACGCGATACGGCGGATGATAATAAATACTTTTATACCGTTCATAGTGAACTGAATGCCATACTTAATTATCGGGGCGGTTCTTTAGAAGGTTCTAAAATATATGTAACACTTTTCCCATGTAATGAATGTGCGAAAGCCATTATTCAAAGTGGTATTAAGGCCGTTATCTATCGTGATGACCTATATAAGGATACGAAAGAGGTAAAAGCTTCTAAACGAATGTTGAAAACCGCAGGTGTAGAAATTATTGAATACAAGCCTACAGGCCGCACTTTGAATATCACATTGTAATGTAATAAAAATTTAATTGCTTTTAAAATCCCCTATATACAGTTGTATATGGGGGATTTCGTTATCTTTTATTTATGTTTATACTTGTAAGCGACCATCGATCATGATGTCTACTTCTTGGCCATCACGTGTATAGCCTTTGATATTCATATGTTCATGACCAATCATAAAGTCTACATGTGTTAAAGAGTGGTTCAAACCACGTTCTTTTAATTCGTCGTCAGATAAACCATCACTGTTTTTGAGGCATGTAGGGTAAGAGGCGCCAATCGCTAGATGGCATGATGCATTTTCATCAAATAATGTTTCATAGAAGATTTGATTAGATTGGCTGATTGGACTAAAATGATCAACTAATGCAACTTCGCCAAGGTAGTGTGAGCCTTCATCTGTCTCAACTAATTCTTTTAGTACTTCATAACCTTCTTTGGCAGTGTACTCTACAATTTTACCTTCTTTGAAAGTGAAGGAGAAATCAGAAATCGTATTGCCATGGTAAATTAAAGGTTTTGTGCTATATACAATGCCGTTTACACCATTGTACTGTGGTGCAGAGAAAATTTCTTCGGTAGGAATATTAGCATTGAAGATAGTACCATCTTTAGACGCTTCTTCACCGCCTTGCCAAATATGACCTTCTGGTAATTCTAGTAAGAGGTCAGTACCATTTTCACAAGTGTAACGCAATGCTTTTAAGTCTAGTTTATTAATTGCTTCGCGACGACGGCGTAATTTAGCCATGTGGTGACGGTATGTATCCTTTGCCTCAATGCCTTCGATGCGACAAAGTTTAAGCAAAGTTGCCCACAATTGGTCGATTTTTTCTTCATCGGTACCTTTATAACCGAGTAAATCTGCCCATAAGACAGTTGGCACAGAAGCAACGCACCAAGTAACAGACGAATTCATAATAGCTGTGTGATAGAAGGATAAGGCTTTGTTTAAATTACGAGACTGTAAAGAAATACGTTCTGTCGGGATGCCAGCAAGGGCTTTAGGGTTGGCACTAATTAAAGATAAGAATGCCGCTTTATCATCGATATATTGCTTATAGAATTCAGGAATCCAGTTAGCAGGTTTTTCTAAGACTGTTTCTTTGGCATGCATTAAACGTTGACGTGCAATAGGTGAACAGCGCCAGTTGAGGACAACCTCTTTAGCCCCAAATTGATAGGCTTCTTCTGTAACGATAACTGCAAAGTCTTTATTTTCCACATCAACAGAAATAACTAAAGTTTGATCTTGTTGTAAATTTACGCCGTATTGTAATAATGTACGGGCATATTTTCTTAATGTATCTTGATTCATTGAGTCTCCTTATATTCGACATCAATTATAAAACTCCTGCTTGTGTGACCAATAGAGTCAACGGTAGGAGTTTACTTTTATATTGGAAAATCCTTTAGTAGGAGGTGCATTATGAAAAGTAAATTGAAGCCGTATACGATAATTATATTAATCCTATGTATTTTAGTAGGAATTTATTTTCTATGGCCTATTATAACAGATGAAAGCGATTCTGTCCTAGCTGAAGGGGCAATAGATGGAAATTCTTCTATATCAAATGTAGAACAATTGCCCAATAAACCAATTGCGTATATTACAGGTGCTGTTGTATCACCAGGATTGTATGAATATGAAAATTCAGCTACTTATGGAGATATTGTAAAGCTTGCAGGTGGGCTACTACCTTATGCTGATGTAGAATCAGTCAATATGGCAAAACCAGTAAATGCGGGAGATCATATCCATATAGTATTTAACTTTCACGGTAATCCAGAGGTTTTATTGCGCGGTAACAAGATTAATATCAATACGGCAACTGCAAAGGAATTAGATTCATTACCAGGTATTGGTCCAGCTATGGCGAAGAGAATTGAAGAATATCGTTCGCAAAAGGGTCCCTTTACATCCATTGAAGGTATTAAGGGGGTGAAGGGCATTGGTGACGGAGTATTTAAGAAGATTAAAGATAAAATTACAATCTAAATTTAGGAATACAGAACGAACGTTTGAGGAATCAATCTTCAATACTCAAGTATTAGTTAATGCAAAGCCATTTATAACTTATAGCCAATGGGCACATACTATATTGGGATCTATAATAATTGGCACTATATTTGGTTATGGTAAATATTATCCCGTACTTAGTCAAATGCATTATATTTTTGCTATTGCTATAGCCATTATTGGTGTAACTATTATTAGAATAATACAATCTCGTTTTAGGTGGAGTTTGTTTACTAAATTACTAATATTAGTTTTCTTCGCAATGGGATTATCCTATTATCAAACAGACTTACGAATTATTAACTATAACAGCTATACATCTTTCTATTTACAGCAAGAAGGAGAATATTTTGGCACTGTCGTATCATATCCTGAATTAGTAACTATCGATAAACAGGAATATTACAAATATAATGTAGAGTTACATGGATTACATCCCTATAAAGATACTGCTAAAAATGACTATATTAAGGCACAGGGTCGATTACAGATTTACTCAAAGGTATCTACTACAAAGTATTCAATACGGCTAGGGGATCAAGCAATAATTGAAGGTACACCAAAAAGTTTATTTCTCATCGAAGAGGAAGGACGCATTAATCTTAGAGGTAGATATATGAGCTCTAATACAAGAGGTCGAATCTATGATGGTTTATATCGATCTGCTACTAATAAAGATTTACAAGCATTCCACTTTAAAGAAACATTTTCTGAAAAACTATATGGAAAAAGTTTATATTTATGTGGTCAAATACGAGAATCTATTGAAAAAAATATTGCTAGTAATCTAGATGGCCCACAAAAGGTATTAGCACAAGCCTTATGCTTGGGTGGTCATTATAGTGAGCTAGGGGAAGAGCGAATAAAAGATTTTGCTTATACGGGTCTCATCCACATTTTATCTATCTCTGGCTCACATATTGCACTGCTATTAGCCTTAATTTACGGTTTAGGAAGACTCGTTAAATTACGGAAGCGCACATGCTTAATTTTAGGTATATTAGTAGCTTGTACATATTGCTGTATCGTTGGTGGAGATGCACCAGTTATACGTGCAACGATGATGAGTATACTCATGTGCATGGCTTATGTAAAAGGACGATTATATCATGCTAAACAGGCTTTATGTATATGCGCCATTCTATGTCTTGTATATGATCCTTTTTCTTTATTTGATGTAAGCTTTCAGTTATCTTTTGGTGCGACCTATGGTCTACTCCTTTGGGGAACAGTTCTATATGAACGTATACAATGGATTCCAAAGTGGTTCAAAACGCCTATTGTATTATGTGTATCCGCTCAGTTGCTCATAGTGCCTTTACAGCTGTATTATTTTCACTATATTAGCATTGCAAGTTTGTTTGCAGCCTGTATAGTAGCGCCCCTATTAGATATAACAATCGTTTTAATTTTTATAAGTACTTTAGTTAGTTATGTGCTACCCATATCATATATGTGGTCAATGGTAGACATATTGTTACGTGTGTCTTTATATTTAAATCATGTACTAGGTCGTAGTGGAAGCCTGTTATGGTTAGGTATGATGAACAGTTATTGTGCTTATTTATATTATGTGCTAATCGGAGTGTTTACGTATTTTTTGACCCATCAAAATAGATATACTAAATATGTAATGATAACAATATTCCTAATGATTGGTTCTTTTGTAGGTTCATATTATGTTACGCATCATCACAAGGAAACATTAGTTCATTATATTCCAATGAAGCAATGTAATGTGTTACTCTGTATAGGACCAAATCACGAAGACGCACATCTATTAATCGATGCGCCAGATCATATCAAGACTGCACCTAATGAAAGACTTATTAATCAAGCCATAAGGGCATATGGTGTAAATCCTAAAGATGTAAAAGTTGAGTACTTTCACAGTAACGGTTCTGCACAGGTGGTATATAAAAATGGTATGAACCAAATTGTCGTATATAATGGACAAAGTAGAGAAAAAAATCTAAAATTAAAAGATAAGATTAATTCATTATATATAACGAGTCGATCCAGTGTAATGAATGAAATAGGGCGTATTTCACCTCATAGTACAATTCTATTTGGCAGTCCCCACGGTGCGTTACGCGATGTGGATCCTTCGTCAGAACACATGTATATAATGGGGTACAGCTATATCGAGGATATGTATCTGTGAAAGGAGGCACTATGGCACATATTGAACTCATTTATGGTGATGAGCCACAATTAATTGAAGAAGAAAAACGTAAATTTTTAAGTGCCTATCCTGACCTACCGGTGATTGTATTAGACGATGAAGCTGGTCCACAGAAGATAAGTGAAAAACTTTGTGAGGACTCTCTCTTTGGAGATCAAAAGGTATTCTGCTTAGTTAATTTGCCCATTATTCGTAAAAGCGGCAAAAATAGCGATGCTTGGGTCCCATTATATGATCTCATCATGGAATATAATGGGGATAATCCAATTGTTTTGATTTATCATGACATGATAGATAAACGAATCAAGCAGAATAAAGAGCTTTTAAATAAAATATCGAATCGTGAATGTAAGCGCCTTGAAGGGGCAGACCTTGTGATGTGGATACGTCAGTATTGTACATCTCATGGCTTTAACATGACGCCTGATGCACAAGAATACGTAGCTCATCTCATCGATTTGTGGCAAGATGTTCCTGTTTCTTTTATGAGAACTGAGTTTGACCGATATTTCTTGCAAATTACTGGGGAAAAAGTAATTACCAAAGAATTCCTAGAGGAAAATGGCAGTGACTATGGAGCTAAAAATATATTTACCTTTAAAGAGGCTCTGTTAAAACGAGATATTGATACATTACTTGAACTTTTTCCATTTATGTTCGGCTATAAAGAATTAGACCGTGCTATGAGCTATATTGAGGGGCAATTACGTTTACAGCTACTGGTCAGTGAATGTCGACAAGCGGGAATGACTGTTCAAGCTATACAGAATTTATGTAAGGACCATGATTCGTCATTTAAACCGTATCCGATCAAACTGGCTTATGAGACGAGTTCTCGGATTTCTACTAAAGCATTACGAGCTTTGTTAAAAGGTTTGTATGAGATTATCCTAGATAGTCGTAGTAGCAAGGGCGATATTTGGCGATTTAGAGATTTATGTATTACCTATTGTGGGTATAAGGGATAAAAATGAAAGTACGTTATCGCGTTGTACCAAAACAGAATAAGAAATTATCTTTCTATGTGAACTGTCATAGCCAACATGTGACGATTCAAGCTGCAGACTCCGCATTTTCTACATTGCTTAGTTTACGAGACAGATTGTCTGCATGGTACAAGGAAAAGAATATTTCTTTTGATGATATTCCAACCAATACTGATACAGCTTGCTGTTTTGCTTGGAAAGTGGATACGGAAACAGGTGAAGGTTTAGATACCTATTATTATGGCGGTGGCTGTGGTGCTGGTGAATGGATTGAAGCGGCTGAAGCACAACGTGAAGCTGAAGAGGCTAAAAATCAAGTACCTAAAGGCAAGTCTTTTGCAGGTTATGATCAACAAGATGAATATGATGATATTGACGAAGATGATTTTGCCCCATTTGTAGAAGCTGTTGAATTAGGCTATTTCAACAATAGTCCAATTGTTGTGCCTCGTTCTAATCATACGGCTGCCGAATCAAGCAGTAGTGATACTATCGCATCTGTGAGCAGTACATCTAAAGCAAGCAAAGGCTTTGGACCTAAAAAAACTACAAAATCTACGGCTAAAGGAAGTGAAGGGGATGGTAAATATCCTCGTCGTGCACCAAAGGAGGTACCTACAGATGAAGGCATGATTTTAGGACCTAAAATTGAAGGGGTCACCTCTAAAATCATGGGCACCATGGATACACCTAGCGTCATTTTTGAAGGTGTATTAGTAGGCTTAGATAAACGTGATACTAAGACTGGTAAATGTATCGTTAATGGCAGCATTGTAGATGATACAAATAGCATTAAATTCATCAAGTTTACGAATAGTCCTGATGAAGGGGATGAATTACTAAAACAACTAAAAGGCTTACAACGCGTTCGTGTACAAGGTAGTGTCAACTTTGACGATCGTTTTGATAAAGATTATATCTTATCGATTCGCAGTATTGAAGCAGTGGAAACTACAAGTGTAGAGCGAACTGAAAACCGTCCAGATTCTCGTGTAGAGCTTCATTTACATACTAAGATGAGTGATAAAGATGCTCTCGTATCTGTTAAGGATTTATTTAAAACAGTTAAAAAATGGGGTCATCCTGCGGTTGCCATTACTGACCATGGTGTTGTACAAGCCTTTCCTGAAGCGCAAGCCCTTGGTAAAGAGTTAGGTGTTAAGGTTATCTATGGTGTAGAAGGTTACCTCATCGAAGATGAAACGGTAACAAAAGATGAGGAGCTTGTACTAGATAAAAAGAAGAAGAAGGAAAAAGATAAACGCTATCATATTATTTTATTAGCTAAAAATATGGTTGGCTTGCGTAATTTATATAAAATGATTTCCATTTCTCACCTTGAACATTACAAGGTTCGTCCTCGTTTGCCTCGTTCCGTTATCGAAGAACATCGTGAAGGTATTATCATCGGTTCTGCTTGTGAAGCAGGGGAACTTATGCAGTCCATTGTTCGTGGAGCTACAAAAGAAGAACTTTTGGAAATAGCATCCTTTTACGATTATCTTGAAATTCAGCCACATACTAACAATATGTTTTTGGTTCGTAAAGGGCTCATGCCAGATGAGCAAGCCCTCATCGATATGAATAAGACTGTTATCGAATTAGGGGAAGCTTTAAACAAACCTGTATGTGCTACTTGTGACGTTCATTATTTGACACCAGAAGAGAAAATATATCGTGAAATCATGCTAACTGCATGTGGATATCCAGATGCAGACGAACAACCAGATTTACATTTACGTACTACAGATGAAATGCTTGCGTCATTTCCTTACTTAAGCGAAGAGAAGCGATACGAAGTAGTCGTTACCAATACACGTGCTATCAACGACAGCATTGAAGATATTAAACCAGTTCCTGATGGGACCTACTCACCTAAGATTGAAGGTGCTGACGAAGCTTTCACAGAAATGTGCTATAAAAATGCGAAGGCTATTTACGGTGATCCATTGCCACGTGTAGTACAAGAGCGTCTCGACTATGAACTAGATTGTATTATTTCCAATGGTTATGGTGTATTGTATTATATCGCTCATAAATTGGTAAAAAAATCTCTTGATGATGGGTATCTCGTAGGTTCTCGTGGTTCCGTAGGATCTTCCTTTGCAGCAACCATGTCTGAGATTACAGAGGTAAATCCATTACCGCCACATTATGTATGTCCTAATTGTAAATATTCAGAGTTCTTTGAAAAGGGTGAATATGCAGGGGGATTTGACTTGCCTCGTAAAGATTGTCCTAAATGTGGTCATGCGTTACAAACAAATGGTCACGATATTCCATTTGCTATCTTTCTTGGTTTTGAAGGTGACAAGGTTCCAGATATTGACCTTAACTTCTCCGGTGATTACCAAGCAAAAGCTCACAAATATACGGAAGAATTATTTGGCCGTGACAATGTATTTAAAGCAGGCACAATCGGTACAATTGCTGATAAAACTGCTTTTGGTTATGTTAAAAAATACGCTGAAATTCGAGATATACAAGCCCGCAATGGATTTTTTGAACATTTAGCGAAAGGCTTTACAAATGTAAAGAATACTACGGGACAACATCCTGGTGGTATTATGGTATGTCCTCGAGATATGGATGTGCATCATTTTACGCCCATACAACATCCAGCGAATAAAAAGGAAAGTGGCGTATTAACGACACACTTTGATTATCACTCCATCGAAGGTCGTATGACTAAGCTTGATATTCTGGGCCATGATGATCCCACAATTATTCGTATGCTAGAGGATTTGACAGGTATCGATGCTAAGACAATACCATTTGATGATCCAAAGACATTGAGCTTGTTTTCCTCTACAGAGGGGATTGGTTTAACACCTGAACAATTGCAAGGTGACCAGGTAGCCAGCTTGGCCGTACCAGAATGTGGTACGAAGTTTGTACGGGGCATGTTGGAAGACTCTCGTCCGCAAACCTTCTCTGACTTAGTACGTATCTCTGGTTTCTCTCATGGTACGAATGTATGGCTCGACAATGCGCAAGACCTTATTAAAAATGGAACTTGTAAGTTGAACGAAGCCATTTCTACCCGTGACGACGTAATGAATTTCTTAATCCATCGTGGTATGGATAGAAAGCACAGCTTCTTCGTTATGGAAAACGTACGTAAAGGGAAGGGAATTGAAAAACGAAATAAACAAGGTCAAGCTACAACGGAATTTGAAGCAGAAATGCGCGAAAATAATATTCCGGAATGGTTTATTGAGTCTTGTAAAAAGATTTCCTATTTATTCCCAAGAGCCCATGCGGTAGCCTATGTAATGATGGCCTTCCGTATTGCATGGTTTAAGGTATACCATCCATTGGCATTCTATGCAGCATATTTCTCCATTCGCGCAAAGGCTTTCGACTTACGAATCATGACAGGAGACCTTAAAACACAATTGACCGAGTTTAACCGTATCAAGGCTCTTGATCGTGCTGCCAGCCCTAAAGACAAGGACCTTATGAGTGCCTTGGAAGTATCTATGGAAATGTATCAACGAGGCTATCGTTTTATTAATGTAGATATTCAACATTCTGAAGCTAGACGCTTTAGCATTAAGGATGGAGCTTTATTGCCACCATTCTTAGCTATTGATTCACTTGGTGAAACAGTGGCTGATGCTATCGTCGAGGAAAGAAATGAACGTCCATTTACATCTCTAAAAGACTTACAACGCCGTTGTAAAGTATCAAATACCATCATTGATCTTATGAAAGACCTCAAATGCTGTGGTGAACTACCTGAAGATGAACAAATGTCACTCTTTGGGGCATAATTTAATACAAAAAAAACTACATACAAAGTAAGCACTATACACCTAAAGAGGAATATAGTGCTTATTTTTATATATTTTGCTACAATTAAATTAATAATAAATTATGTTGTATTGTTTTGTATTTAATAGGTCTTTTTAACTAACTTAGGTTATTAGTAAATTTGACATATATAGTCGTATAATGTTGGTGATATTTGCTATTATTCAAATCGAGTTTTGTAGTTAAGGGAGTGTTGGGAGATGCTAAGTAGTCTATTAAGGTTGTTAGGTATAAAAGTATCAGATACTAATAGTACGAATGCTATTAAATCAAATATAAATGTAGAAGAAAATAATAAAATTTCTAAATTAGAACCTACTTTGCATAACGAACTTGATTATGTAGAATATGTTCACTTTGATGAGGAAGCTATTCTATATTTGGAAGAATCAGATATTCCAGGAATATATTTCAACGAATTTCGAGAGTATGTTGATGAAGATGGTAATGTGTTATCTCCATCAGATGTTGATTCAATACGTTATAAAGACGATTACGAGGACGATTATTATAGATAGAAATAGTTAATGTGTTATATTTATATTGAATTGAGTTGGTGAATTATGAGAGTTCCAATATATGAAGCTTTAGCACACTATAAAAAGAATGAAAAGTTACCTTATACAGAATATTTTAGCTTGGGATTTTTTTCTGATATATCATTAGCTGAAGAGGCTCTAGTTGAATCTAAAATATTGTCTGGATTTTCTAAGTTAAATGATGATTCCTTTTCCATAACAACTCACTATTTAAATGATTGTTCTCATATAAGTAATCAAGTTAGTTATGAAATAATAAATAATAAAATTTATGGTGTTTGGTATGATTACGATATAAATCCATATTATTCCAGTTCTGGATATATAGGTTTATTTAGCACTTTAGAATATGCAGAGAAAGCATTAAAGTGGTATAAGACCTGGGATATATTTAAAGTATATGGTTTAGATTGTTTAGGAATTGATACAATTACTCTCAATTTAAGGGGCTGGACTGAAGGTTTTATAACAGTATATGATTAAAATTATGCAATAAAAGAGGTATCATCGAATGATGACACCTCTTTTTGAAAGTTTTGCAGTTTATTTATTTTGGCAGATTTTGTAAATTTTGCAATATTAGTATAAGGATTTATATTTCATCCAGTTTGTTTTGGCCATTTCTTTAAGCTCTGTACCACGGCCATCAAGGATTGCATTTATTAAATATTTGCTAAAGCCTTTAGCTTGTTGATATGCAATTTTAGGAGGCATAGCAAGTTCTTGTTTATCTACGCGAACGTTAACGATGACTGGGCCATTATGGTTAAGGGCTTCCATGATTTTTTCATCAACTTCGCTAGAGTTATGAATGCTCACACCTTTGATACCAGCAGCTTCAGCAAGTTTACCGAAATCTGGATTTACAAAGTCTGTAGCGTAGTCTAGATAGCCGGAAGCCTTCATTTCCATAGCGATAAAGCTAAGTTCTTCGTTATTGAATACAAAGATTTTAATAGGTAAGTTAAGTTGTTTTAATGTTAACATTTCGCCCATCATCATTGTAAAGCCACCATCACCAGAGAGGGAGATGACTTGACGATTTGGACAAGCATTTTGAGCGCCAATAGCATGCATCATAGCATTAGCCATGGAGCCGTGGCTAAAGGATCCTAAAATACGGCGTTTACCATTTGTTTTTAGATGGCGAGCAGTCCAAATAACTGGAGTCCCTACGTCAAAGGTAAAGATCGCGTCTTCTGCTGCTAGTTTATTGAGGCGATTTACGAAGTATTGAGGGTGAATTGCTACACCATCTGGCTCGGCAACGGCATAACTATCTAAATCACCTCTAAATTTAGTGTACGCTTTACGCACTGTGTCGATAAATTCAGTATCACCACGTTGGTCTACAAGAGGTAATAATTCTTTTAACGTATCTTTTACAGTACCAATGATACCTTGTGTAAGAGGTACGCGACGACCTAAAGCACTAGGATCTCTATCTACTTGTATTACTTTCGCATTTTCTGGATAAAATGGACGGTAAGGGAAGTCTGTACCAAGCATTACCAATGTATCACATTGTTCAATAGCACGGTAGCCAGATGTATAGCCTAATAGGCCAGTCATACCTACATCATATGGATTATCCCATTCAACCCATTCTTTACCTCTGAAAGCATGTACAACCGGTGCTTGCAAGCGTTTTGCTAATTCTACCACTTCGTCATGGGCACCTTCACAGCCGGCACCACAGAATAGGGTAATACGTTTGCCTGTTTCTAAATGAGCAGCCATTTCTTCAATATCTTCTCGTTGTGGAACGATATGAGGTAAACGAGGTGGGGTCCATACAGGTAATTCGTCAATTTCCATTTCCATAACGGCAACGTCACCAGGAAGAACGATAACTGCAACATCTTGGTTACCAACAGCAGCGTTCATAGCACGGAATAGAATTTCCGGCATTTGTTTAGGATTGGATACAAGTTCGCAGAAACAAGAACATTCTTTGAATAGATTTTCTGGATGTGTTTCTTGGAAATAGTTCAAACCTACTTCAGATTGAGGAATGTGAGAAGCAATGGCCAATACTGGAACACGATTGCGATGACAGTCGAAGAGACCATTAATCAAGTGTAAGTTGCCAGGACCAGAGCTACCAGCACATACAGTTAGTTTATGAGTTAGGGATGCTTCTGCACCGGCAGCAAAGGCTGCTGTTTCTTCATGTCGTACATGTTCAAAAGCAATTTTACCATTGCGGCGTAAACTATCATTTACAGAGTTTAGACTATCTCCAGTGATACCGTAAATGCGTTCGATGCCCGCATTGGCTAAGACTTCTATAAGTACATCAGAAATTCGTTTTTTTGCCATATTATCACCTATATTTAATAATTACTATCATTAAAATATGGTTATTCAAACCATATATACTATATTAGACTTGTTTAACTTGTAATTATGTGATAAAAGTTACTATTTACTGTATACATA
>OBVN01000197.1_pt1 | contig 31035 bp, 27 predicted proteins | sample 1476171 | NCBI WGS metagenome assembly OBVN01 (sample SAMEA2580014, study PRJEB22360) | human gut metagenome | biome: human gut; feature: human-associated habitat; material: faeces | place: Denmark | collected 2008/2010
TGGAGCACCTCAAAAACACCATCATACACTAAATCAGTAAGTTGGCAGCATCACCGCCGAGCCGATAGAACCACTTCTAATGACTTCCTGAAAGACTACCAGGTGCTGCGTTTTCGGAAGAAGAATAGTGCTCATAACGACCTACGTTAATTACCTCATTGACGGCATGAAGTGTATCAAAATGAAATGAACAGGATATGTGCGACCACTCACAAATTAACTTTCAATACTTTCCAGAGTATCGTTATTACAATTAAATACCTTTAAATATCAACAAGTTAAAGTATAAAAATCAGCATAAACCCTGATTTTTGTCAAACAAAATGACGGGGATAACCATATTTTATGGCGATAACATCATTCGTTATGTGGTTAATACAAAAAAGGGGCTGAGACCATATTTCAAGCAATTACCGGATAATTACCAGGCAAAATTTGAGTTAAATTTAATGAGCAAGTTCTCAAATTTTATTATAAATAAACCATTTTCAGTGATAAATAATGCGGCATGTCACATTTTTTCACGCTATTTGTTGGAGAACAAACATTTATTTTATCAATATTTTAAAATTTCGAATACATGTATTGATCATCTCGAACAATTGATTAACGTCAACTTTTTCTCTTCTGACAGGACGTCATTTTGTGAATGCAATCGTTTTCCATAAATTCTTCTCCCCTCATAGGCGACGAATAGCATTTTGTGTTGAGGATCACAAAACGAATAATTGCTGATCGCCGCGATAAGGTCAGACAAAGACAACAAGGGAAATTTTCACAGAGCTTTTGATCGGCGTAGGCCACAGAATGTTGCTTCGTTTACTGTAACGCCGGGTAAATGAGCGTTTTTTGATAGTGCGAAAGAACCCTGCGAGGAAAATAAGCATCTATTATTGTTTGTCATGATGACAAGGCAGGCATCAATGAAAGGCTTCCCAATTGCGCATATTTTTCACCCTTCAATCCCGCCAATGCACGCAGTGGTTAACAATCACAATAGAAATATTGATTATTGGACGGTAAAAAGAAAGTTTGCAGAAATTGTCTCCACCAATGACGTTAATAAAATTTACAGTATAAGTAATGAACTGCGGAGAGTATTATCTGCAATAACTGCATTGAATTTCTATCATGGCGATGTTCCTTCTGTCATGATCCGAATCCAACCGGAAAATATGAGTCCATTCATTATAGATATTTCTACAGGAGAACATGATGATTATATCATACAAACATTAGATGTAGGCACTTTTGCACCTTTTGGTGAACAATGTACTTGCTCAGCCGTCAATAAAAAAGAGCTAGAATGTATTAAGGAGACGATTTCTAAGTATTGTGCAAAATTCACCCGAAAAGAAGCCATCTTAACCCCCCTTGTGCACTTTAATAAAACCAGCATTACTTCAGATTGTTGGCAAATTCTCTTTTTTTCACCCGATCATTTTAATAATGATTTTTATTGATTATTTATAAAGGATAAAATAATGTTCCCTGTTTCATCAATTGGTAATGATATTAGTAGTGATTTAGTCCGTCGAAAAATGAATGACCTTCCTGAAAGCCCAACAGGAAATAACCTCGAAGCACTAGCACTAGGTATAGAAAAACTAAAACAGACCTCTATTGAAATGGTCACTTTACTTAACACGTTACAACCTGGTGGAAAATGCATTATCACTGGTGATTTTCAAAAAGAATTAGCGTACTTACAAAATGTAATTCTTTATAATGTCTCGTCTCTTCGTCTGGATTTTTTAGGTTATAACGCCCAAATTATTCAACGATCGGACAATACTTGTGAACTTACCATTAATGAACCGTTAAAAAACCAGGAAATATCCACAGGTAATATCAATATTAATTGCCCATTAAAAGATATTTACAATGAAATCAGGAGGTTAAACGTAATTTTTAGTTGTGGGACTGGAGATATCGTTGATCTATCCTCTCTGGACTTACGTAATGTCGATTTAGATTATTATGATTTCACAGATAAACATATGGCTAATACTATTTTAAATCCTTTTAAATTGAATTCAACAAATTTTACTAATGCCAACATGTTTCAGGTTAATTTTGTTAGTTCAACACAAAACGCCACAATCTCCTGGGATTATTTACTAAAAATAACGCCTGTTTTAATAAGCATTAGCGATATGTATTCTGAAGAAAAAATCAAGTTTGTCGAAAGTTGTTTAAATGAGCCTGGAGACATTACCGAAGAACAATTAAAAATTATGAGATTTGCAATTATAAAATCTATACCAAGGGCAACTCTTACAGATAAATTAGAAAATGAATTAACAAAAGAAATATATAAACGCTCATCGAAAATCATCAATTGCTTGAACAGAATTAAATTACCAGAGATGAAATAATTCTCATCAGAAAAAATATATGATTACATCGATATAATCATTGAAGATTATGAAAATATCAAAGAAAATGCTTATCTGGCCGTCCCCCAAATTAATTATACTATGGATTTAAACATAGAAGACTCTAGCTCAGAAGAGTTACTTTCAGATAATACCCTCGAGAAAGACGAAAATTCTCCGGACAATGGCTTTGAGGTCGGGGAATATAACACATATGAAGCATATAACTCAGAGAAGCAATATTTTACCAGAGAGGACTATACGTATGATTACGACCTTTTAAATGCAATATAGACTTAATAACTTCTTACAAAGTCTATTATTAATACCGTAGATATTTATTCATCTTACCCTGTGCACCAAAAGCAAAAACTCACTGACGCGGGTTTGAAACTGATGGCAACCGCAAAAATGCCTGATGCGCTACGCTTATCAGGCCTACGCCATCTCTGCAATATATTGAATTTGCGTGCTTTTGTAGGCAGGATAAGGCGTTCACGCCGCATCCGGCATGAATAAAGCGCACTCAACAATCTGAAACCCGCCGGAACGGTTTATTACGTACATCAGGTAAAACTGACCGATAAGCCGCTTTCTTTTGGGTATAGTGTCGTGGACAGTCATTCATCTTTCTGCCCCTCCAAAAGTAAAAACCCGCCGAAGCGGGTTTTTACGTAAAACAGGTGAAACTGACCGATAAGCCGCTTTCTTTTGGGTATAGTGTCGTGGACAGTCATTCATCTTTCTGCCCCTCCAAAAGCAAAAACCCGCCGAAGCGGGTTTTTACGTAAACCAGGTGAAACTGACCGATAAGCCGCTTTCTTTTGGGTATAGCGTCGTGGACAGTCATTCATCTTTCTGCCCCTCCAAAAGCAAAAACCCGCCGAAGCGGGTTTTTACGTAAATCAGGTGAAACTGACCGATAAGCCGGGTTCTGTCGTGGACAGTCATTCATCTAGGCCAGCAATCGCTCACTGGCTCAAGCAGCCTACCCGGGTTCAGTACGGGCCGTACCTTATGAACCCCTATTTGGCCTTGCTCCGGGTGGAGTTTACCGTGCCACGGACTGTTACCAGCCGCGCGGTGCGCTCTTACCGCACCCTTTCACCCTTACCTGATCCCGCTTGCGCGGGCCATCGGCGGTTTGCTCTCTGTTGCACTGGTCGTGGGTTTCCCCCCCAGGCGTTACCTGGCACCCTGCCCTATGGAGCCCGGACTTTCCTCCCCTCCGCCCGTCTCCCCCGAAGAGGACGACGACGAAGCGGCGACTGTCTGGTCAGCTTCGGCGCGCAGTATAGAGGGTTTGCGCGCCCTTGTCACCCCGCGTTGCGCATTCCAATCGCCAGTGTCGCGGCGATATTACGTGAAGCACGGCAGATATTGTCATAAGCCCCGCGGAATGCTTCGTCCAACGTACCTATGCTGGTCAATACGCTGAAGACCGCATCAATGCCATGCTGATGTACAACGCCAACATCATCGGTCAGGCTACCCGCAATGCCAATCACCGGTTTATGGTACTTCTTCGCCACGTTTGCGACACCAATCGGTACCTTCCCGTGAATACTCTGGCTGTCAATACGCCCTTCACCGGTGATCACCAGCGTACAATCGTGAATATGTTCCTCCAGATTCAGCGCCGTAGTGACGATTTCAATACCACTTTTCAGTTCCGCACCAAGAAACGCCATTAGCGCCGCGCCCATACCACCCGCAGCTCCTGCACCGGGGACATCTTTCACATCAACATGCAGCGCTTTTTTAATGACCTCGGCATAGTGAGAGAGGTTATTGTCCAGCTCAACAATCATCGCTTCACTGGCTCCCTTTTGTGGGCCAAAGATGCGCGATGCGCCGTTATCGCCCACCAGCGGATTGGTGACATCACAAGCGACGCGAATGACGCAATCTTTTAAGCGCGGATCGAGGCCGGAAATATCAATATCATTCAGAGTATTAAGACTACCGCCGCCAAAACCAATTTCATTGCCGTTGGCGTCGCATAATTTCGCCCCCAGCGCCTGTACCATGCCTGCGCCGCCATCATTTGTAGCGCTGCCGCCAATGCCGATAATAATGTTTGTCGCACCGCTCTCCAGCGCCTGCAGGATTAACTCGCCTGTGCCGCGTGAAGTGGTCACGAGTGGATCGCGTTTTTCCGCAGGTACCAGCTCCAGCCCACTGGCCGCCGCCATTTCAATAAACGCGGTTTTGCCATCGCCGGAGATCCCCCAACTGGCATTCACTTTCTCGCCCAGCGGCCCTGTAACCCAGGCGTGACGTTCAGCCCCCTGGGTGGCTGCAATCATCGCTTCCACCGTTCCTTCGCCACCGTCGGCAACCGGAACAGAAACGTACTGTGCATCAGGAAAAATTTCCCGAAATCCTTTTTCTATCGCCTGCGCAACCTCGCTGGCAGATAAACTTTCTTTATAAGAGTCTGGGGCGATTACGATTTTCATACCTATGCCTGTTACCACATGACGCCGGAGGGCGTTTCTCTTATTCGGCCTGGATTCCAGGCCCGGATTGCAATACGCCATCCGGGCACGACGTCATTAACGAGTAACTTCGACTTTCGCCAGTTTTTCGTAGTAGCACGCCAGGGTGCTATGATCCGCCGTTCCTAAACCATCTGCTCGCAGTGCCTGCATCATCTCCATAACCGCAGCTGTGAGCGGCAGTTGTGCGCCGACGCCGTGAGAAGTATCCAGCGCATTCGCCAGATCCTTAATATGCAGATCAATACGGAAGCCCGGCTTGAAGTTGCGGTCCATCACCATCGGCGCTTTGGCATCCAGCACGGTACTGCCCGCCAGTCCACCGCGAATTGCCTGATAAACCAGGTCCGGGTTAACGCCCGCTTTAGTTGCCAGCGTTAACGCTTCTGACATCGCGGCAATATTCAGCGCCACAATGACCTGATTTGCCAGTTTGGTGACGTTACCTGCACCGATTTCCCCGGTATGCACCACGGAACCCGCCATCGCTTTCATCAAATCATAGTATTTGTCGAAAATAGCCTTGTCGCCGCCCACCATCACTGACAGCGTACCGTCGATGGCTTTCGGTTCACCGCCGCTCACCGGAGCATCCAGCATATCAATGCCTTTCGCTTTCAGCGCTTCGCTGATTTCACGGCTTGCCAGCGGTGCGATAGAACTCATATCGATCAATACCGTACCTGGCTTCGCGCCTTCAATAATGCCATTCTCACCCAGCGCCACCTCTTTCACATGAGGGGAGTTTGGCAGCATGGTTATGATGACGTCGCACTGTTCAGCGATCGCTTTAGCCGTAGACGCTGTTTCTGCACCTGCAGCAATCACGTCAGCAATAGCTTCTGGGTTACGGTCAGCAACCACCAGCGAGTAACCTGCTTTCAGAAGGTTTTTACTCATTGGTTTACCCATAATCCCCAGGCCAATAAAACCAACTTTCATAGTCATATCAATCATCTCTCTTGTTGCGGTGGTGGTTATTTTTTAAAGGTATCAGCCAGTTTCTGAGTGGCAGAGCGGAAGACGCCGAGATCGCTGCCGACAGCCACAAACGTCGCGCCCCATTCCAGATAACGACGCGCATCGGCTTCGACCGGCGCGAGGATACCGCTGGGTTTGCCGTGCGCGCTGGCACGGTTAAAAATGTGCTGAATTGCTTTTTGTACATCCGGGTGTGATGCATTGCCGAGATGGCCTAATGCCGCGGCCAGATCGCTGGGGCCGACGAAGATGCCGTCTACGCCTTCGGTAGCGGCAATGGCATCGACGTTATCTACGCCCTGCTGACTTTCTATCTGGACCAGAATAGTGATGTTCTTGTTCGACTGAGCGAAATAATCCGCCACGGTGCCAAACATATTGGCGCGGTGAGAAACGGAGACGCCGCGAATGCCTTCCGGTGGGTAACGGGTTGATGCCACCGCCAGCTCTGCTTCCTCTTTTGTTTCTACAAAAGGAATCAGGAAGTTATAGAAACCGATATCCAGAAGACGCTTAATAATTACCGGCTCGTTGGTCGGCACTCGCACTACTGGCGCGCTGGCGCTGCCTTTCAAGGCCATTAACTGCGGAATAAACGTGGAGATATCGTTTGGCGCATGTTCGCCATCCAGCACCAGCCAGTCAAACCCAGCCAAACCAAGAACTTCAGTGCTAATCGGGTTAGAGAGTGCTGACCAGCAACCAATTTGTACCTGTTTCGCAGCCAGTGCGGCTTTGAATTTATTCGGGAAAACATCGTTATTCATCGCTTATACCTTTGCTTATTTCTGCAATTCCATACGTTTAATGTCGCCAACTACGAAGAGGTAGCAGACCATCGCCATCAGCGCTGAACATCCCACGAAAACCAGTGCTGCATTGAAGGAGTGCAGTTCACTTACCAGGTAGCCAATCACCAGTGGAGTGACAATGGAGGCAACATTGCCAAAGACGTTAAAGACGCCGCCGCAGAGGCCAACAATCTCTTTCGGCGCGGTGTCAGAAATCACCGGCCAGCCCAGCGCACCAAATCCTTTGCCAAAGAAAGCCAGCGCCATCAGCATGACCACCAGCGTGGTGTTGTTGGTGTAGTTACATAAGATGATGGTGGAAGCCAGCAACATTCCCAGCACAATCGGTAGCTTACGTGCCAGGGTCAGGGATAAACCGCGTTTGATCAGATAATCCGAGAAGACACCTCCCAGCACGCCGCCCGCAAAACCACACAGTGCTGGAATCGAGGCGACCAGACCCACTTTCAGAATCGACATGCCTTTTTCCTGCACCAGATAAATCGGGAACCAGGTGAGGAAGAACCAGGTGATGGTGTTGATAAAATATTGTCCGAAAAATACGCCCAGCATCATGCGGTTAGAGAGCAATTGCTTGATGTAATGCAGTTTGGGTCCGCTTGCTGCCGCACTGCCCGGCTTTTTGTGGTCCATATCGACCACCGCGCCATTTTCAGAGATAAACTTCAGCTCTTCCGCAGACATACGTGGGTGATCTGTCGGGTTATGAATCAACTTGATCCACAGCGCCGTCAGCACAAAACCAATCACCCCCATAACGGTAAAGACGTGCTCCCAGCCCCAGGCGAAAGTCAGCCAGCCAAGCAGCGGCGAAAAGAGCGCCAGCGAGAAATATTGCGCCGAGTTAAAGATGGCGGAGGCAGTACCACGTTCTTTCGTCGGGAACCAGGCGGCGACAATTCGGGCGTTCGCCGGGAATGATGGCGCTTCCGAGAAGCCGAGCATAAAGCGCATAAAGAACATGGAGATCCCTGCCCAGGCCAGCGGGAACATATCAACAAAGCCTTGCAGGAAGGTGAATAGCGACCAGAAAAAGAGGCTGTAGGTGTAAACTTTTTTCGAGCCAAACTTATCAAGCAGCCAGCCGCCGGGGATTTGCATCAGCAAGTAGGCCCAGCCAAAAGCGGAGAAGATGTAACCCATCGAAACCGCACTTAACTGCAACTCTTTTGCCACTTCGGTACCAGCAATAGACAGCGTTGCACGATCGGCGTAGTTAACGGCGGTAACAATAAAAATAATCAGTAATATTAAATAGCGGGTATGCACGCCTTTCTTTTTTTCGTCAACGGTGTCCAGAATCATTTTATTTACCTCGGGTACTTATGCTGATTTTTATTATTATGGGGAAGGTGTTATTTATGAGTTTCATTTATGCCGTAACGACAATGAACTCGGGAATTAGTATAAGCAGCGCGAGAATAATAATCATTGTGCAAATGCTAATTTAATTAATACTATTTAAATATTATTTTGAGCATATGCACATAAGGTTGCGCGCTAAAGCACAGATTTGCGCTTTACCTTACCGGGCGGCACTGCAATCCCTGAAATGATTGACATTGATCACATTTCTGCGTTTAAACTCCTGACATTCTTATTTCACCCAATGAAGTCATTTATTTTTAAATGAGACCAGGTCCTCATTTTAATAACCCCTGGCTGGAGAATATTGCACAATGGCCAACATCGAAATCAGACAAGAAACGCCAACTGCGTTTTATATAAAAGTTCACGACACAGATAATGTGGCAATTATTGTTAATGATAATGGCCTGAAAGCAGGAACGCGTTTTCCGGATGGGCTGGAATTAATTGAACATATTCCCCAGGGGCATAAAGTCGCATTGCTGGACATTCCGGCTAATGGTGAAATTATTCGTTATGGCGAAGTGATTGGTTACGCCGTGCGTGCAATCCCACGCGGAAGCTGGATCGACGAATCAATGGTTGTACTACCGGAAGCGCCGCCGTTACACACGCTGCCACTGGCAACCAAAGTCCCGGAACCCTTACCGCCGCTGGAAGGATACACCTTTGAGGGCTATCGCAATGCCGATGGCAGCGTGGGCACCAAAAACCTGCTCGGTATCACCACCAGCGTCCACTGTGTGGCAGGCGTGGTGGACTATGTAGTAAAAATCATTGAACGCGATCTGCTACCGAAATACCCGAACGTCGATGGCGTGGTGGGGCTGAATCATTTGTACGGTTGTGGCGTGGCGATTAACGCACCGGCGGCAGTTGTACCTATCCGTACCATTCACAATATTTCGCTGAATCCTAACTTTGGCGGCGAAGTAATGGTGATTGGCCTGGGTTGTGAAAAGTTGCAGCCTGAGCGCCTGCTGACTGGAACGGATGATGTGCAAGCTATTCCAGTAGAAAGCGCCAGCATTGTCAGTTTGCAGGATGAAAAGCATGTCGGTTTTCAGTCCATGGTCGAGGATATTTTGCAGATCGCCGAACGCCATCTACAAAAACTGAATCAACGGCAGCGAGAAACCTGCCCGGCTTCAGAACTGGTCGTTGGTATGCAGTGCGGTGGCAGCGATGCGTTTTCTGGTGTAACGGCAAACCCGGCGGTTGGCTATGCGTCTGATCTACTGGTGCGCTGCGGCGCAACGGTGATGTTTTCAGAAGTAACGGAAGTGCGTGACGCGATCCATCTGCTGACACCACGCGCAGTGAACGAAGAGGTCGGCAAACGGCTGCTGGAGGAGATGGAGTGGTACGATAACTATCTCAATATGGGAAAAACCGACCGCAGCGCCAACCCTTCGCCGGGCAACAAGAAAGGCGGTCTGGCAAACGTGGTAGAGAAGGCACTCGGCTCCATTGCTAAATCGGGTAAAAGCGCAATTGTTGAAGTGCTGTCGCCCGGTCAACGCCCGACTAAACGCGGATTAATTTACGCCGCGACGCCAGCCAGCGATTTTGTCTGTGGCACGCAACAGGTGGCTTCGGGTATCACAGTGCAAGTGTTTACGACCGGTCGTGGTACGCCGTACGGCCTGATGGCGGTACCCGTCATTAAAATGGCAACCCGCACCGAGCTGGCGAACCGCTGGTTTGATTTAATGGATATTAATGCGGGCACCATCGCTACCGGCGAAGAAACTATTGAAGAGGTGGGCTGGAAGTTGTTCCACTTTATTCTCGACGTCGCCAGCGGGAAGAAGAAAACCTTCTCGGATCAATGGGGGCTGCATAACCAGCTGGCGGTGTTTAACCCGGCACCGGTGACCTGATTTCTTTTGGAACGTCCCTCGCAAAACATGGCCTTAGTGCCATGTTTTTATTGTTTAAAGCCCCCACGTCCATTAATAATGCATTTGCATTACCTTAGTTCAAGCTTATAATTTGAGCAGAAAACAGGCTGTAAAAGGACAGTGAATCATGCCCGCTAATGCTCGCTCTCACGCTGTACTGACCACTGAATCAAAGGTCACGATACGCGGACAAACAACTATCCCCGCGCCAGTGCGTGAGGCCTTAAAACTGAAGCCAGGCCAGGACAGCATTCATTACGAAATTCTGCCTGGTGGGCAAGTATTTATGTGCCGACTGGGAGATGAACAGGAGGATCATACTATGAATGCATTTTTGCGTTTTCTGGATGCAGATATCCAGAACAACCCGCAAAAAACTCGTCCATTCAACATTCAACAAGGAAAGAAACTTGTCGCTGGCATGGACGTCAACATTGATGATGAGATTGGCGACGACGAATAATGGATTTTCCACAAAGGGTTAATGGTTGGGCGCTATATGCTCATCCCTGTTTTCAGGAAACCTACGACGCTTTAGTTGCCGAAGTCGAGACATTAAAGGGAAAAGATCCTGAAAATTATCAGAGAAAAGCCGCCACAAAGTTATTGGCGGTAGTCCATAAAGTGATTGAGGAGCATATCACGGTCAATCCATCATCACCGGCATTCCGTCATGGCAAGTCGTTAGGCTCTGGGAAAAATAAAGACTGGTCACGGGTAAAATTTGGTGCTGGTCGTTATCGTCTCTTCTTTCGTTATAGTGAAAAAGAGAAAGTCATCATTCTGGGATGGATGAACGATGAAAACACTCTGCGCACCTACGGTAAAAAAACAGATGCCTATACCGTATTCAGCAAAATGTTAAAAAGAGGACATCCTCCTGCCGACTGGGAAACCCTCACCCGAGAAACAGAAGAAACCCATTGATGGTGTTCACAATGCCCGCCGAACGCATTCGTGTTGACCAGCGGGCATCCTTTCTCACTCCCCGACCAGAATCACTTCAACCCCAGCCTTTCGCAGTCCTTCCAGGCTATCCGCAGGAATGCCTTCATCAACAATGATCATGTCGATACGTTGAGTATCAATGATCTTATGTAAACTGGAACGATTGAACTTACTGGAATCGGTGACCACGATGATCCGTTCCGCAACTTCGCACATCCGACGGTTTAAACGAGCTTCATCTTCATTATGTGTGCTGACGCCGCGCTCCAGATCGATCGCATCTACACCAAGAAACAGCATATCGAAGTGGTAATTTTGCAGCGATTGCTCAGCCTGATCGCCGTAAAAAGATTGCGACTGACGGCGCAAATGCCCGCCGGTCATCAGCAGCTCAACGCCTTCCGCTTCCAGCAACGCATTAGCCACGTTCATACCGTTGGTCATCGCAATTACGTCAGTGTGCTTGCGCATCAGACGAGCAATCTCAAAAGTGGTGGTCCCGGAATCGAGGATAACCCGATGACCTGGCTGAATCAACTCAACGGCAGCTTTCGCAACGCTGCGTTTCATCGCGGTGTTCAGTGCGCTTTTATCTTCCACTGATGGCTCGACTGACGGCGTCGTGCTATCGCAGATCAACGCGCCACCATAGGCACGCACAGCGATCCCCTGCTTTTCCAGAAACGCCAGATCGTTGCGGATCGTCACAGTAGATACGCCATACAATGCCGACAGATCGTTAACCTGCACACTCCCTTGCTGTCGCAGACGCTGAATGATCTGTTCTCGTCGCTCGCTGGTGCCAGTCACTCGCTTCTCACCTGAAGCGTCGGTATTACTCATAGTAAGTCCTTTCGTAAAACTTTCGTTTCATTTCGTTTTGCCTATTAACGCCTTTCTATTAAGCAAATGCAAGCCCACCTTGCCCATTGACGCAAGCTACTCTCGTTTCAGTGACTTTCATTATGTTTCTTTTGTGAATCAGATCAGAAAACTATTATCTTTCGTTTTATTTTTATCTCACCATGACGCAGTATCAACTGAAACAAAACGAAAGATTAATATCGCAGTAATCTGAACTGGAGAGGAAAGTGAAACATCTGACAGAAATGGTGAGACAGCACAAAGCGGGCAAAACAAATGGAATTTATGCCGTTTGTTCCGCACATCCGCTGGTGCTGGAGGCTGCAATCCGCTACGCCAGTGCAAACCAAACGCCGTTACTGATTGAAGCAACCTCCAATCAGGTAGACCAGTTCGGCGGTTATACCGGAATGACGCCCGCCGATTTTCGCGGCTTTGTTTGTCAGCTCGCCGACTCGTTGAATTTCCCGCAGGATGCGTTGATTCTGGGTGGTGACCATCTGGGGCCAAACCGCTGGCAAAACCTGCCGGCCGCTCAGGCAATGGCCAATGCCGATGATTTGATTAAAAGCTACGTTGCGGCAGGATTCAAAAAAATCCACCTTGATTGCAGCATGTCCTGTCAGGACGATCCGATTCCCTTAACTGATGACATCGTGGCTGAACGCGCCGCCCGTCTGGCGAAAGTGGCGGAAGAAACCTGTCTTGAACACTTTGGCGAAGCCGATCTGGAGTATGTCATTGGTACCGAAGTGCCGGTACCTGGCGGCGCGCATGAAACCTTAAGCGAGCTGGCGGTCACCACGCCGGATGCCGCCCGCGCCACGCTGGAAGCCCATCGTCACGCCTTTGAAAAGCAAGGTTTGAATGCCATCTGGCCACGCATCATTGCCCTGGTGGTTCAACCCGGCGTCGAATTCGATCACACCAACGTTATTGATTATCAGCCCGCCAAAGCGAGCGCCTTAAGCCAGATGGTCGAAAACTACGAAACGCTGATTTTCGAAGCGCACTCTACCGATTATCAAACGCCGCAATCGCTGCGCCAGCTGGTGATTGACCACTTTGCCATTCTGAAAGTTGGCCCAGCGCTGACCTTCGCCCTGCGTGAAGCTCTGTTCTCTCTGGCGGCGATTGAAGAAGAACTGGTGCCAGCGAAAGCCTGTTCTGGTCTGCGTCAGGTGCTGGAAGACGTGATGCTCGACCGCCCGGAATACTGGCAAAGCCACTACCACGGTGACGGCAACGCGCGTCGTCTGGCGCGTGGTTATAGCTACTCGGATCGCGTGCGCTATTACTGGCCGGACAGCCAGATTGATGACGCTTTCGCTCATCTGGTACGTAATCTGGCGGATTCACCAATTCCGCTGCCGCTGATCAGCCAGTATCTGCCGCTGCAGTACGTGAAAGTTCGCTCCGGCGAGCTGCAGCCAACGCCACGGGAACTCATTATCAACCATATTCAGGACATCCTGGCGCAGTACCACACAGCCTGTGAAGGCCAATAAGCAAAACAAAGAGGAACACGCTATGCCAAATATTGTTTTAAGCCGGATTGATGAACGCTTGATTCACGGTCAGGTCGGCGTTCAATGGGTCGGATTTGCGGGGGCAAATCTGGTGCTGGTAGCCAACGATGAGGTTGCCGAAGATCCGGTACAACAAAACCTGATGGAAATGGTACTGGCAGAAGGGATCGCCGTACGTTTCTGGACGCTGCAAAAAGTTATCGACAACATTCATCGCGCCGCCGATCGACAGAAAATCCTGCTGGTTTGTAAAACACCCGCCGATTTCCTGACGCTGGTGAAAGGTGGCGTTCCGGTGAATCGCATTAACGTTGGCAATATGCACTACGCCAATGGCAAACAACAAATCGCCAAAACGGTTTCTGTGGATGCGGGCGATATCGCAGCATTTAACGACCTGAAAACCGCTGGGGTGGAATGCTTCGTTCAGGGCGTCCCGACAGAGCCTGCTGTGGACCTCTTTAAATTACTTTGAGGGATTCATCATGGAAATCAGCCTGTTGCAGGCATTTGCGTTGGGCATTATCGCCTTTATCGCTGGCCTGGATATGTTTAACGGCCTAACCCATATGCACCGCCCGGTGGTCCTCGGCCCGTTGGTCGGGCTGGTACTTGGCGATCTGCATACCGGAATTTTAACCGGCGGTACGCTGGAACTGGTGTGGATGGGGCTGGCCCCGCTGGCGGGCGCACAGCCGCCTAACGTGATTATCGGTACTATCGTCGGCACGGCGTTTGCCATTACTACTGGCGTGAAACCCGATGTCGCAGTAGGTGTCGCCGTACCTTTCGCTGTCGCAGTACAGATGGGGATTACCTTCCTGTTCTCGGTGATGTCCGGCGTGATGTCTCGCTGCGACCGGATGGCGGAGAACGCCGATACTCGCGGCATTGAACGCGTGAACTATCTGGCACTGCTGGCACTCGGCATTTTCTATTTTCTCTGCGCTTTCCTGCCTATCTACTTCGGCGCGGAACATGCAAAAACCATCATTGATGTCCTGCCGCAACGATTAATCGACGGCCTCGGCGTCGCGGGCGGCATCATGCCAGCAATCGGTTTTGCCGTGCTGCTGAAAATCATGATGAAAAACGTCTACATCCCCTACTTCATCCTGGGCTTTGTTGCCGCCGCCTGGCTCAAGTTACCAGTGCTGGCTATTGCTGCCGCTGCGCTGGCGATGGCGCTGATCGACTTGCTGCGTAAATCTCCTGAACCGACTCAACCTGCGGCACAGAAAGAGGAATTTGAAGATGGCATCTAATCAAACCACCCTGCCGAACGTCAGTGAAAACGAAGAAACATTACTGACTGGCGTCAATGAAAACGTGTATGAAGATCAGAGCATTGGCGCGGAGCTGACGAAAAAAGATATCAACCGCGTCGCCTGGCGTTCCATGCTGTTACAAGCGTCTTTTAACTACGAACGTATGCAGGCTTCTGGCTGGTTGTACGGTCTGCTGCCTGCTCTGAAAAAGATCCACACAAATAAACGCGACCTGGCGCGCGCCATGAAGGGGCATATGGGTTTCTTCAATACCCATCCGTTTCTGGTGACGTTTGTTATCGGCATTATCCTTGCGATGGAGCGTTCTAAGCAGGACGTTAACAGTATTCAGAGCACCAAAATTGCCGTCGGTGCGCCGCTTGGCGGGATTGGCGATGCAATGTTCTGGCTAACGCTACTGCCGATTTGTGGCGGGATTGGAGCCAGTCTGGCATTGCAAGGCTCCATTCTTGGCGCAGTCGTCTTTATTGTGCTGTTCAACGTGGTACACCTGGGGCTGCGTTTTGGTTTGGCGCATTATGCTTACCGCATGGGCGTGGCGGCGATTCCACTGATTAAAGCGAATACCAAAAAAGTCGGCCATGCTGCGTCTATCGTTGGGATGACGGTAATCGGTGCGCTGGTGGCAACCTATGTTCGTTTAAGCACCACGCTGGAAATCACGGCGGGCGACGCAGTGGTTAAGTTACAGGCTGATGTTATCGACAAACTGATGCCGGCCTTCTTACCGTTGGTCTACACCCTGACCATGTTTTGGTTGGTACGCCGCGGCTGGAGTCCGCTGCGTCTGATTGCAGTTACCGTGGTTCTCGGCATCGTCGGTAAATTCTGCCATTTCCTTTAAATACAATGAGGTATTAGATGTTAAGTATTATTTTGACAGGGCATGGCGGGTTTGCCAGCGGCATGGAAAAAGCAATGAAGCAAATTCTCGGTGAGCAATCGCAGTTTATCGCCATCGATTTTCCGGAAACCTCAAGCACCGCGCTGCTTACATCGCAGCTTGAAGAGGCCATCGCCCAACTGGATTGTGAAGACGGCATTGTTTTTCTGACGGATTTGCTGGGCGGCACGCCGTTTCGCGTAGCTTCAACGCTGGCGATGCAAAAACCGGGCTGTGAAGTGATCACCGGCACCAATTTGCAACTGCTACTGGAGATGGTGCTGGAGCGCGAAGGGTTAAGCGGTGAAGAATTCCGTGTACAGGCGCTGGAGTGTGGACACCGAGGGCTGACCAGTCTGGTGGACGAGTTAGGCCGCTGCCATGAAGAATGTCCGGTCGAGGAAGGAATATGACACACGTTCTGCGCGCCAGAAGGCTGCTGACTGAAGAGGGATGGCTCGATGACCATCAGTTGCGTATTGCTGACGGTGTCATCGCAGCAATCGAACCGATTCCAGCGGGCGTGACTGAACGCGATGCGGAACTGCTCTGCCCTGCTTACATCGACACCCATGTACACGGTGGTGCGGGCGTTGATGTAATGGATGACGCGCCGGATGTACTCGACAAGCTGGCAATGCACAAGGCACGCGAAGGTGTCGGCAGTTGGTTACCGACCACCGTAACCACGCCGCTTAATACCATTCATGCGGCGCTGAAACGTATTGCTCAACGTTGCCAACGCGGCGGACCTGGTGCGCAAGTGCTGGGAAGTTATCTCGAAGGACCGTACTTCACGCCGCAGAATAAAGGCGCGCATCCGCCGGAGTTGTTTCGCGAGCTTGAAATTGCCGAGCTGGATCAGTTGATTGCCGTTTCTCAGCACACCTTACGTGTGGTAGCGCTGGCACCGGAAAAAGAAGGGGCATTGCAGGCCATCCGCCATCTTAAACAGCAAAACGTAAGGGTGATGCTGGGGCATAGCGCGGCGACCTGGCAACAAACCCGCGCCGCATTTGATGCTGGTGCCGACGGCCTGGTGCATTGCTATAACGGGATGACAGGTTTACATCACCGCGAACCGGGAATGGTTGGCGCGGGATTAACGGACAAGCGCGCCTGGCTGGAACTGATAGCCGATGGTCATCATGTGCATCCGGCGGCAATGTCGCTGTGTTGTTGCTGTGCGAAAGAGAGAATCGTACTGATCACCGACGCGATGCAGGCAGCTGGGATGCCGGATGGTCGCTATACGTTATGTGGTGAAGAAGTGCAGATGCACGGTGGCGTTGTCCGTACCGCGTCTGGTGGGCTGGCGGGCAGTACGCTGTCTGTTGATGCGGCAGTGCGCAATATGGTCGAGTTGACGGGCGTAACGCCTGCGGAAGCCATCCATATGGCGTCGCTGCATCCGGCGCGAATGCTGGGTGTTGATGGTGTTCTGGGATCGCTTAAACCGGGCAAACGCGCCAGCGTCGTTGCGCTGGATAGCGGGCTACATGTGCAACAAATCTGGATTCAGGGTCAATTAGCTTCGTTTTGATAGTTTGCTCCTTTATTGGGCCTTCACTTCCCCCGTAAGGCCTTTCTTTTTCTTTCGTTTTGATCTGTGCAGCGGTGTCGGATGCGACGCTAACGCGTCTTATCCGACCTACAGTTGGTGACCGCAAGGCCGGATAAAGCGTTTGCGCCGCATCCAGCAATCCCTTTTGCTTCCTTTATCTTTTCTTTCAACGATCACAAATTTCGTTTTATTTCCTTTTCCTCCATTGAACTTTCAGTTTCTTTTCTATAGATTTTAATCAACGAAAGACATCACCAAGTGAAATGAAACGAAAGGCAAGTGAAAGCGACAACGCCCGACGTCAAGTTCATCAGACTAAGGATTGAGTTATGCCAGAAAATTACACCCCTGCTGCCGCCGCAACCGGTACATGGACTGAAGAAGAGATCCGCCATCAGCCTCGCGCATGGATCCGTTCACTCACCAACATCGACGCGCTACGTTCCGCGCTCAATAACTTCCTTGAACCGTTACTGCGCAAAGAGAATCTGCGGATCATCCTGACCGGAGCCGGAACGTCGGCATTTATCGGTGACATCATCGCGCCGTGGCTCGCCAGCCATACCGGTAAAAACTTCAGCGCCGTACCGACCACCGATCTGGTCACCAATCCGATGGACTACCTGAACCCAGCTCATCCGCTGCTGTTGATCTCCTTCGGTCGATCCGGCAACAGCCCGGAAAGCGTCGCAGCCGTGGAACTGGCAAATCAATTTGTACCGGAATGCTATCACCTGCCGATCACCTGCAACGAAGCGGGCGCTCTTTACCAAAACGCGATCAACAGCGATAACGCGTTTGCCCTGCTGATGCCCGCAGAAACGCACGATCGCGGCTTTGCGATGACCAGCAGCATTACCACCATGATGGCCAGCTGCCTCGCGGTTTTCGCACCTGAGACGATCAACAGCCAAACCTTCCGCGACGTGGCGGATCGTTGCCAGGCGATCCTGACCTCACTGGGCGATTTCAGCGAAGGTGTGTTTGGTTACGCACCGTGGAAACGGATCGTTTATCTCGGTAGCGGTGGCTTACAGGGCGCAGCACGCGAGTCGGCGCTGAAAGTGCTGGAACTGACGGCGGGTAAACTGGCGGCCTTTTATGATTCTCCAACCGGATTCCGTCATGGACCAAAATCGCTGGTCGATGACGAAACGCTGGTGGTGGTATTTGTCTCCAGCCACCCTTACACCCGTCAGTATGATCTTGATCTGCTGGCTGAACTTCGCCGTGACAACCAGGCAATGCGTGTTATCGCCATCGCCGCGGAAAGCAGCGACATCGTCGCTGCCGGTCCACATATCATCCTGCCACCGTCACGTCACTTTATCGACGTTGAGCAGGCATTTTGCTTCCTGATGTACGCCCAGACGTTTGCACTGATGCAGTCGCTGCACATGGGCAATACGCCGGATACCCCATCAGCCAGTGGCACCGTTAACCGCGTGGTGCAAGGCGTAATCATTCATCCGTGGCAGGCATAAGAGGATCGCATTATGAGCATTATCTCCACTAAATATCTGTTACAGGACGCCCAGGCCAATGGCTACGCGGTGCCTGCTTTTAACATTCATAACGCCGAGACGATCCAAGCGATCCTCGAAGTGTGCAGTGAAATGCGATCGCCGGTGATCCTCGCCGGAACGCCGGGGACCTTTAAACACATCGCGCTGGAAGAGATCTACGCCCTGTGTAGCGCCTATTCCACAACCTACAACATGCCACTGGCGCTGCATCTCGACCACCACGAATCGCTGGATGATATTCGCCGTAAAGTCCACGCAGGTGTGCGCAGTGCGATGATCGACGGCAGCCACTTCCCGTTTGCCGAGAACGTGAAGCTGGTGAAATCGGTTGTTGACTTCTGCCACTCACAAGATTGCAGCGTGGAAGCAGAACTGGGCCGCCTGGGCGGTGTTGAAGATGACATGAGCGTTGACGCCGAAAGTGCATTCCTGACCGATCCACAAGAAGCTAAACGCTTTGTCGAACTGACTGGCGTCGACAGCCTGGCGGTAGCGATTGGTACGGCGCACGGCTTATACAGCAAAACGCCGAAGATTGATTTCCAGCGGCTGGCGGAAATTCGTGAAGTGGTGGATGTTCCTCTGGTGCTGCATGGTGCCAGCGATGTTCCGGATGAATTTGTCCGTCGCACTATTGAACTTGGCGTCACAAAAGTGAACGTTGCCACAGAATTAAAAATAGCCTTCGCTGGCGCGGTTAAAGCCTGGTTTGCGGAAAATCCGCAGGGTAATGATCCTCGTTATTATATGCGCGTCGGAATGGATGCGATGAAAGAAGTTGTCAGAAATAAAATTAATGTCTGTGGTTCAGCGAATCGAATTTCAGCATAATCATTAGTTTTTTATGATTTATCCCAATGTACTTCCCGATTAATATCGGGGAGTGCCTTAATGGAAAAGGAGATAACTAAACCTTAATAAATACATCACTACAATATCGCAACAATAATATATTTAAAAAAATTATATTATTCAACTTTATGGTGAGGATTACACAATGACCAGTCCAAATATTCTCTTAACCCGTATTGATAACCGTCTGGTTCACGGTCAGGTTGGCGTGACCTGGACATCCACCATCGGTGCAAATCTGCTGGTAGTCGTGGATGATGTTGTCGCTAACGATGATATTCAACAGAAATTAATGGGTATTACCGCGGAAACCTACGGCTTTGGCATTCGTTTCTTTACTATCGAAAAAACCATTAACGTCATCGGCAAAGCTGCATCACATCAGAAGATCTTCCTGATTTGCCGTACGCCACAAACGGTACGTAAATTGGTAGAAGGTGGTATTGACCTGAAAGATGTCAACGTCGGCAATATGCATTTCTCGGAAGGGAAAAAGCAAATCAGCAATAAAGTTTATGTCGATGACCAGGATCTCACGGACTTACGTTTTATTAAACAACGTGGCGTGAATGTTTTCATTCAGGACGTCCCTGGCGATCAAAAAGAACAAATCCCTGACTAAATCTAAAATCGCCTTAATATTGGTTTGAGGTAATAAAAATGCATGAAATAACCCTACTTCAGGGATTATCCCTGGCGGCGTTAGTTTTTGTTCTGGGGATTGATTTTTGGCTGGAAGCCTTATTTTTATTCCGCCCGATAATCGTTTGTACCCTAACTGGCGCTATTCTCGGTGATATTCAGACTGGCTTAATTACCGGTGGTCTGACAGAGTTGGCTTTCGCCGGATTAACCCCTGCAGGTGGTGTTCAGCCGCCCAACCCGATTATGGCGGGTCTGATGACCACCGTCATTGCATGGTCTACGGGCGTTGATGCCAAAACAGCAATTGGTCTTGGCCTGCCGTTTAGTTTGTTAATGCAGTACGTCATTCTGTTCTTCTATTCCGCTTTCTCATTATTTATGACCAAAGCCGATAAATGCGCGAAAGAGGCGGATACGGCAGCGTTTTCCCGGCTTAACTGGACAACGATGCTCATCGTCGCTTCAGCGTATGCGGTGATTGCTTTCCTCTGTACTTACCTGGCACAGGGGGCGATGCAGGCGCTGGTGAAAGCGATGCCCGCCTGGCTGACCCACGGCTTTGAAGTGGCTGGCGGTATTCTGCCTGCCGTTGGTTTTGGCTTGCTGCTGCGCGTAATGTTCAAAGCGCAATATATCCCTTACCTGATCGCCGGTTTCCTGTTTGTTTGCTACATCCAGGTCAGCAACCTGTTGCCGGTTGCCGTACTGGGCGCAGGCTTTGCGGTGTATGAGTTTTTCAATGCGAAATCCCGGCAGCAAGCGCAACCGCAGCCCGTTGCCAGTAAAAATGAAGAAGAGGACTACAGCAATGGGATCTGAAATCAGTAAAAAAGATATCACCCGTCTGGGCTTTCGTTCGTCGCTGCTGCAAGCGAGCTTTAACTACGAAAGGATGCAGGCGGGCGGTTTTACCTGGGCGATGTTGCCGATCCTGAAAAAGATTTATAAGGACGACAAACCGGGCTTAAGCGCGGCGATGAAAGATAACCTCGAATTTATTAATACCCACCCGAATCTGGTCGGATTCCTGATGGGGTTATTAATTTCGATGGAAGAAAAAGGAGAAAACCGCGACACCATTAAAGGCCTCAAAGTGGCACTGTTTGGCCCAATCGCCGGGATTGGCGATGCGATTTTCTGGTTTACTTTGTTGCCGATTATGGCGGGAATTTGCTCATCATTTGCCAGCCAGGGAAACCTGCTGGGGCCGATTCTATTTTTCGCCGTTTACCTGCTTATCTTTTTCCTGCGCGTCGGCTGGACCCACGTCGGTTATTCAGTCGGCGTGAAGGCGATCGATAAAGTGCGAGAGAACTCGCAGATGATTGCCCGTTCGGCAACCATCCTCGGGATCACGGTAATCGGCGGGCTGATCGCTTCGTATGTGCATATTAACGTGGTGACATCGTTTGCCATCGACAATACCCACAGCGTTGCGCTGCAGCAGGATTTCTTCGATAAAGTCTTCCCGAACATTTTACCGATGGCCTACACCCTGCTGATGTATTACTTCCTGCGGGTGAAAAAAGCGCATCCGGTGCTGTTAATCGGCGTGACTTTTGTGCTCTCTATTGTTTGTTCCGCATTCGGCATTTTGTAAATGGAACGAGGCACTGCGTCTGGTGGTGCCTCTTTACTTAAGGAATTTCATCCTGTGCAAACCCTTCAGCAAGTTGAAAACTATACGGCGTTAAGTGAACGTGCCAGCGAATATTTATTGGCCGTGATCCGTAGCAAACCGAATGCCGTGATTTGCCTGGCGACCGGAGCCACGCCATTACTGACGTATCATTATCTGGTAGAAAAAATCCACCAGCAGCAGGTTGATGTCAGCCAGCTCACCTTCGTGAAGCTCGACGAATGGGTGGATCTGCCATTAACGATGCCAGGCACCTGCGAAACTTTCCTGCAACAGCATATCGTGCAGCCGCTGGGGCTACGTGAAGACCAGCTCATCAGCTTTCGCTCCGAAGAGATAAATGAGACAGAGTGCGAACGGGTAACGAACCTGATTGCGCGCAAAGGCGGTCTGGATTTATGCGTTCTCGGATTGGGGAAAAACGGTCATCTTGGGCTGAACGAACCGGGAGAAAGCCTGCAACCGGCCTGCCATATCAGTCAACTTGATGCCAGAACACAGCAACATGAGATGTTAAAAACCGCGGGTCGCCCCGTGACTCGTGGGATCACCTTAGGCCTGAAGGATATTCTCAATGCCCGCGAAGTTTTGTTACTGGTGACTGGCGAAGGAAAGCAGGATGCGACAGATCGTTTTCTCACGGCTAAAGTCTCTACCGCTATCCCGGCTTCATTTTTATGGCTGCACAGTAACTTTATTTGTTTAATTAACACCTAACCAGATGAAAAATTTGCTCAAAATGTTTAAATTAACTTATGTAACAGTCACGCATTATATTAAATAACATTTGACTGGGTTGAACATAACGCCGATAGCAAAAGGAGTTATGTTCAACAATTTAATTTTAGATATACATATAACTTGTTCTATTAATAAATCACCTCGTATTCTGACTCGCCCCCTGGCGCAGCAAAGTCAGGCATTTATACTCTTTTGAATACATAGAAAATTGATATCAATATAATGAAAATATCAAATATTTGCATATAAATATAATCTTAAAGTTCAGTCTATTTAATGTTCAATGAAATATTTCTGCCTGTATAATCTTTAAAGATGTTGAACATATATTCACATTAAATATGATTATGTACTTGTTACAAGGATAAGGTTATATATGAATAAAGTTACAAAAACAGCTATTGCGGGCTTACTTGCGCTTTTCGCAGGTAATGCCGCTGCAACCGATGGTGAAATAGTTTTTGATGGCGAGATTTTAAAATCCGCTTGTGAAATCAATGACTCTGATAAGAAAATTGAAGTTGCTCTTGGTCACTATAATGCCGAACAGTTTCGTAATATTGGCGAGCGTAGCCCAAAAATTCCATTCACTATTCCTTTAGTTAACTGCCCAATGACTGAGTGGGAGCACGATAACGGCAACGTTGAAGCGTCTTTCCGTCTATGGCTGGAAACGCGAGATAATGGCACCGTCCCTAACTTCCCTAATCTGGCAAAAGTAGGCTCTTTTGCTGGCATAGCGGCAACAGGTGTGGGTATCCGTATTGACGATGCGGAAAGCGGAAACATTATGCCACTGAATGCTATGGGCAATGATAACACGGTTTATCAGATCCCGGCGGAATCCAATGGTATTGTCAATGTTGACCTCATCGCTTACTACGTATCAACCGTAGTTCCATCAGAAATCACCCCAGGGGAAGCAGACGCTATCGTTAACGTAACGCTGGATTACCGTTAATACGTTAGGGCGTTATCTGACCTGTCAGATAACGCCCTTTTCCTTCCTCTTTCTCGTTGTATCAGGTTGAAAAATAACTATGTCAAAACGAACATTCGCGGTGATATTAACCTTGTTGTGTAGCTTCTGTATTGGCCAGGCGCTTGCAGGAGGAATCGTTTTACAGCGAACGCGAGTGATCTATGATGCCAGCCGCAAAGAGGCTGCGTTACCTGTCGCAAACAAAGGCGCAGAAACGCCTTATTTACTGCAATCATGGGTAGATAATATAGATGGTAAAAGCCGTGCCCCATTTATTATAACCCCACCGCTATTTCGTCTTGAGGCTGGCGATGACTCATCACTGCGAATTATTAAAACAGCTGATAACCTGCCTGAAAATAAAGAGTCGCTGTTCTACATTAATGTTCGTGCCATTCCAGCAAAGAAAAAATCAGATGATGTTAATGCTAACGAGTTGACGCTGGTATTTAAAACACGGATCAAAATGTTTTATCGCCCCGCACACCTGAAGGGACGGGTAAACGATGCGTGGAAATCACTGGAATTTAAACGTAGTGACCATTCACTCAATATATATAACCCAACTGAATATTACGTCGTATTTGCCGGACTGGCAGTCGATAAAACCGATCTCACAAGCAAAATTGAATATATCGCGCCCGGAGAACATAAACAGTTACCACTTCCTGCATCTGGCGGAAAGAACGTGAAATGGGCTGCGATCAATGATTATGGCGGCAGTTCCGGGACAGAAACTCGTCCACTGCAATAAAAAATATAAAAACACAGGTCATCAGGGAATGCCACAACGACACCACCAGGGACATAAACGCACACCGAAACAGTTGGCGCTCATCATCAAACGTTGTTTGCCGATGGTGCTCACTGGCAGCGGCATGCTTTGCACTACCGCTAACGCCGAAGAGTATTATTTCGACCCCATTATGCTGGAAACCACAAAAAGTGGTATGCAAACAACCGATCTGTCGCGTTTTTCAAAAAAATATGCACAACTACCAGGAACTTATCAGGTTGATATCTGGCTGAATAAAAAGAAGGTTTCACAGAAAAAAATTACATTTACCGCCAATGCAGAGCAACTTCTGCAGCCACAGTTTACGGTAGAACAACTACGTGAGCTGGGTATTAAGGTGGATGAAATCCCGGCGCTGGCTGAAAAAGATGACGATAGCGTGATCAACTCGCTTGAACAAATCATTCCCGGTACAGCTGCTGAATTTGATTTCAATCATCAGCAACTTAATTTGAGCATTCCCCAAATTGCACTGTACCGTGATGCAAGAGGTTACGTCTCCCCTTCTCGTTGGGACGATGGTATACCAACGCTGTTTACCAACTACTCGTTTACAGGTTCTGATAACCGTTACCGCCAGGGCAATCGTAGCCAACGACAGTACCTGAATATGCAAAATGGTGCTAATTTTGGCCCCTGGCGATTACGCAACTATTCCACATGGACACGCAACGATCAGACATCAAGCTGGAATACCATCAGTAGTTATTTACAACATGATATCAAGGCGTTGAAGTCTCAGTTGCTTCTGGGAGAAAGCGCCACCAGCGGCAGTATTTTTTCCAGCTACACATTTACTGGCGTGCAACTCGCTTCCGACGATAATATGTTGCCAAACAGCCAGCGCGGATTTGCCCCAACGGTACGCGGTATCGCAAACAGTAGTGCAATCGTGACTATCAGGCAAAATGGTTATGTGATCTATCAAAGCAACGTGTCAGCGGGTGCCTTTGAAATTAACGATCTCTACCCCTCTTCCAACAGCGGCGATTTAGAAGTCACGATTGAAGAAAGTGACGGTACACAACGTCGCTTTATCCAGCCTTATTCTTCATTACCCATGATGCAGCGACCTGGGCATCTAAAGTATAGCGCGACCGCTGGACGCTATCGCGCTGATGCAAACAGTGATAGCAAGGAACCCGAATTTGCTGAAGCCACGGCAATATATGGTTTGAATAATACTTTTACGCTGTATGGCGGCCTGCTCGGTTCTGAAGATTATTATGCGCTGGGGATCGGTATCGGCGGCACACTTGGCGCACTGGGCGCGTTGTCGATGGATATCAACAGAGCTGACACCCAATTCGATAACCAGCACTCTTTTCATGGCTATCAATGGCGTACGCAGTACATCAAAGATATCCCGGAAACCAACACCAATATCGCTGTCAGCTACTATCGCTATACCAACGATGGCTATTTTAGTTTTAATGAAGCCAATACCCGCAATTGGGACTATAACAGTCGCCAAAAAAGTGAAATTCAATTCAACATCAGCCAGACAATATTTGATGGGGTAAGTCTGTATGCCTCCGGTTCGCAGCAAGACTATTGGGGCAATAACGATAAAAACAGGAATATCTCTGTTGGGGTTTCCGGCCAGCAATGGGGAGTTGGTTACAGCCTGAATTATCAATACAGCCGCTACACTGATCAAAATAATGACCGCGCACTCTCTTTGAATCTCAGTATTCCGTTAGAACGCTGGTTACCGCGTAGCCGGGTTTCCTATCAGATGACCAGCCAGAAAGATCGCCCAACCCAACATGAAATGCGTCTTGATGGCTCACTGCTGGATGATGGTCGCCTGAGCTATAGCCTGGAACAAAGTCTGGATGACGATAACAACCATAACAGTAGCCTGAACGCCAGTTACCGTTCACCTTATGGCACCTTCAGTGCCGGATACAGCTACGGTAATGACAGCAGCCAATACAATTACGGCGTTACCGGCGGCGTGGTTATCCATCCTCATGGCGTGACGCTCTCGCAATATCTGGGCAACGCTTTTGCGCTTATCGATGCTAACGGAGCATCTGGCGTGAGGATACAAAACTATCCGGGGATTGCTACCGATCCTTTTGGCTATGCAGTGGTTCCTTATCTCACAACTTACTCAGGAAAACCGTCTCTCGGTAGATACTACGCAGCTGCCCGATAACGTCGATCTTGAACAAACAACACAGTTTGTGGTGCCCAACAGAGGTGCAATGGTAGCGGCGCGTTTCAACGCCAATATCGGTTATCGCGTACTTGTTACAGTCAGCGATCGCAACGGTAAACCGTTGCCCTTTGGCGCTCTTGCCAGCAACGATGATACGGGGCAACAAAGTATCGTCGATGAGGGCGGCATACTATATCTCTCTGGGATATCGAGTAAATCACAAAGCTGGACTGTACGCTGGGGAAATCAGGCAGATCAACAATGTCAGTTTGCTTTCAGTACACCGGATTCAAAACCTACAACCTCTGTATTACAAGGCACAGCGCAGTGCCATTAAGGATAAAAAAATGAAAAGAGCGCCTCTTATAACAGGTCTTTTGTTGATATCCACATCCTGCGCTTATGCCTCCTCAGGAGGGTGTGGAGCCGACAGCACTAGCGGTGCGACAAATTACAGCAGTGTGGTTGATGATGTTACGGTGAACCAGACAGATAACGTGACAGGACGGGAGTTTACCTCTGCAACGCTAAGTAGCACTAACTGGCAATACGCCTGTTCCTGCTCTGCGGGTAAGGCAGTTAAACTTGTCTATATGGTCAGCCCCGTACTTACCACCACTGGACATCAGACAGGATATTACAAACTCAATGACAGCCTGGATATTAAAACCACATTACAAGCAAACGACATTCCAGGACTCACAACCGACCAGGTTGTCTCTGTTAACACCCGATTCACACAGATAAAAAACAACACGGTATATTCTGCTGCAACCCAAACGGGTGTTTGCCAGGGTGATACGTCTCGTTATGGACCCGTTAATATTGGTGCGAACACCACCTTTACCCTGTATGTCACCAAGCCATTTCTCGGCTCGATGACCATTCCGAAAACGGATATTGCCGTCATTAAAGGCGCGTGGGTCGATGGAATGGGAAGCCCGTCTACAGGTGACTTCCATGATTTAGTCAAGTTATCGATTCAGGGAAATCTCACCGCCCCACAGTCGTGCAAAATTAATCAGGGCGATGTTATTAAGGTTAATTTTGGATTCATCAATGGTCAGAAGTTTACCACCCGCAATGCCATGCCAGACGGTTTTACTCCAGTAGACTTTGATATCACTTATGACTGTGGTGATACTTCAAAGATTAAAAACTCGTTGCAAATGCGCATCGACGGTACAACTGGGGTAGTAGACCAGTACAACCTGGTCGCCAGGCGAAGAAGTTCAGACAATGTGCCCGATGTCGGTATTCGTATTGAAAATCTCGGCGGCGGAGTTGCAAATATTCCTTTTCAGAACGGTATCCTTCCCGTTGATCCTTCCGGGCATGGCACCGTCAATATGCGCGCCTGGCCAGTTAATCTGGTCGGTGGTGAGCTGGAAACAGGAAAATTTCAGGGCACAGCCACCATTACCGTCATCGTGCGGTAAAAGAAGACGTTGCGTTTTGATTAACGCAACGCTTCGGCACTGTTACCCCTGCTGCTCCAGCGCATACTTATACAGCGCATTTTTCTTCACGCCGTGAATTTCTGCGGCCAGCGCCGCCGCTTTTTTCAGCGGCAGTTCTGCCTGTAGCAGCGCCAGCGTGCGCAGGGCATCGGCGGGTAAGTCTTCTTCCTGTGCTTTATGACCTTCGACAATCAGCACCATTTCGCCTTTGCGACGGTTTTCATCTTCCTTTACCCACGCCAGCAGCTCGCCAACGGGCGCGCCGTGAATGGTTTCCCAGGTTTTGGTCAGCTCACGCGCCAGAACCACGTAGCGGGATTCGCCTAATACCGCAACGATATCTTCCAGGCTATCTAACAGACGGTGGGTAGATTCATAAAAAATCAGCGTGCGCGGCTCCGCTTCAATGGCTTTTAGCGCATCACGGCGGCCTTTTGATTTGGCAGGTAAAAAGCCTTCGTAACAGAAACGGTCAGAGGGTAAACCCGCTGCGCTTAACGCAGTGATAGCAGCACACGGCCCGGGTAGCGGCACCACGCGGATCCCCGCTTCACGGCAGGTACGCACCAGATGGTAGCCAGGATCGTTAATTAGCGGCGTTCCGGCATCGGAAACCAGCGCAATGTTTTGCCCCTCTTGCAGCTTCGCCAGCAGCGTTTCAGCTTTTTGTTGTTCGTTATGGTCGTGCAGCGCAAACAACCGGGCATTAATCCCAAAATGTTGCAGCAATAAACCGGTGTGACGAGTATCCTCGGCGGCAATCAGATCAACGGCCTGTAATACCTCTAACGCACGCTGGGTGATATCCGCCAGATTGCCGATTGGCGTCGGTACAATGTAAAGCTGGCCCTGAGAATTATCCGCCGATTGGTGTTGTTTCATTGTGTCGTCCGTATTGCCGATTTAATATTGAGCATTGCGTAAAAAAAATATCACTGGATACATTATGGTACCCTCAACATTTTCTCGTTTGAAAGCCGCGCGTTGTCTGCCTGTTGTTCTGGCAGCCCTGATTTTCGCCGGTTGTGGCACCCATACTCCCGATCAGTCCACTGCTTATATGCAGGGCACGGCGCAGGCTGATTCTGCCTTTTATCTTCAGCAGATGCAGCAAAGCTCTGATGATACCAGGATCAACTGGCAATTACTCGCCATTCGTGCACTGGTGAAAGAAGGTAAAACCGGGCAGGCGGTTGAGTTGTTTAACCAACTACCGCAAGAACTGAACGATGCTCAGCGTCGCGAGAAAACACTGCTGGCGGTAGAGATTAAACTGGCGCAGAAAGATTTTGCTGGCGCGCAAAACTTGCTGGCGAAAATCACACCTGCCGATTTAGAACAAAACCAGCAAGCGCGTTACTGGCAGGCAAAAATCGATGCCAGCCAGGGGCGTCCTTCCATTGATTTACTGCGCGCGTTAATTGCTCAGGAACCGCTGCTTGGCGCGAAAGAAAAACAGCAGAATATTGATGCCACCTGGCAGGCGCTCTCCTCCATGACTCAGGAACAGGCGAATACGCTGGTGATCAACGCCGACGAAAATATTCTGCAAGGCTGGCTGGATCTGCAGCGCGTCTGGTTTGATAACCGTAACGATCCCGACATGATGAAAGCCGGGATCGCCGACTGGCAGAAACGTTATCCGAACAATCCGGGCGCGAAAATGCTGCCAACGCAGTTGGTTAACGTAAAAGCGTTTAAACCAGCCTCGACCAACAAAATCGCCCTGCTGTTGCCACTGAATGGCCAGGCAGCGGTATTTGGTCGCACTATTCAGCAAGGCTTTGAAGCGGCGAAAAATATCGGCACTCAGCCAGTGGCAGCTCAGGTAGCTGCCGCACCTGCCGCAGACGTAGCTGAACAACCTCAGCCGCAAACCGTGGATGGCGTTGCCAGCCCGACACAAGCCTCGGTTAGCGATCTGACCGGTGAACAGCCTGCAGCCCAGCCGGTGCCTGTAAGCGCCCCGGCGACAAGCACCGCAGCGGTAAGCGCACCCGCAAATCCATCCGCAGAGCTGAAAATCTACGATACCTCATCACAACCACTTAGCCAGATCTTAAGCCAGGTTCAGCAGGATGGCGCGAGTATTGTGGTCGGTCCGTTGCTGAAAAATAACGTTGAAGAGTTGCTGAAGAGCAACACTCCGCTGAACGTACTGGCACTGAACCAGCCGGAGAATATCGAAAATCGCGTCAATATTTGTTACTTCGCGCTTTCACCGGAAGACGAAGCGCGCGATGCAGCGCGTCATATTCGTGACCAGGGTAAACAAGCGCCGCTGGTGCTGATCCCACGCAGTTCATTGGGCGATCGCGTAGCCAATGCGTTTGCGCAAGAGTGGCAGAAACTGGGCGGCGGCACCGTTCTGCAACAAAAATTTGGTTCCACCAGCGAATTACGCGCGGGTGTTAACGGCGGTTCTGGTATTGCTTTAACGGGTAGCCCGATTACTCTCAGAGCGACAACCGACTCCGGCATGACGACCAACAATCCAACGCTGCAAACCACGCCAACCGATGACCAGTTCACCAATAATGGCGGTCGTGTCGATGCGGTGTACATTGTGGCAACGCCGGGTGAAATCGCTTTTATCAAACCGATGATCGCCATGCGTAACGGTAGCCAGAGCGGTGCAACGCTGTACGCCAGCTCCCGCAGTGCGCAAGGGACCGCTGGCCCGGATTTCCGACTGGAGATGGAAGGCTTGCAGTACAGCGAAATCCCGATGCTGGCAGGCGGTAATCTACCGTTAATGCAGCAGGCACTCAGCGCGGTGAATAACGATTATTCACTGGCTCGCATGTATGCGATGGGCGTCGATGCCTGGTCGCTGGCAAATCATTTCTCACAAATGCGCCAGGTTCAGGGTTTTGAAATCAACGGTAATACCGGAAGCCTGACGGCTAACCCGGATTGCGTGATTAACAGGAACTTATCATGGCTACAGTACCAACAAGGTCAGGTAGTCCCCGTCAGTTAACCACCAAACAGACCGGCGATGCGTGGGAAGCACAAGCGCGTCGCTGGCTGGAAGGCAAAGGACTGCGGTTTATCGCCGCTAACGTGAACGAGCGTGGCGGCGAGATCGATCTGATAATGCGTGAAGGCCGGACCACCATTTTTGTCGAGGTACGCTATCGCCGCTCTGCGCTTTATGGCGGGGGGGGGGGCCGGGGGGCCCCCCCGCAAAAAATCCGGAAGCG
>OBVN01000201.1_pt1 | contig 30593 bp, 29 predicted proteins | sample 1476171 | NCBI WGS metagenome assembly OBVN01 (sample SAMEA2580014, study PRJEB22360) | human gut metagenome | biome: human gut; feature: human-associated habitat; material: faeces | place: Denmark | collected 2008/2010
GAAATTATTATATTATTTTTCTGTTTAAATTGATATCTATTATTTTGTATATTTAAAAATAAGTGATAAAAATAGTGTAGCAATTTTAAATATATGTAAAAAATTACGTTTTCTAGTGATATGGGCATTGTTTGATGAGTATAGATAGAGAAGAAATATACCTGAAAATTATAAACTGAAATAGGGTACCACATTAGGACTTATAAATGAGTTATTGAATATCTAAAGTATAGTTAGTATTTTTTATTAAGTATCTTGATGTTACAAGAAAAAAGCATTAATGAAAATTAAAAAATAGAGTCTAGAACAATGATAGTAGTCTCAAAAATGATGAGATAAAACTTTTTTAAGACCATAATAAAAAAGACTCTTTTATATTTATTCGTCTTGATAAGTGGAATTGTGGACGAGAATGAAAAATAGCGCTCTTTTTATTAAAGTTGAAGGATTGTATAAGCGTGTTAAATAGTGTTTATATTTAGAAATTAAAAAGTGTGAATTAATCACACTTTTTTAAGAACATCTTGTCTATTTACAAGCTTCCTCGATAGCTACGGCAACAGCAACTGTAGCTCCAACCATAGGGTTGTTACCCATACCGATTAATCCCATCATTTCTACGTGAGCAGGAACTGATGAAGAACCAGCGAATTGAGCATCTGAATGCATACGTCCCATAGTGTCAGTCATACCGTAAGAAGCAGGACCAGCAGCCATGTTATCAGGGTGTAAAGTACGTCCAGTTCCTCCTCCAGAAGCAACTGAGAAATATTTTTTACCTTGTTCAATACATTCTTTTTTATATGTTCCAGCAACTGGATGTTGGAAACGAGTAGGGTTAGTAGAGTTACCGGTAATTGATACATCTACACCTTCTTTATGCATGATAGCAACACCTTCTCTAACGTCATCAGCACCATAGCAGTTAACTTTAGCACGAGGACCATCAGAGTAAGCTGTTGTAGATAATACTTTTACTTCACCTGTAAAATAATCGAATTGAGTTTCCACGTAAGTGAATCCGTTAATTCTTGAGATGATTTTTGCAGCATCTTTTCCTAAACCGTTTAAGATAACTCTTAATGGTTTAGTTCTAACTTTATTAGCTTTTTCAGCAATTTTGATTGCACCTTCAGCAGCAGCGAAAGATTCATGTCCAGCTAAGAAAGCAAAACATTCAGTACCTTCATCTAATAACATAGAACCTAAGTTACCATGTCCTAAACCTACTTTACGGTCATCAGCAACTGATCCTGGAATACAGAATGATTGTAAACCAACACCGATTGTTTTTGCAGCGTCTACAGCTTTAACATCTCCATTTTTGATTGCCATTGCAGCACCGACAGTGTATGCCCAACAAGCATTTTCAAAACAGATTGGTTGAGTTGATTTTACGATTTCGTAAACATCAATTCCTTTTTCATCGCAGATAGCTTTAGCTTCTTCGATTGATTTGATATCAAATTTAGCTAGTGCAGCGTTAATTTGATCAATTCTTCTTTCATAACTTTCAAATAATGCCATTTTCGTACCCTCCTATTATTCCTTTCTTGGATCGATGTACTTAGCAGCATCATCGAATCTACCATAAGTTCCAGTAGCTTCTTTCATTGCTTCATTAGCATCTTTTCCAGCTTTAACCATATCCATCATTCTACCTAAGTTAACAAATTCATAACCAATAATTTCATTATTAGCATCTAAAGCGATTCTATTAATATAACCTTCAGTTAATTCAAGATAACGAGGACCTTTAGCTTTTGTTGAATAAGAAGTACCAGTCATACTTCTTAAACCTTTTCCTAAGTCTTCTAATCCAGCTCCAACAGGTAAACCACCTTCAGAGAATGCAGATTGAGTACGTCCATAAACGATTTGTAAGAATAATTCTCTCATTGCAGTATTGATTGCATCGCAAACTAAGTCAGTATTTAAACCTTCTAATAAAGTTTTTCCTACTAATGCTTCTGAAGCCATCGCTGCAGAGTGAGTCATCCCTGAACATCCGATAGTTTCAATTAATGCTTCTTCAATGATACCTTCTTTAACGTTTAATGTTAATTTACAAGCACCTTGTTGAGGAGCACACCAACCGATACCATGAGTTAAACCAGAGATATCTTTAATTTCTTTAGAATATACCCATTTTCCTTCTTCAGGAATTGGAGCACATCCATGTGAAGCACCTTGAGCGACACTACACATTTGTTCTACTTCGTGTGAATAAATCATTTTTTCTAACTCCCTTCGTGTTTTCGATTATAAATAGCTAGTCATGCTATTTAAGGCGAACTAAAATCACCTGAGTAAAGTATAGAATAAAGCCGAGTTAAAGTCAATGAAACATCAACGATTATCAAAATAAATTCGACAAAATAATCGGTAAAAAAAGGAGTTTATGAATACCTTTTAATATAATATTATTACACTAATAAAAACATATTGAACAGGCTATGAGTATGAAAATACCCATGTTTAATCATCGTAAAGATATATAGGGATAACACTAAGATGATTTTTATTGAAATATGGGGGGAGAAATTAAACTACTCAAAGAACCTTTGACTAAAGAAAATTATTTATAATAGCAATTTTTGAAGCAATTAGCATTGTCGAAAATTCAATCTTGAATCATGAATTATTAATCTTATTAAAAAGGAATGGTGTTAAATTCATTAATATCCATTCAATTGGGTATGATCATATTAATATTAAGGCTACCAAGGTATTAGGAATTGGTATTTCAAATAATCCTTATTCAGTTAGTTCAATTGCGGACTTTATTTCTTTACATATTCCAGTCAGCGCTAAAACATATCATGCTATTAATAAGGATAATTTTTATAAAGGTGAAAGGTAGAATCATTATTATTGATACAGAATGTGATGAATTGATTAATTCAAAGAAATTGGTAGAGTGTTGCGATTAGGCAACTAATGATATGGTAGAAAACACAATCTTGCTTTTAAAAGAGATAATGTAGGATAGAACTTCAGTGTATGAAATTCAACAAAATGTTTAGAATTCATTTTGAGATGATATAATATTGATATTGAGGAGGACGAGAATGAAGATTATTGCATTTGAAGTACGAAGTGACGAGATGGCAGATTTTGAAATTATGAATAATTCAAATAACTTTGAAATAACTTATTATAAGGAATATCTATGCCAAAAAAATTTATCTTTATTGAATGGATATGATGGAATTGCTTTTTTAGGGGAGAGTAAGATCAATCATGAAATTTTAGATGCTATTGCTAAAGCAGGAATTGGAGTTATTGCAACAAGAACAATAGGATATGATCATATTGATATCGAATATGCCAAAGAATTAGGAATAAAGGTTTGTAATTCTAGTTATGGACCGGAAGGAGTTGCAGATTTTACTGTTATGCTAATGCTGTTATCGTTACGTCATTATAAAAAAGCTTTGTGGTTAGGACAGGTAAATGATTATTCTTTACAAGGGCTAGAAGGGCGAGAGATGAAAGATTTAACGATAGGAATTATGGGGACCGGACGAATAGGTCAAGCAGTTTTAAAAAACTTATCCGGCTTTGGAGCTCGTTTATTAGCTTATGATATTCATCAAAATGAAACCGCTAAAATATATGCAACTTATGTCGACCTAGAGCAGTTTTATCAAGAATGTGACATTATTTCTTTGCATATGCCGTATCTTAAAAGTACGCACCATCTAATTAACGATCAAACAATAAGTAAAATGAAAGATGGAATAATCATTATTAACTGTGCTCGGGGGCAATTATGCAATACCGAGTCTTTAATCAGGGGAATCGAAAATAAGAAGATTGGGGCTTTACGACTTGATGTGGTTGAAGGTGAAGAAGGAATTTATCATCAAGATATGCGTACTGATATAATTAAAAATAAAAATATGGCATATTTACGTCAATTTCCTAATGTTGTCATGACACAACATTTAGCTTTTTATACTGATGCAGCTGTTAGCAGTATGGTTCAATTATCACTTAATGGTCTATGGGCTTGTTATAATGATCTGGATTGGGATAATGAGTTAACAAAAGATTTGTAATCGCAGAAATTTCTGTGATTTTTTTAATGCTTTTTACTTGCACATAAGGTTAGTATGTGCTAACCTTATTGTAGTTAGGTAAAACTAACTTCGTGTGAATAAATGATTCTTTCTAACCTGGCTTAGTCACCCAGGTTAAGGAATCATGAAGGAGGAAAACAAATGAGTAAAATTAAAAGTGTATATGCCCGTGAGGTCTTGGATTCACGTGGTAATCCTACTGTAGAGGTAGAAGTAACTACAGAATGTGGAGCATTCGCTAGTGCGATAGTACCAAGTGGAGCTTCAACAGGTGTTCATGAGGCAGTTGAATTACGTGATGGTGATAAAAACCGTTATTTAGGATTAGGAACAGAAAAAGCAGTAAAAAATGTTAATGAGATTATTGCTAAAGAATTAATTGGTAAAGAAGTAACAAATCAAAGAGAAATCGATGAAACGATGATTGCTTTGGACGGAACACCAAATAAAGGTAAGTTAGGTGCAAATGCAATCTTAGGTGTATCTTTAGCTATTGCTAAATGTGCTGCGACGAGCTTAGATTTACCATTATATCGTTACATTGGAGGAGCTAATGCTTATGTATTACCTACACCAATGATGAATATCATTAATGGTGGAGCTCATGCAGATAATAATGTAGATTTTCAGGAATTTATGATTATGCCGGTTAGCGCTCCAACATTTAAAGAAGCAATCAGAATGGGTGCGGAAGTATTCCATGCTTTGAAAGCCGTTTTAAAAGGAAAAGGATTAAATACAGCAGTTGGTGATGAGGGAGGCTTTGCTCCAAATTTAGCTTCTAATGAAGATGCTATTAAAACTATTCTAGAGGCAGTAGAAAAGGCTGGCTATAAACCAGGTGAAGATATTAAATTGGCAATGGATGTTGCAAGCAGTGAGTTTTACCAAGATGGTAAATATGTATTACCAGGAGAAAATAATAAATCATTTACTTCAAAAGAATTAGTTGATTTTTATGCTGAATTATGTTCTAAATATCCAATTATCTCAATTGAAGATGGTTTAGATCAAGATGATTGGGAAGGTTGGGATTATCTAACTGAGAAGTTAGGGGACAAAGTACAGTTAGTCGGTGATGATTTCTTTGTAACTAATACTAAACGTCTTGAAGAAGGAATTAAACGCGGTGTAGCTAATTCAATCTTAATTAAAGTAAATCAAATTGGTACTTTAACAGAAACTCTAGAAGCTATTGAAATGGCCCAAAAAGCAAATTATACAGCAGTTATCTCTCATAGATCAGGAGAAACAGAAGATACAACTATTGCTGATATTGCGGTAGCAACAAATGCGGGACAAATTAAAACTGGCTCTGCATCAAGAACAGACCGAATTGCTAAATATAATCAATTAATTAGAATTGAAGATCGTCTAGGTAAACAAAGTAAATATTCTGGATTATCAGGATTTTACCAATTGAATAAATAATTTGGATAAATTTTATAAAAACTATTGCATAGTCAGTTAGTCTGTGCTAACATATAGATAGTTAGTTAAAGCTAACTAGAGAAAAGGAGAAATGTATGAAAGTAGTATTTGCATCAAGAACAGGTAATGTTCAAAGTATTGTTGATCGTTTAAGTGTCGACGCCTTAGAAATATCTTCTGGAGATGAGGCTGTTAGCGAGCCGTTTCTCTTAATCACTTATACTGATGGTTATGGTGATGTCCCTATGGAAGTTGAATCATTTTTAAATAGTAATGGTGACCATTTAAAAGGTGTTATAGTTAGTGGTGATCAAGGATACGGTGAAGCATTCTGTAAAGCTGGTGACGTTATTGCTGAACAATACAATGTTCCTTGTCTTTACAAAGTTGAGAATGATGGAACTGATGAAGATATAGAGGAAATTAAAAAAATAATTAATAATCAATAGTTAAATATTTGCTGATAGAGGTTGCTGATATATCATACCTACAACGATAAAATTTCCTAATATAATTATTAGCACTCTTTAAAAGTAAAAAATAGTAAGAAAGGTATCCGTGATAAGCTATTCACCTTTTTCTCGAAGACATAGACGGATACTTCTTACTAAATTATCCCGTCGAAAACAATAATAGATTTAACTATTTTCCAAATTCCTTAAACATAGTAGTGAATTTCCTTTATATCAGTTCATTCTCTAAACATTCGTCCATGGTATTTTGTCCTTGAAATCATGGCATATTAGAAAGTGATAGAAAATGTAATTTATAAAATATCCTTCAAGTTATAAATAATATTTTCAAATGTAACGAACTTTAAATCCACATCCAAGTAAGTGATAAATAATTTAGCCATTATAATTATCATTCTTTACATTAAGTTCGTAACTTTCAAAACCGGAAGCATTCCGGTTTTCTTTTTTTTATTTTATTGGTATAATTATATAAAACGATTGGAGGAAGAGTAGATGATGCACGAATCTGGTGAAATGTATTTGGAAACAATTTTATTATTAAAAAAACAAAACGGTAATGTTCGTTCGATTGATATTGCTCGAGAGTTGGGATTTAGTAAACCAAGTGTTAGTCGTGGTGTAGGCATTCTAAAGAATGACGGATATATTATTGTTGATAGTAAAGGATATATTGAACTAACTGAAAAAGGAACGGAAAAGGCTACTGCTGTTTATGAAAAACATGAATGTCTTACAGAATTTTTAATGCATACTGCAAAGGTTTCTAAAGAAGTAGCTGAGGATGATGCTTGTAAGATTGAACATATTATAAGTGATGAAGTATTTGAAGGAATTAAAAAGTTTTTAAACAAGTAATTGAACGTAAGATGCAAGAAGGCTTCTTACGTTTTCTTGGTTTTTTAAGATTTTTATATTTTATAACAGGGAGAGGTTGTTATGAAAACAAATGAACTTGAAAAATTATTGGGGACTACAAAGGATACCTTACGTTATTATGAAAAGGAGGAATTAATTTCGCCATCACGTGATGATAATGGTTATCGTAATTATAGTCATGAAGATATTCGAATAATAAAAAATATTATTATGTTGCGCTCTTTTGATCTTTCAATTGAAGACATCAGACGTATATTTAACAATGAAATTTCTTTAAATACATGTTTGAATCAGAAAAAAGAATATTTATTAAAAGAGATAGGTAAAAAGCAGATAATCATTGATTTAATTGAAAAAAACTTATCACGCAAGAAAGCTTTTTAGGTTATTTAAAAATTCCAGTAGACATTGAAAATAAAGTACACGTTCTTTTCTCAAATGAAGAAATAATGATTAGGGAGAACATAAGAAAGGATTGCCAAATATAATTATCAGGATATCAAGAGAGTGGTTTTTTCGATATGTTCCAGAACTTATATTCCGGCGTTAGCTGGCGATCATGGGTATTTGCTATTTGCAATGTGGTCACATATTGGATTATTATCACGGTATTTATATAGATTTGGATATATATGCTGAATATAGTTGTCATTTATTTGAGAGTATTTCTCTAGATAATATTCATGAAATCTTTGCTATTTTAAAAGATAAGGATATCATAATCGAAGATCCGCTCAATTTGAACGGTATTTTTACCCAATATCAAAATTTGTCTGAGCTTGAAAAATATTTTGATAATAATATGTCTAAATAGCAAAAAAATATGGCTTGGATAACCCTTGAGGTAGCGAAATTTCTCAACAGATTGATAAGCTTCATACTTATATAAATAATACTGAAAAAGGGAGAAGAGGAAATAAATTATTTATATTAAAGTCTTTAATAAATAGTAGTTTTCCTAAATGTACGTTAGTTATTTTGATTTTAGTTTTTAATTGCTCCGCTATCTCTTTTTATCATAGGAGGGATTATATTTGCCTTTAAATAGATAATTTCATGATTTTTAATAAGTAAAACGGGTAATTGATTTAATAAATTTAATTCATTGACAATAAAATTTTATTGATTTATGCTTGGATTATGAGTTACCGGTGGCTCTTATAAAAAGGAGCGAAAAATTATGTATCATTCAAGATTTAAAGGAGAACATTATCAGATTGGATTTAAGTGGGGGAGAAATTTATTAAAACATAAGCAACTGTTTTTAACTAATGCACCCTTTGAAATTACTTTAGAGCACTATGATTTTGCTTTACAATGTTTACCGATTTATCAAAAATTTTTCCCAGAGATTATTGAAGAAATAAGGGGAATTGCTGATGGACAAAAATGTTCATTTAAAAGTATTTGTGCTGTTTTGTTGAGTATGTACTGCATTGTTCCAGAAGTACATTGTTCTTGTTTTGCTTTTAGAAATGAAAATGAAATCTTATTTGGACGAAATAGTGATTTTTTAACAAAAATTGAAAAACTGTATACTAATTGTATATATCAATTTACTAATGATTCATATGCGTTTAATGGTAACACTACAGCGTGCGTTGAGATGGAAGATGGTATCAACGAGTATGGTTTAGCAATTGGATTAACTGCTGTTTATCCGACTGTAAAACAACTGGGGCTAAATGCCGGAATGATGCTGCGGCTATTTTTGGAGAAGTGTAAAACAGTTGATGAAGTAATTCAATTGTTGAATACATTACCGATTGCTTCAAGTCAAACTTTTACACTGGTTGATACTGGTGGTGATATTGCATTGATTGAGTGCAATAGTAAACAAATTAAAATCAATAGAAATAATCAGAATGCTTTTGCAACTAACTGGTTCTTCAGTGAAGCAATGCGGGAATATAATAATCATCTTATTGATAATTGGCAAGCTCAAAAGCGCTATCAAACTATCAAAGAAGCGATTTTAACTGATAAAATCAACGATTTTAATGATGCGGCTGCTTTATTATCAGGTAGGTATGGTTATATTTGTCAGTACGATCGAAAAACAGGAAAGGATACAGTTTGGTCGGTCATATATGATGTGAAAAATAAAAGGATTTTTCGAGTTGAAGGAAATCCTTCACGAAAATCCTTTATGGAAGATAAAAGATTTAAGTTCAAGTGATTAGATGAATGCTATAACTGATTGAAAATAAACAGGTTTTTATTTTGATTTAAACAGAAAGATAAAAAAGTAGATGAAAACATGATATGATGATTCCACTAAAGTAGACACACGAAATAACCAAATGGGTATCTATGGAGGTGGGAGCATATCACTAAGTTAGCCGGGTTAAAAATTTTATTTGTTTTGTGTATCTACCTGACAGCCCTTGGATTAATTTCTATCTTACTTTTTTATTTTTGACAATTAGGACAATAATAGATACTACCACCTAGATATTGTTCTTTTTTTATTTCACAGTGACAGATTGGGCAACCACTTTTATAAGATTTAGCGCATAAGATAGTTTTGTAACCACCAGGATTTCCGTATATATCTTTTTCACTGTCTCGACCGTGGTTTTCGACCATCTTTGTTAGAGTTCTAATAAGCGCTTCATATAAATTTTTTATATCTTGTTCATTTAATGTCTTAATCCTTCGTTTGGGAAAGAGTTTGGCATTAAACATAATATCTTGAGCAACACCATTACCAATCCCTAAAATTCTTTGCTTAGTTGCTAAAAAGGCTTTGATACTGAGTTTTTCAGTTTCATCAGTAATTAATGTTTTAAAGTAATTAAGAGTAAATTCTTGATCTAAAGGACCAATACTGGTTAATTCTGTTTGATAATATTCATTATTTGATCCTGTTATTTGATCAAAAAGTCCAATAAAACAATACATTGATGTTGTTACATTGATGAAACTTTGATCAGCAAAAGTAATTAGTAATTTGCTTTTTTTTAATTTAGTTGGTTTTTGGTAGTAGCGAATATTAGCGCCGTCACGAAAGGTTAAACGGTAATTCTCAATTACTATTTCAACATAGTAATTTCGCTTAATAATACCTGTTACTTTTTTACCAACTAATAATTCCTTGTATGAATTAGGATTTCCTTCATAAAAAGTAAATTTATGATCAGTGTAGTTACCCCCGAGATCAATTATAGTCTTACCAAGTATTTCTTTTTCCAAGTCATCAGCAATTGCATATGCTTCAGGAAGTTCAATCATCTTTCTCACCAGCCTTATATTAATATTCTAACATAGATACTGATTTAAAAACATCATAATAAATAAAAAAGCAAAGTGTTTAGATGATATGATTCCCTCTTAAATAGATTTTGGTTATTTGCCTTGGCTATTTAAAGATAATTATATCAAATATGTTTTTCAATCCGATGACTATAAACATATCCTAAACGTGTATAAAAAGTGATATTTTCAAGACTGGAATTTGCAGTACCAACTAGAAAAGTATCATATGAATTATACGTTTCTTCAATAAATTTGATTAATGCTTTGGCATAGCCGTGACCACGATGTTCACTTAATGTAAGGAGATTTTTGATTTCAACTTCGCCATCAATTATTTCTACTGCAATGAATGAAACTGGTTCGTCTTTTAAATAAAAGCCATACAGAGCGCCGTTTTCTAGGTAATCTCTAACTAAATTAATATTAGGATCACTTTCAGTTAAAAGGTGATCATAATCCATTTTATTGTTTATTTCTTTTATCATTGTTTTCACTTCCCAAGATGTATTATAACAAAGTTTTATCTAATGTAAAAGAATCTAATTATATGATATACTAATGGACAAAGGAGTGCAGCAAAGATGAAGAAAATATTAATTTGTTTGATGATGTTATTTTTAGTGGTTGGCTGCTCATCATCGGATCAAAAGAATAAAAAAGAAGAAACAGTCAAGAAAGAAGAAAAAACAGAAGAAAAAGAGCCTGTCAATACTAGTATTAAATTAAATTTTGCAGGGGATTGTACATTGGGAAATTATGCAGGACAAGCTTATGATGGATCGTTTAATCAAGAGTATGCCAAACAGGGAAATGATGCTACATATTTTTTTAAGAATGTCAAAAATGTTTTCGAAAATGATGACCTTACAATTGTTAATCTTGAAGGCCCATTGACAAGTGCGACTTCACATGTAGAAAAACAGTTTCCTTTTAGCGGACCAAAAGAATATGTTAATATTTTAACTAGCGGTAGTGTTGAGCTGGTTTCTATTGCCAATAATCATTCAGAAGATTATTATGAACAAGGGATGACGGATACTAAGCAAGTACTTGATGAAAAGGGAATTGGCTATTTTGGCTATGAAACGTCATGTGTCAAGGAAATTAAAGGAATTAAAATTGGCTTTTTGGGGTATCGTTCAATGTCTTTATCAATGAATAACGAAAAAGGGCGTGCAACAATTAAAGCAGCAATCAATGACTTGAAAAATAACCAGGGAGCTAATGCCGTAGTCGTTTTTTATCACTGGGGAATTGAGCGGGAATACTATGCGAATAGTGATCAGCGTGAGTTAGCAAAATTTTCAATAGATAGTGGTGCGGATTTAGTTATGGGTTCACATCCGCATGTTGTTCAAGGAACAGAAGAATATAATGGAAAACAAATCGTTTATTCATTAGGAAACTTTTGTTTTGGTGGAAATCGCAATCCTAGTGATACAGATTCAATGATTTACTCAATTACAATGAATTTCACTGACGGTGTTTATACTGGAGATAGTCACGAAATTATTCCTTGTTCAGTTACCTCGGTTAAAGGACGAAATAATTATCAGCCAATAATTTTAGAAGGTAATGAAAAAGAGAGAGTACTAACTAAAATACAAAAATATAGTTACTAGAAGATGGGATAAAACCATCTTTTATTATAAAATAATATATATAATATTTGTAATCTCATTATATTATCTTTATAATTAACATAGAAGGTGATAATTATGAAGCGCAAATTAGTATATTTTCTTTATAGTGGTTATATTGTTTTCTTGGTTGGCTTATTGGGAAGCCGTTTTGCTAATAGTATCAGTAAAGGTACTTTAAATATTATCTGTTTATTTATTTTTATTGGTGTTTTAGCTTTTTGTTGTGGTGGTTTTGTTGGTTATCCAACTCGTCAAATTGATACAGAACAGACCATCAAAGATAAGTTAGAAAGCCGTGATGATGCTATTTTAATCAAAGAGTTGTTTATAATGATAATTCCGTTAGTAATTATTTTTATTATCAATTATTTTTGTTGAGTTTAAAATGCGACAATTTTTTTGTAAATGCTTGAATCTTGAATCAATAAATGATATTATGCAAATAGTTATACGACTGACGGAAGTGGAATTAACCACAGGGAGTATAATCATGTAAGAGCCGACCGTCTGGGCAAGAGTCTGGACGAGTGTAGGCTCTTTTTTAATTCTTTGGTCAAATTGCTTGTTTTGAGGGCGAAAAGAGTGGTTTTAAAACAACTGTACTGGTTGAGAAAAAAGCCGAAATATGATATAAATTAGGTGTATTTTTGTTTTGATTATTGGTGACCTTAGAATGTTTATTTAAAAATTATATTTGAAAGGGTGGCGTTATGTTAACTGATGTTGAAATTGCACAAAGTGCAAAGATGAAACCAATTAGTGAGATTGCTAAAAAGGTTGGTTTAGAAGATGATGATTTAGAATTATATGGTAAGTATAAAGCCAAGATTGCACTTGAGGCGATTAATCGGCTGGAAAACAATCCTGATGGAAAATTGATCTTGGTTACTGCAATTAATCCTACTCCAGCTGGGGAAGGTAAGACGACAACGATGATCGGATTGTCTCAAGCCTTAAATAAGTTAGGAAAAAAATCAGTTGTGGCAATGAGAGAACCATCTTTAGGGCCATGTTTTGGGATTAAAGGTGGAGCTGCCGGTGGAGGATATGCACAAGTAGTTCCAATGGAAGATATTAATTTACATTTTACTGGTGATATCCATGCAATCACTGCTGCTAATAATCTTATTGCGGCAATGCTTGATAACTCTATTCATCAGGGAAATCCTCTAAATATCGATGTACGTAATATTGTTTGGAGAAGAGTTGTTGATTTAAATGATCGCGCTTTACGTAATACTATCTGTGGTCTTGGCGGAAAAGTCAATGGAATGCCTCGAGAAGACGGTTTTGATATTACTGTCGCTAGTGAAGTAATGGCAATTTTATGTTTGGCAACGAGCCTTGAAGATTTAAAAGAACGAGCAGGTAAAATGATCGTTGCTTATGACTATGCTGGAAATCCAGTCACAGTAAATGATATTGAAGCAACTGGTGCAGTTACTTTATTATTAAAAGACGCAATTAAACCAAACTTAGTACAAACATTAGATCATACGCCGGTCTTTGTTCATGGGGGACCGTTTGCTAATATTGCTCATGGATGTAACTCAGTGATGGCAACTAAATTAGCTATTAAATTAGGTGATTATGCAATTACAGAAGCAGGATTTGGTGCTGATTTAGGAGCAGAAAAATTCTTAGATATAAAATGCCGTCAAGCTAATCTTGATCCTCAAGTAGTTGTGATCGTTGCAACTGTTAGAGCGCTAAAAATGCATGGTGGTGTTGATAAAAAAGAGTTAGGCACAGAAAATCTTGAAGCTTTAGCAAAAGGAATTAAAAATTTAGAAAAACATATTGAAAATATTGCGAAATATAACCTGCCTTCAGTGGTAGCAATCAATGCTTTTCCAACTGATAGTGAAGCAGAGTTGCAATTATTAAAAGATACATGTAATAAAATGGGTGTTGATGTAGCTATTTCTAAAGTATGGGAAAAAGGTGCTGATGGGGGAATCGAGCTTGCTGAAAAACTATTAGAAATCTTAGATACTAAAGAAGCTAATTATCAACCATTATATGATTTAAATTTATCAATCAAAGAAAAAATTGAAACTATCGCGAAAGAAATCTATGGTGCTGACGGAGTAGCGTTTGATAAAAAAGTATTAACAAAGATGAAAAAGTACGAAGCACAAGGATTAGCTGATTTACCAATCTGTGTAGCTAAGACCCAATACTCTTTATCTGATCAACCGACGCTGCTTGGTCGCCCTAGGGGATTTACGATTAAGATTAATGATCTTATCCCATCTGCTGGAGCAGGATTTTTAGTAGCTATCTCTGGAAGTATTATGAGAATGCCAGGATTACCAAAACGTCCGGCAGCGGTTAATATGGACATTGATAAAGATGGTAAGATAGTAGGCTTATTCTAAAAGTGACTCATTGTCACTTTTAGTGGTTTAAAAAGAAAGGAAGAAATTATGAAAGTAGCAATTATTATGGGTTCTACAAGCGATTTAAGTAAGGTTGAACCAGCAATCGGAATTTTGAAAGACTATGGTGTTGAAGTAAATGTAAGATGTCTTTCAGCTCATCGGGCACATTTAGGATTAAGTACATTTATTAAAGAAACAGAAACTGATGGAACCGAAATAATTATTACAGCGGCTGGAATGGCAGCAGCTTTACCTGGAGTTGTCGCTTCTCAAACAGTATTGCCAGTTATCGGGGTACCAATTAGCGGGGCTACATTAGATGGTATGGATGCGTTACTATCAATCGTTCAAATGCCTTCAGGAATTCCTGTGGCTACTGTGGCAATTAACGGGAGCAAGAACGCTGCATATTTGGCGTTACAAATCATGGCAATCAAACATGATAAGATTAAAGAAAAGTTATTAGCATATCGTAAAGATATGGAAAAGCAAGCAATGAGTGCTAATGAAGAAGTTATTGCAAAATATAAATAAAAGATAAGAGGAGAAATCAAAATGGCAGAATTATTATATGAAGGAAAAGCAAAACAAGTTTACAAAACAGATAAAGAAGATGAATATTTGATTCATTATAAAGATGACGCAACTGCTGGAAATGGTGTAAAACATGATCAGTTTGAAGGTAAGGGAGTTTTAAACAATACAATTTCTTGCATTATCTTTGATATGTTAGAAGAAGCAGGAATTAAAACTCATATGATCAAGAAATTAAATGAACGAGATATTTTAGTAAAAAAAGTTGATATCTTCCCATTAGAAGTAATTATTAGAAATATTACAACAGGGTCTTTTTGTAAAAGATTAGGAGCTCCTGAAGGAATCGTTTTAGACGAACCAATTTTTGAATTAAGTTATAAAAATGATGATTATGGTGATCCATTGATTAATGAAGATCACTCAGTTGCCTTAAAACTATGTACAAGAGAAGAATATAATTTTATTAAACAAGAAACATTAAAAATAAATGAATTATTAAAGGAATTTTTCTTAAGCTTAAATTTAAAATTAGTTGATTTTAAAATTGAATTTGGGAAAACACCTGATGGTCAAATCTTGTTAGCTGATGAAATTTCTCCAGATTCTTGTCGTTTATGGGATGTTGAAACTAATCAAAAATACGATAAAGATGTATTTAGACAAGATATTGGTGATTTAATCGAAACTTATAAAGCAGTATTAGCAAGAATGCAAAAATAATAAAGGAGATTAAAAAATGGATTACAAAAAGGCTGGAGTAGATATTGAAGCAGGATACAAATCAGTTGAATTAATGAAAAAACACGTTAAGGAAACAATGCGTCCGGAGGTTTTAGGTGGTCTTGGTGGTTTTGCAGGAGCATTTGATTTAAGTGCAATCAAAGATATGGATGAACCTGTTCTTTTATCAGGAACTGATGGATGCGGAACAAAAGTAAAACTTGCTTTTGTAATGGATAAACATGATACAATTGGTATTGATGCAGTTGCAATGTGTGTTAATGATATTGCCTGTTCAGGTGGAGAACCATTGTTCTTCCTTGATTATATTGCGTGTGGAAAAAACTATCCGGAAAAAATTGCGACGATCGTAAGTGGGGTTGCTGAAGGCTGTAAACAATCTGGTTGTGCTTTAGTTGGTGGTGAAACAGCGGAACATCCTGGATTAATGCCTGAAGACGACTATGATCTAGCTGGTTTTGCAGTCGGGGTGGTTGATAAAAAAGATATTATTAATGGTGAAAACATTAAACCAGGTGATGTTTTAGTGGGAATTGCTTCAAGTGGAGTTCATAGTAATGGATTCTCATTAGTTCGAAACGTATTTGAGATGAATAAAGAAACCTTAGATACATATTATGATGAACTTGGAAAAACATTAGGCGAAGCCCTAATTGCACCAACTAGAATTTATGTAAAAGCATTAAAAAATGTTAAAGATGCTGGGGTAAGAATAAAAGGCTGCTCTCATATAACTGGTGGTGGTTTTGATGAAAATATCCCAAGAATGTTACCCGATGGAGTAAAAGCAGTTATTAAAAAAGATAGCTATAAAGTACCCGCAATTTTTGATCTGATTGCTAAAAAAGGTGATATTGCAGAGGAAATGATGTATAACACATTTAACATGGGATTAGGTATGGTCATTGCGTTAGATCCAGCTGATATTGAAACTAGTATGGCGGCAATTAAAGCAGCAGGTGATGAATGTTATATTATTGGAAGTATTGAAGCAGGTGACAAAGGAGTGCAATTATGCTAAAAATTGCTGTCTTTGTTTCTGGGGGAGGAACAGACTTGCAATCGGTCATTGATGCTGTTAAAAATAACAGCATCAATGGTGAAATTGCAATCGTTATTTCTAATCGTAAGAATGCATATGGACTTGAACGTGCAAGACAGGCAGGAATTGAAACTGCTGTAGTGCGTAAAGATGATGAATTAATTGTTAAAATGTTAAAAGAACGCAATGTTGGTCTAGTTGTTTTAGCGGGATATTTAGCGATCCTTACGGATGTATTGATTGATGCTTATCCTAATAAAATTATTAATATTCATCCTTCATTGATTCCATCATTTTGTGGACCAGGGCATTATGGAATGCATGTTCATGAAAAAGTTTTAGCGCGAGGGGTAAAAGTGACTGGTGCAACAGTTCATTTTGTTAGTAGTGAGGTTGACGGAGGACCGATTATTCTTCAAGAGGCGTGCAATATTGATGATTTAGATAATGCTGAAGATATCCAAGCACGGGTATTAGAAATTGAACATCGCATTTTACCTAAAGCAGTTGCTTTATTTTGTGATGGTAAAATTATTGTTGAAAATGAAAGGGCTAAGGTGATTTAAAATGAAAAGAGCATTAGTTAGTGTTACTAATAAAGATGGTATCGTTGATTTTTGTAAAGGCCTAGTAGATTTAGGTTTTGAAATTGTTTCCACTGGGGGAACGATGGCTAAATTACAAGCAGAAAATGTACCATGTATTGCAATTGATGATGTAACCGGATTTCCTGAAATCTTAGATGGTCGAGTTAAAACTTTACATCCAAAAGTTCATGGTGGATTATTATTCCGTCGTGATCTTCAAGAACACGTTGACACAGTTAAAAAAATGGACATCCAACCAATTGATGTGGTTTGTGTTAATTTATATGAATTTGAAAAAGCGTTAAAAGCTGGTAAACCGATGGAAGATATGATTGAAAATATCGATATTGGGGGACCATCGATGATTCGTTCAGCAGCAAAGAATTTTAAAGATGTTTTAATCGTTACCGATCCTGCTGATTATGATAACGTCTTAACTGCAATCAAAGATAAAACTGATGATTTTGATTTTAGATTAAATCTTGCATATAAAGCATTTTCAACTACTGGCGCTTATGATGCGATGATTTCTCGTTATTTTGCAGGTGTTGTAGGGGATGATTTCCCAGATACTTTAAACATTTCCTTAAAGAAAACAGAACATTTGCGTTATGGTGAAAATTCTCAACAAAGAGCTAACGGCTATGTTGATCCATTTGTGCAAGAAACTTTATTGGATTATGAACAATTACACGGTAAAGAAATTTCTTTCAACAATGTTAATGATTTATATGGTGCTATTGCCGTAGTACGTGAATTTAAAGATCAAATTGTTACAGCTGCGATTAAACATTCAACTCCTTGTGGGGTAGCGATTGGCAAAGATGGTTATGATTCTTATATGAAAGCTTATGAGGCTGATCCTCAAAGTATTTTTGGCGGAATTGTAGCAGTAAATTATAAAATCGATAAAAAAACGGCTGAAGAAATGCATAAGATCTTCTTAGAAATCGTAGCTGCACCTGACTTTGATGATGATGCTTTAGAAGTATTGAAGAAAAAGAAAAATTTACGAATCTTAAAACTTAAAAATCTATATGCGCGTGAAGCTAAATATGATATTAAATATTTAGAGGGTAAAGTTTTAGTTCAAGATATCAATACTGAAATGATTAAAGAAATGAATTGTGTAACAACTGCCAAACCTACAGAAGCTCAACTTAAAGATATGGAATTTGGTATGCGGGTCGTTAAATTTGTAAAGTCAAATGCTATTTGTATCGTTAAAGATGGTGTTACATTGGCTATTGGTGGTGGACAAACATCAAGAATCTGGGCTTTAGAAAATGCGATTATCAATAATAAAGATAAAGATTTTAAAGGTGCAGTTCTTGCTAGTGATGCCTTTTTCCCATTTAGCGATTGTGCTGAGGTAGCATATAAAGCTGGAATTGGAGCAATCGTCCAACCAGGGGGATCGGTTCGAGATCAAGATTCAATTGATTTCTGTAATGAGAAAGGTATCCCAATGGTATTTACTGGATACAGACATTTTAGACATTAATAGAAAGGCCTAGAATATATGAAAGTACTTGTAATTGGTAGTGGTGGTCGTGAACACGCCATTGCGTATAAATTGAATCAAAGCAGTAAGGTAGATAAAATCTATGCGATTCCAGGGAATCCGGGAATTGCTAAAATTGGTGAGTGTATTGATGGTAAGGTTGAAGATAATGAAATGATCGTTAATTTTGCTAAAGAACATCAAATTGATTTAACTGTTATAGGACCAGAGGTACCACTTTGTAATGGTCTAGCAAATGATTTAGAGGCAGCCGGGTTAATGGCTTTTGGGCCAACTAAACATGCAGCTACATTGGAAGGTAGTAAAGCTTTTTCAAAAGACTTTATGATTAGACACAGTATTCCAACTGCTAAATATAAAGAAGTTAATAGTTATGATGAAGCCGTTAAAGCAATTAGCGAATTTGATTATCCGTTAGTTATTAAGGCTGATGGTTTAGCAGCAGGAAAAGGAGTCGTTATTGTTGACAACCATGAAGATGCTACTGTAACTTTAAAAGAAATGATGATTGACGGAAGTCTTGATGGAGCAGGAAGTAAAGTTGTTTTAGAAGAATTTTTAACCGGATTTGAATGTTCACTTCTTTGTTTTACAGATGGAGAAACAATTGTTCCAATGGTAAGTGCTAAAGATCATAAACAAATTTTTGATGGGAATAAGGGTCCTAATACTGGTGGTATGGGAACTGTTTCACCAAATCCATTTATGCCAGAAGGTATGGATGAGGTAATTAAAAGAGATATTCTTGATCCTTTTATGCAAGGATTAAAAGATGATAATATGGACTATCGCGGTGTTGTATTTATTGGTTTAATGATTGAAGATGGTAAAGCGAAAGTATTAGAATTTAATGTTCGTTTTGGTGATCCTGAAACACAATCAATTATGCTTCGCTTAGATAGTGATCTATATGATATCATGGTTGGTTGTGCTACAAAAACTTTAAAAGATGTTGAAGTTAAATGGAATAATCAACACGTTGCTTGTTTAGTTCTTTCAAGTGGAGGATATCCAGGTAATTATCAAAAAGGAATTGAAATAGAGAATATTGATGACTGTGATGACTGTGTTGTTTTCCATGCGGGGACAGCAATCAAAGATGGAAAATTAGTTACTAATGGTGGTCGGGTCTTAAATATTTGCGCTACAGGAGTTTCATTATATGAGGTTCGTGAAAAAGTTTATGCGGTAGCAAAAAAGATTGATTTTGAAGGCAAATATTACCGAAGTGATATCGGACTTAGATAGGGGGATGAAAATGAGTGATGTAAAGCGTATTTACGTTGAAAAAAGAACAGCGTATGCAACAGAAGCAAACGAAATTAAACATAATTTAATTGAACAATTAGGGTTAGAAATTGATACCTTAAGAATTATCAACCGTTATGATGTTCAAGGAGTTAGTGATGGCATTTTAAAACAAGGAATCAACACTATCTTGGCTGAACCAATGGTCGACGATGTTTATCAAGAAGAATTTCCTACTAATAATCAAGAAGTAGTTTTTGCAATCGAATTTTTACCTGGTCAATATGATCAAAGAGCAGATTCATGTGAACAATGCTTTGCTATTTTAACAGGGAATAGTAGTGCTAAAGTTAAATGTGCACGGGTATTTGCCATTACTTTTAAAGGCGATAAAGATGAAATTTTGACGAAGATTCAAAGCTTCTTGATTAATCCTGTTGATCAGCGTCTTGCTAGTTTAGAAAAACCAGCTGATTTAAATGATGTTGCTCCAGAAATTAAACCGGTGCCTACAATTAATGGGTTTAATGAATTAGATAAAACCGGTCTTGAAAAGTTCTTAACTGACAATGGTATGGCTATGAACTATGAAGATTTAAAAGTAACTCAAGATTATTTTAAAAATGAAGAAAAAAGAGATCCTACTGAAGCTGAATTAAAAGTATTAGATACTTATTGGTCTGATCACTGCCGGCATACAACATTTGCAACAGTTATTACAGATTTAGATATTGAAAATGGAGCTTTTAAAGAAATCTTAGAAAAGGATATTGAGGATTATAAAACTAGTCGTCATTTAGTTTATGGTATTGATACAAAACGACCTTTAACATTGATGGATTTAGCCACAATCTCAATGAAAGAGTTACGTAAAACTGGTTATTTAGATGATTTGGAAGTATCTGAAGAAATTAATGCCTGCTCAGTTGAGATTACGGTACATACAACTGATGGTGATGAGCAATGGTTATTAATGTTTAAAAATGAAACACATAACCATCCAACTGAAATTGAGCCATTTGGTGGAGCTGCTACTTGTTTAGGTGGAGCAATCCGGGATCCGTTATCTGGTCGCGCTTATGTATATCAAAGTATGCGGATTACAGGGGCTGGAGATCCTCGTAAATCATTAGCAGAAACAATGGCTGGTAAGTTACCTCAACGTAAATTGTGTCAAGAATCTGCCCATGGTTTTTCTTCTTATGGTAACCAAATTGGGTTAACTACAGGTTATGTTCATGAAATTTATGATGACGGATATGTAGCTAAAAGAATGGAATTAGGAGCAGTTGTTGCAGCGGCACCAAAAGAACAAGTAAAACGTCTAGAACCTTTAAAAGATCATATAGTTTTATTGATTGGTGGTCGTACTGGACGTGATGGTATTGGAGGAGCGACAGGTTCTTCTAAATCTCACGATGTTAAATCAATTGAAACAGCTGGGGCTGAAGTTCAAAAAGGAAACCCGGTTGAAGAAAGAAAAATTCAACGTTTATTTAGAAATAAAGAAGTTAGTGAAAAAGTGGTTCGTTGTAATGACTTTGGAGCTGGTGGTGTTTGTGTTGCCGTTGGTGAATTAGCTCCAGGATTAGTAATCGATTTAGATGCAGTCTTGAAAAAATATGAAGGGTTAACAGGAACAGAGTTAGCTATTTCTGAATCACAAGAACGAATGGCTATTGTAATTGATGAAAAAGATGCGGATTTCATTAAAGCTGAGTGTGCTAAAGAAAACCTAGAAGTAGTTCAAGTTGCAGTGGTTACTGATCAAAACAGATTAGTAATGAAACATATGGGTGAAGATATTGTTAATATTTCTCGTGATTTTCTTGATGCTGCAGGCGCTAAACGTTATCAAGATGTTAAGATCACTTTACCAGATTTTGAAAAGACACCTTTTGATAAACAGTCACAAACTAGTTTTGTTGAAACTGTGAAAGAAACTTTATCAAAATTAAGTGTTGCTTCACAAAAAGGGTTAATTGAAAGATTTGACTCTTCAATTGGTAATGGAACAGTATTATCACCATTTGGTGGAATTAAATATCATACTGAAACTGAAGGAATGGCAGCATTGATTCCAGTGTTAGGAAAAGAGACAACAACAGCTTCAGTTATGACTTATGGTTATAATCCATTGATTTCAAAATGGTCACCATATCACGGAGCAATGTATGCAATTGTTGAATCGGTAGCGAAGATTGTGGCTATGGGTGGAAATTATCATACAATTAGATTTTCATTCCAAGAATACTTTGAGAAACTTCTAGACAACCCAATTACTTGGGGAAAACCAACGGCTGCTTTATTAGGGGCATACCGTGTTCAAAGTGCGTTAAAATTAGCTTCAATTGGTGGAAAAGACAGTATGTCAGGATCTTTTGAAGATTTACATGTACCACCAACTCTAGTTTCTTTTGCTATTACAAGTGGAGATGTTAATGATATCATGACACCTGAAATTAAAGAAACTGGTCATGTTTTAGCTGAAATTATTATTAATAAAGATCAATATCATATATTTGATTTTAATCATCTTCAAAAACAATACGATGCGATTATGGAATTAATGAAAGATAAGAAAATCTATAGTGCTTATACTGTTAAAGATGGTGGTGTTATTGAAGCCGTTAGTAAAATGGCTTTTGGTAATGGTGTTGGAGTAGCTTTTAATAATGAAAATAGTCTTGAAAGCTACATAGTGCGTGATTATGGTAATATTATTATTGAGGTTAAATCTGAAAAAGATTTAAGTATCTTTGATAATTATCGTATTGTTGGAACTACTAATGATAGTGAATTATTATCTTATGGTGGTGAAACAATTTCATTAGATGAAGCTTATGCAATTAATAAAGCGCCTCTAGAAAAAGTATATCCAACAAGAGAAAAAGCACCTACTAGTAAAATCAAAGTGGCAGCTTGTAAAACAAGATCAGATCTTAAACCAAAAGTAACAGTAGAAACACCTCTAGTTGTTATTCCAGTATTCCCAGGAACTAACTGCGAATATGATTCAAAACGTGCTTTTGAAAAAGCGGGAGCTAAAGTTCAATTAGTTTTAATTAGAAATAAGACTGAACAAATGCTTAAAGATTCAATTGATGAATTAGAAGTTGCCATTAAACAAGCTAATATTGTAATGTTACCAGGTGGTTTTAGTGCTGGCGATGAACCTGAAGGTTCTGGTAAATTTATTGCCACAGTATTGAAGAATCCACGTTTAAAAGCAGCAATTACGGATTTATTAGATAATCGTGATGGTTTAATGATCGGAATTTGTAATGGATTCCAAGCATTAGTTAAATTAGGATTATTACCATATGGTAAAATTCAAGAAATGTCTAAAGATGATCCAACATTAACATTCAATACAATTGGTCGCCATGTTTCTCAGATGGTTGATACGCGTATTGGAAGTATTAAATCACCATGGTTAAAATATGTCAATGTTGATGATATTCATACAATTCCAGTAAGTCATGGAGAAGGGCGTTTTGTAGCTCCTGAGGAAGTGATTGAAGAATTGTTTGAAAATGGACAAGTGTTCTCACAATATGTTGATCCTAATCGTAAGGTAACAATGCAAACACCATACAACCCTAATGGTTCAATGTATGCGATTGAAGGAATTGTTTCTCTAGATGGACGTGTTATTGGTAAGATGGGACATAGTGAGCGTCAAGGTGAAAACCGCTTTAAAAATGTTTATGGTGAAATGGACCAAAAATTATTTGAAGCTGGTGTAGATTATTTTAAAGGTGGAAAATAGAATGGAAAAACAAGAATTTGAATGTCTAACCCTGTGTCCATTAGATGGTCGCTATTCAGGTGTTAAAGATGCTTTAGGAGAATATTTCTCTGAATATGCATTAGTTAAATATAGAGTTTTCGTTGAGATTCAATGGCTAAAGTTCTTAATTGAAAATGTTGAAAGTGACGTTTTAGCTAAATTTGATTTACAAGATATGGATAAACTTACTACTATTTCAAGTGAGTTTAATTACGACTCTTTTGCTCGAATTAAAGAAATTGAAAATACAACGCGCCATGATGTTAAAGCAGTGGAGTATTTTATTGATGAAAAAGTTGATGCTTTAGGATTTGGATATTTACAAAGCTTTGTTCACATTGGTTGTACATCTGAAGATATTAATAATACTTCATATGCTTGCATGCTAAAATATGGATTAAAAGATGTATGGTTACCAAAAGCTAAAGAATTTGCAGCTATCATTGATAAATGGGCTGAAGAACATAGTAATGATGCTATGTTGGCGCATACTCATGGACAACCTGCAACACCAACAACAATTGGTAAAGAATTTAAAGTTTATGCTTATCGTTTTTTGTCTAGTATTGAAAATGTTGAAGCAGTTAAAATCAAAGCTAAGTTCAATGGTGCAACAGGTAACTATAGTGCTATTTTAACGGCTTTCCCTAATGAAGATTGGCAAGTTTTAGCAAAAAAATTTGTTGAAGAGTACTTAGGTTTAACATTTAACCCATTGACTACTCAAATTGAAAGTCATGATTATACTTGTCATATTTTGGATGGTATTCGTCATTTCAATAATGTATTAGTCGATTTTGATGTTGATATGTGGCTGTATATTTCAATGGAATACTTTAAACAAATTCCAGTTAAAGGTGAAGTTGGAAGCAGTACTATGCCACATAAAGTAAATCCTATTCGCTTTGAAAACAGTGAAGCTAATATTGATATGTCTAATAATATCTGTATTGCTTTATCTAATAAACTTCCTAAGTCAAGAATGCAAAGAGACTTATCAGACTCTTCAAGCCAAAGAAATTTAGGTTTAGCATTTGGTTATTCTTTACAAGCCATCAATGAAACGATGAATGGGTTGGCTAAGTGTGTAGTTAATAAAGACAAACTAGCTAGTGACTTAAATGAAAAATGGGAAGTATTAGCAGAACCAATTCAAACAATGTTAAGAAAGTATGGAGTACCTGATGCTTATGATACTTTAAAAGCTTTAACAAGAGGTAAAAGTATTTCTAAAGAGGATATTCTAAAATTTGCTGAAAGTCTGGATATCTTATCAGATCAAGATCGTCAAACTTTAGTTGATATGACACCGGCTTCTTATATTGGTTTAGCTAAAGAACTTGCTAAAATCGAATTAAATAAATAGTAGAAAATGACTGGTTTCCAGTCATTTTTTCATTTTATGAAATAATCTACAATCTTTTTATAAACAATATATACTAAGTTATATAAAGATACGTCACGTTATAACGAAAGATGGAAAGGATGTAAATATGAATGTAAAATTAATAGCAGTAGATATGGATGGAACTTTTTTAACAAATAATAATGAATATGATCAAGAACGATTTACGAGGCAATACGAATTTATGAAGGAAAAGGGAATTCATTTTGTAGTTGCTAGTGGGAATCAATATTATCAACTAAGATCTTTTTTTCCAGATATTCATAACGAGTTAGCTTTCATTGCTGAAAACGGAGCTTATATCGTTGATCAAGGAAAAGATGTTTTTGTTGCAAAACTTGCAAAAGAGGATATTCAGACAGTTTTAAAGGTAGTTAATCAATATCCTGAAGTAGAAAAAATTGTCTGTGGTCGAAAAAGTGCTTATATTAGTAAATACATAGATGAAGATTTTTATAATTCTGATTTAAGGTATGTTGGTAAAGATGTATTGTATTCTGCAATTCTGTCTTTAAATGTTGATGATTATAGTATGAAAGAATGGCATGATGCAATTATATATTTAACTGGAAATGATGTAGATAAATCAATTGGTAAAGCTGCTGCAAAAGAATACCTATGTGGCTATTATCGTCATAATTAAAAAACATTGGAGTATCTTCCAATGTTTTTTATAGTAAATTAATATTGTGTTTAGTACATTCATCAATCATTTCTTGTGGCCAAATACTTGCCTGAACTTCTCCAACATGAACTTTTTTCAATAATAACATACATAGTCTTGATTGCCCGATTCCACCACCAATTGTGTATGGTAATTCTTTGTTAACGATTTGACTATGATAAGGGAGTTTAAGACGATCCAAACAATTTTCAGCTTTTAATTGTTTTACAAGTGTATCTTCATCGACTCTAATTCCCATTGAAGAAATTTCTAATGCACATTGTAATGGTTCAAACCAGAATAAAATATCCCCATTTAAATTCCAATCATCATAGTCAGGAGCCCGACCATCATGTTTAATTCCACTTTTTAATTTACAGCCTACGCCCATTACAAAAACACATCCTAATTCTTTACAAATCGCTGTTTCTCTTTCGTTAGGAGTTAAATCGGGGTAACGATCTTCTAATTCTTGAGATGTAAAGAAATGAATTTTATCAGGAAGGCGGTTTACAGCATGTGGATATTTATACCATACCTCATGTTCCATATGTTTGATTACTTTAAAAATCTTTTTAACATGACGTTTTAAAGTTTCTTCAGTACGTTCTTCTTTAGCGATCACTTTTTCCCAATCCCATTGATCTACGTAATAAGAATGTAAATTATCAACTTCTTCATCTTTTCTAATGGCGTTCATATTTGTATATAAACCTTCATGCATTTTAAAACCGTATTTTTTAAGTGCCATTCTTTTCCATTTAGCTAGTGAATGAACTACTTCAATTTGTTCTCCAGGTATTTCATTAATAGTAAATGAGACAGGTGATTCGAAACCATTTAAGTTATCATTTAAACCACTACTTTTTTGAACGAATAGCGGAGCAGATATTCTTGATAAATGTAGAGCGCGTCCAATCTCTTTTTGGAAAGTATCACGAATATATTTAATTGCTTCCTGGGTTTGACGAAGATCCAAAACTGGATCGTAGTTTTCAGGTATAATTAAGTTCATTGTAATTATTAATCTCCTTTTAATTATTTTCTACATTGTAACATGTATAAATACATGTATACAACTATAAAATCGAGTAATTTTTATAAACGTTTATTGTAAAAAGTAAAAAAAGACGATAAGATTATAATTACAATAGAAGGAGGCATAAAAATGGTACTTGATGAAATAAAATATCAGACATATGTACAAATCTTAAAAGAGGAATTAGTAGATGGGGTGTACAGAGCCAATTGCTCTTTCTTATTGTGCTAGTAAGGCCCGTGATATTTTAGGAACTACTCCAACACGCTGTCTAGTTGAAATAAGTGGTAATATTATAAAAAATGTTAAGAGTGTAATTGTACCTAATACAAACGGATTAAAAGGGATTGAAGCAGCAGTAGCAGCAGGGATAATTGCTGGCAATGCGAACAAGGTATTGGAAGTAATTGCTGATGTAAAAAAAGATCAAATCAAGGAAATAAAAGATTATTTAGAGCATAATTGTATTATAGTAAGACCATTAGAAACGGAGCATATCTTAGATATTAAAATTACTTTATTTGATGATGATAATTATGCCATGGTCAGAATTGTTGATCAACACACTAATATTATATCAATTGAAAAAAATCATAGAGTTTTATTCTCTAAAGAAAATAAAATTTGTAATAATGAAATGGTAATTGATCGTTGTAGCCTAAACGTTAAGGATATTTTGGAATTTGCCAATATTGTTGATCTAAATGATGTCAAAGAGATTATTTCAAGACAAATTGCTTATAATAGTGCCATTGCAAAAGAAGGATTAACTAATAATTATGGCGCCAATATTGGTAGTGTTTTATTAAATTCAGGACAGGATATTATTACTCGTGCAAAGGCATTTGCCGCTGCAGGAAGTGATGCACGAATGTCAGGGTGTGAATTGCCAGTTGTTATTAACTCTGGAAGCGGCAATCAAGGAATGACCGTTTCTTTACCAATCATTGAATATGCAAAAGAGCTAAATGTTAATGATGAGAAGTTATACCGTGCTTTAGTACTAGGAAATTTGATTACGATTCATCAAAAAACTGGAATTGGTCGTTTATCTGCTTATTGTGGGGCTGTTAGTGCCGGATGTGCAGCTGGATGTGGAATTGCTTATTTATATGGTGCTGATTATGAATGCATTGCTCACACAATTGTAAATTCACTAGCAATAACTTCAGGAATTATTTGTGATGGTGCAAAATCTTCTTGTGCGGCAAAAATTGCAGCTAGTGTGGATGCTGGTATTCTTGGATATAAGATGTATTTAGATGGTCAAGAATTCAAAGACGGTGATGGAATCGTTGTTAAAGGTGTAGAGAATACGATTCGTAATGTTGCTCGTCTTGGTAAAGAAGGAATGAAAGAAACAGATAAAGAAATAATTAAGATCATGACAAACTGCTAACTTTTTATTTTATTAGTATGCTATGAAGTGTTTATTATTTTATAGAATGAGTTAAAATTATAATCATGTGGTATAAAATGAAAATATTGGAGAAATAGTATATTTATGATGACAGAGAAAAATCATCTCAAAACAACTGACTGATTAATTGAGGATTAGTGATAAAATAATTTCAAAATGGGAATGTGGAATTTCCTAAACAAAAGGATATTAAGGAATAACCTGTATTTACCTGCTTGCAAATGAATATAGGTATAAGAGAAATGTTGTAAATGTATTTTTATTATTCTATAATGAAACAAAAAGCAGGTGGGGAAATGGATATTAGAGTTTTAAATTATTTTTTAATGGTTGCAAGAGAAGAAAATATAACAAGAGCTTCACAACTTCTTCATATCACACAGCCTACGCTTTCAAGGCAGCTTATGCAGCTAGAGGAAGAATTGGGTGTCAAATTGTTTCAAAGGAGTAATCATAGTATATACTTAACAAATGACGGCTTATTATTTCGCCGTAGAGCACAGGAAATCGTGAATTTGGCAGATAAGGCACAGGCAGAATTAAAACAAGATACTGATGTATTATCAGGAAACATTGCAATTGGCTGTGGAGAAATGAGAAGTGCACAAGAAATCGCAAAACTTATCACTGATTTTCAAAACATATACCCTTTCGTACAATTTGAGTTATATAGCGGAAACAACGAAAATATTAAGGAACGTATGGAACAAGGTACTTTAGACTTGGGCTTGTTATTAGAACCAGTGAATGTCGTAAAGTATGATTTTATCCGTATGAGGACAAAAGAACAATGGGGCGTTCTCATTCATAAAGATAATCCCCTTTCTAAGAAACAGGTAATCTACCCTGGTGAATTAGTAGGCACAAAGGTTATAACAATACACCTTGATACGCCAGTTCATCATGAGTTGGCAAGTTGGTCAGGGGATTTTGCGAAAGAAATGGAATCATGTGCAAATTATAATCTATTGTATAATGCTGTAATTGTTGCCAAAGAGAAAAAAGGAGCAGTTATCTGTGTGAAGTTAGATAATTATTATGATGACATGAAGTTTATTCCTTTTGAACCTAAACTTGAATTAACTTCTGTACTTGCATGGAAAGACCGTCAATCATATTCTAAGGCAACAAATACCTTTATTAGTTTTATAAAAGACCGCTATAAACATAATTAAAATAGAAATTCAATATTTGTATTTCTGTTAATCCAACATAAGCATTAGACATATCAATGAATGAACTTTAAAATATAGGTGTAACAAGATAACCCGCTATCTTGGTGCACCTATTTTCTTTGAAAGGGGTGGAAAATTGAACCTTTACATGAGGGGTGAAAAATACAATACAATCCTTAATGATTTGGGGTTCACAAATGCAGAAATTGAATTATATATTAGACTTTCACATTTAGGCACTTCAACAAAAGAAAAACGAATACAGATAGTAAGCGAAAAACGTAGAAAAATTCTTGAAGAAATTCATGTAAAAGAAAATCAATTACAGGAAATAGATTTTTTACGGCATGAATTACAGAATGCGTAAATGAAAAGGAGTTGAAAAAAATGGAGTTTATCACTTTAAGCAATGGCGTAAAAATGCCTGCACTTGGATATGGAACATTCACAATGAAGAAGGTGTTGGTAATGCAATCATAAAATGTGGTGTACCTAGAGAAGAATTATTTATTACAACAAAGATTTGGATTGAAAATGCTGGATATGAAAAGGCAAAGGCTTCGCTTCATGAGTCTTTGAAAAAATTACAGATAGAATACATTGATTTAGTTCTTATTCATCAGGCGTTCAATGACTATTACGGAACATGGAAAGCCTTAGAGGAAGCATATAAATTAGGAAAAGTAAGGGCAATAGGAGTGTCTAATTTTTACCTCGACAGATTTATGGATTTAGCAACTTTCAGTGAAATTAAGCCTATGGTAAATCAATTAGAAACTCATGTTTTCCAACAGCATAAAAATGATAAAAAGTTTTTAGAGAGATATGGAACAAAATTGGAAGCATGGGCACCATTTGCCAGAGGTTGTCAAGGTATTTTTGAGAATGAAGTTTTAATGAAAATTGCAAAACAGCATAATAAAACAATCGGGCAAGTAGCATTACGTTTTCTAATTCAGAATGGAATAATCGCTATTCCTAAGTCGACTCATAAAAATAGAATGGAAGAAAACTTTAATATATTTGATTTTTCACTATCAGATGAAGAAATGAAAAAAATTGAAGAATTGGACTTGGGTGAAAATGTATTTATGAACCACGAAAATGCAGAGGATATTGATAAATTTTTCAAAATGTTTCATGTCGGGCAGAAATAAAAAGGAGAGATGAAAAATGATAAGACATATTTTTATTGCAACAATCAAAGAGTGGTACTACGTCAAGAAAAAGTACCAGTTAAACTGAAATATTTCATCTAGCTTAA
>OBVN01000205.1_pt1 | contig 30250 bp, 29 predicted proteins | sample 1476171 | NCBI WGS metagenome assembly OBVN01 (sample SAMEA2580014, study PRJEB22360) | human gut metagenome | biome: human gut; feature: human-associated habitat; material: faeces | place: Denmark | collected 2008/2010
ATATCGGCAACCCTGCCCCATTTGGCTTTGAAGCGCCAGATGAAATTTTAGTCGATGTCATCCGCAACTTACCTTCTGCACAAGGTTATTGCGATTCCAAAGGTTTGTATTCTGCACGTAAAGCTATCGTTCAATACTACCAATCCAAAGGTATTCATGATTCAACGGTAAACGATGTGTACATCGGGAATGGTGTGTCTGAATTGATTACCATGTCAATGCAAGCCCTTCTTAATGATGGTGATGAGGTATTAGTCCCAATGCCAGATTATCCGTTATGGACAGCGGCTGTGACGCTTTCTGGTGGAAAAGCGGTACATTATTTATGTGATGAAGAAGCAGGCTGGTTCCCTGCTATTGATGATATTCGCGCGAAAGTCAATGCCAAAACGAAAGCTATCGTGGTGATCAACCCAAATAACCCGACTGGTGCGGTATACAGTAAAGCATTGCTCGAAGAAATTATCGAAGTAGCACGTGAAAATAATCTGATTATTTTTGCGGATGAAATTTATGACAAAATTCTCTACGATGGTGCTGTCCACCATCATATCGCCGCCCTTGCTCCAGATGTATTGACAATTACATTCAATGGTTTATCAAAAGCGTATCGTGTTGCAGGTTTCCGTCAAGGTTGGATGATTTTAAATGGGCCAAAACAACATGCAAAAGGCTATATTGAAGGCTTAGATATGCTGGCATCTATGCGTTTATGTGCCAACGTACCAATGCAGCACGCCATTCAAACCGCATTAGGCGGCTATCAAAGCATCAATGAATTTATTCAACCTGGCGGTCGTTTACTTGAACAACGTAATAAAGCCTACGAATTACTCACTCAAATCCCTGGTGTTAGCTGCGTAAAACCAATGGGGGCAATGTATATGTTCCCGAAACTCGACATCAAAAAATTCAATATTCATAGTGATGAAAAATTTGTACTCGATTTACTACGTAAAGAAAAAGTGCTTTTGGTACATGGTAAAGGCTTTAACTGGCACTCACCGGATCACTTCCGTGTGGTGACTCTCCCTTATGCAGGCCAATTAGAAGAAGCGATTGGCAAACTGGCACGATTCTTAGAAACTTATCAGCAATAATAAAAAAGAGCGGTTAATTAACCGCTCTTTTTTTATTTCATGATTTATATCTAAGCCCAGAAATAGCGCACAACATGGAAGAAAATTGGTGCAGAGAAACAAAGCGAATCCATACGATCTAAAATACCACCATGGCCACTGATCATATTCCCCCAGTCTTTCACGCCCATACTGCGTTTCATTGCTGACATCACGAGTCCACCTAAGAATCCCATTAGGCAAATTAACATACTCATTAAAAACGCCTGCCAGGCATTAAATGGTGTCATCCAATGAAGTAGCATACCCAATAAACTTGCACTTAATACCCCACCAACAAAGCCTTCTACTGTTTTGGATGGGGATAAGGTTGGCGCAATTTTATGTTTGCCGAAGAGTTTACCCCAAACGTATTGCAACACATCGCTAGACTGCACCACCAAGATTAAGAAAATCATTAATAGAAGATTTTTTCCTTCATAACCTGAGATATCAAGTGTCAGTAAAGCCGGAATATGTGAAATACAGAATACACTAATCATCAATGCCCACTGAATTTTCGTAGAACGATCTAAGAAATTCGCAGGGTCACCCAGTAATGCTGAAAGAATCGGTAAAAATAAGAAGCCATATACTGGAATGAAGATAGTAAACATACTAAACCAATCAATAGCGACTAAAAAATATTGCAATGGCAAGATCACATAAAAACAGGCTGCGAGTGCAAGATGATCGCCTCGACGAATATTTAATAGAGAAAGAAACTCACGCAATCCCATAAATGAAATAATCAAAAAGAGCACAATCACGCCATAAAAGCCTAATAAGCTCGCAATAAAGATAATCCCAATCATCACCCACCAAGCATTGATGCGTGCGTTTAGGTTATCAATAACACTGTTAGGTGTATCCACGCCCGATCTGCGTTTTAAAACATATCCCACTGTGGAAGCAAAAATTAAGGCGATAAATAAACCACCGAAGAGTTGCCATATTTCTGTCATCATTTACTCCTAAGATTTGCCTTTTTCACTGATGTTTAAACTTAATAATGCCGATTGAGCGCGTGTTAAAAACTCACCTTTAGTCTCATCTGTCCCAAGCTTTAATGGTTCACCTACATAAAGATCACATAACAACGGGATCGGTAAAATAAAGCCTTTTGGTAAAACATTATTCATATTACTAATCCAAACAGGGACAAATTCACAATCAAGATTTTCTTTTGCTAGATAATACAATCCACTTTTAAAGGGTTGAAGAGGCAAATCATCATCCGTTTTACGGGTTCCTTCAGGGAAAAGAATAAGCGAATCATTCTCCAATGCTTCCGTCATTTGTCGTATTGCCGCTTGTGGATCTTGGCTATTACGCTCAATAAGTAACATATTAAACACTTTATTAGCTAGAAAACGACGAATTGCGCCTTTCGTCCAATAATCTTTGCCTGCAACAGGACGCGTTTGTTTTCTCACTTCATAAGGTAATGAAATCCAAAGTAAGATGAAATCACCATGGCTGTTATGATTAGCAAAATAGACACGATGCCCTTCTGAAGATTGTTCAGCTATCGCTGCTTGAGGTCGAACACCTGTAATAAAAGAGGCAAAACGACACAATAAAAAATCGATTAATCTCGCGATCATATTTACTCCTATTACTCTGCCACTTCCGCTAATCCATTTTTTACTCGCTTAATACAAGTCACGATGAGCAAGATAATCAGGATATTGGCTACCCACCAGAAAAGTGAATGCAAGCTACCATTCACCGCATAGAGTAAACCGAGTACACCAAACACAAACGCACGATCGCTTTTACCCATTGGACCATCATAACGACGCGTTTTGCCTTGAACTTGACCTAAAATGCCACATAACTCACTCAACGCGGCAAGCCAAATAATACTTGAGATTTGAATACCATCAAAAGGCGCGACAAAAGCAAAAGGAAGATAAAGTGCAGCATCAGAGACGACATCAGTAATTTCATTAAGATAACCACCTAATCGACTTTTTTGATTAAATTCACGTGCTAGCATGCCATCAACAGCATTTAACGCCATACGCAAAAACAACCAAATAGGAATAAGGAAGAAAAGAGTGGAAAATGTCGGGAATAGTGCGAGAACCACACCTAATAAAATAGAAAGTAAGCAAGCAATTAGCGTAACTTGATTTGCTGTTACGCCTTTTGCTGCTAATTGCCTAACTAAAGGCCTAAGTAAATTCTGAAATTTGGGTTTTAAGGCATAGATACTCATCTACCATCTCCTTGTTTTTATTAGTAAACATAAAAATTTTGCTAATAATAGAATAGTATAGAGTATTACTCAAGTTTTTATTCATCCATATAACCCAAACTTCTTAAGGCGCGTTCATCGTCCGCCCAACCAGACTTCACTTTGACCCAAAGTTCTAGGTGTACTTTATTATCAAATAAGCGTTCCATGTCAGCGCGCGCTTCCATACCAATGGTTTTAATTTTTTGCCCTTGAGCACCAATCACCATTTTCTTTTGGCCTTCGCGCTCAACTAAAATCAAACCATTAATTTCGTAAGTACCACGCTCATTTACTTTGAATTGTTCAATTTCAACGGTCACAGAATAAGGTAATTCTTCACCAGTAAAACGCATCAATTTTTCACGGATAATTTCTGACGCCATAAAACGTTGTGAACGGTCTGTTACATAATCCTCAGGGAAGTGGTGAACGCCTTTACGTAATGACTGACGAACCATTTTCTCTAATTGATGCACATTATTACCACGTTGTGCAGAAATCGGCACAATGTGTGCGAAATCAAACTTACTGCCTAATTCTGTAATGAATGGCAATAAATCATCTTTATTCTTAACATTGTCAACTTTGTTGATAGCGAGTACAACAGGTGCTTTGGCATTACGTAATTTGTTTAACACCATTTCATCATCAGCATTCCAATGTGTGCCATCCACGACAAAAATAATAAGATCCACATCCCCGATCGCTGAGCTTGCTGCACGATTCATTAAACGGTTAATTGCTCGTTTTTCTTCGATATGAAGTCCCGGCGTATCCACATAAATTTCTTGGTAGATGCCTTCGGTTTTAATTCCCACAATACGGTGACGCGTGGTTTGTGCCTTGCGGGAAGTAATCGAGATTTTTTGTCCCAAAATTTTATTTAACAGGGTGGATTTCCCCACATTTGGGCGGCCTACAATGGCGATAAAACCACAATAGGTCTCTTGTTCTTGATTTAATTCAGTCATTTTATTTCCAATATTTTTAAAATTTGTTCTGCGGCCGCTTGTTCTGCTTTACGGCGGCTAGAACCTTTTGCAATAAAAGTGCGGTCAATATTTGGTACATTTTTTACCGTACATTCTACGGTGAAGGTTTGGCAATGTGCTTCACCTTCAATTTTTATTACTTCATAGGTTGGTAAAGCGAAATGCTTACCTTGTAAATATTCTTGCAATCGTGTTTTGGCATCTTTTTGGTTATCGCCTGGCTTAATTTCAGCTAATAAGGTTTTATACCAACTACGCACTATATCTGCCGCTTTATCAAAGCTTGAATCCAATGCCATTGCGCCAATTACCGCTTCAACACAATCAGCTAAAATCGATTCTCGGCGAAAGCCCCCGCTTTTTAGCTCACCTGAGCCTAAGGACATATAATCTCCAAGCTCAAAATTTCGGGCAATCATTGCCAGTGTCGGCTCACGCACTAATGTTGCGCGCATACGGCTAAGTTCACCTTCATTACAACGAGGAAATTGATGATAAAGCGCGTCTGCAATGACATAATTGAGAATCGAATCGCCTAGAAATTCTAGGCGTTCATTATGTTGAGTGGAGGCACTGCGGTGTGTCAGTGCCAATTTTAAGTGTTTTAGATCGGAAAATTGATAACCAATTTTTCGTTCTAATCGATCTAAATTATTCATATTAATTAATTTTCGTAAAGAAACGGTCGAAACGGAAGCCAGTTGGCCACTCATTTGGTTCTTTTTCTAAACTCATCCAAATATAAGTGGCTTTACCCACGATATTTTTTTCAGGTACAAATCCCCAAAAGCGACTGTCATCACTATGATCACGGTTATCACCCATCACAAAATATTGCCCTTCAGGCACAATCCATTCTGCAGCAGGCAAGCCTTCTTGTGGATAGAACTCAATACCAGAATAACGACGCATTGGCTCGACTAAAATCTTATGTGTCACATCGCCGATTTCCAGATATTCCACTTGAGTTGGGAATGCTGGATTAGTTGGTTCTTGTTTATATTCAAACACTTTCGCTTGGCAGTCTATTTCACAAGGTTTGCCATCTTTACCGTGAACAATTGTTAAAGCGCTTTTTTCAACATCAAGGATAATTCGGTCACCACCTTTACCCACAATACGTTTAATGTAATCTGCTCCAGACATATTATCTTTAGACGTTAATGCAAGGTTTTCCGCATACGCTGCTCGCGTTGCGCCTAAGCTTGTACGAAGTAACGCTTGCTCTGGTGCTTTAAACACAATTACATCACCACGTTCAGGCTTATTACCTTCAATAATCGTATTTTGGAAAATCGGATCTTTGATGCCATAAGTATATTTATTAACGACAAGAAAATCCCCTACATATAATGTTGCTTGCATTGATCCTGATGGAATTTGAAACGGCTCAAAAATAAATGAACGTACAAGAAACACCACTGATAACACAGGGAAAAGCGAAGAAATAAATTCTGAACCTTCTGAAATTGGCTCAATTTTCGCTTTTTCTTCATCCGTTAATGCTTTGCCTGAACGTTGTTCTGCTCGTGCGATTTGACGACGACGTCTCGGCATCACGGCGAAACGGTGATAGCACCATAAAATGCCAGAAAGTGCGGTCAAAATCAGCAATAAAATACTGAATGTGTTAGGCAGCTGGAAATGGTCTAACACTTTCCAACCAGCAAATCCCAAGGCTAACAACAGAATAAAAAATACATTCGACATGGCTCTTTCCTATTTATCTTTACCAACGTGTAAGATCGCTAAAAACGCTTCTTGCGGTACTTCCACGTTACCTAAAGACTTCATTCGTTTTTTACCCTCTTTCTGTTTCTGTAAGAGTTTTTTCTTACGGCTCACATCACCACCATAACATTTTGCTAATACGTTTTTACGCAATTGTTTCACCGTTGAACGCGCAATAATGTGGTTACCAATCGCTGCTTGAATCGCGATATCAAATTGTTGACGAGGAATCAGCTCGCGCATTTTTTCAACTAACTCACGACCACGATAAGGGGCATTATCTTTGTGAACAATTAATGCTAACGCATCAACACGATCGCCGTTGATCATAATATCCACGCGCACCATGTCTGCCGCTTGGAAACGTTTGAAACCATAATCCAAAGAGGCGTAACCGCGAGAAGTCGATTTCAATCGATCGAAGAAATCCAATACCACTTCGCCCATTGGGATTTCATAAGTTAACGCAATTTGGTTACCGTGATACACCATATTGGTCTGTACGCCACGTTTTTCCACACAAAGGGTAATTACGTTACCTAAGAATTCCTGTGGTACCAACATATTACATTCCGCAATAGGCTCGCGAATTTCTGAAATATTATTCAATGGCGGTAATTTCGCTGGACTGTCCACATAAACCACTTCACCACTCGTCATTTCAACTTCATAAATTACAGTTGGCGCTGTGGTAATCAAATCAAGATCATATTCTCGCTCTAAACGCTCTTGAATGATCTCCATGTGTAAAAGCCCCAAGAAACCACAACGGAAACCAAAACCTAAAGCGGTTGAATTCTCCGGTTCATAGAAAAGTGACGCATCGTTTAGGCTTAATTTACCCAACGCATCACGGAAAGCTTCATAATCGTCAGAGCTCACTGGGAATAAACCTGCATAAACCTGCGGTTTTACTTTCTTAAAGCCTGGCAATACATGGCTTGCAGGATTATGCTGATGCGTTAAGGTATCCCCTACTGGTGCACCTAAAATATCTTTAATTGCACAAACAACCCACCCCACTTCGCCGGTATTTAATACGGTCGTATCCACTTGTTTTGGCGTAAAAATCCCTAAACGATCAACGTTGTAAGCCTGTCCAGTGGACATTACTTTGATTTTATCACCTTTACGCAACACACCATTTTTAATACGAACTAATGACACCACGCCTAAATAGTTATCAAACCAAGAGTCAATAATCAATGCTTGTAACGGTGCATCAGGATCACCTTCTGGTGCGGGGATTTTCGCAACAATTTCTTCTAATACATCTTCGATACCCACACCGGTTTTAGCCGAACAACGTACAGCTTCCATCGCATCAATACCCACGATGTCTTCAATTTCTTCTGCAACACGTTCAGGATCAGCTGCCGGTAAATCGATTTTATTCAAAATCGGGACTACTTCTAAATCCATTTCAATAGCGGTATAGCAGTTTGCCAAGGTTTGTGCTTCTACACCTTGTCCTGCATCCACAACTAACAATGCCCCTTCACAAGCCGCAAGAGAACGCGATACTTCATAAGAGAAGTCCACATGTCCTGGTGTATCGATAAAGTTTAATTGGTATGTTTCACCGTCTTTGGCTTGATAATTTAAGGTTACACTCTGCGCTTTAATGGTAATACCACGCTCACGCTCAAGATCCATGGAATCTAATACCTGCGCTTCCATTTCACGATCCGAAAGGCCCCCACAGGTCTGAATTAATCGGTCAGAAAGGGTCGATTTACCGTGGTCAATATGGGCAATAATAGAAAAGTTGCGAATATTCTTCATAAATAGATTAGTTTTCTCATAAAAACGATTAAATTTAACAGGCGGATTGTACCTGAAAAGCGTGCGAACCGCTAGAGAATCAGGGAAAGTGCGGTGGGTTTTTAAGATGTTTTTTATCTTAGGGAACCGGAAAACTTTAAAAAAACAAAGGAGTTGCTAAAATGTTGTATCGTTTAACAATGTACTGTGAGGAAGAACATGAAAAAATATTTATTCGCGACGGGATTATTAGTCTGTATCACACCTTTTACCCAAGCGGAAACTTCGGCGCAATGTTCTGCGCAGCAAGATCAAATTATTGCTCAGGCATTAAATATTACAACGGAGGATTTGGCACAACGTCAGCTAGACTCGACGTGTAAGACCGATCCGGAAAATGCCGGATATTCATTGGTCGGCTATGCCGTACTTAATGCGCCTTATAACAAGGAAAATTATTCTTCTGAAGACGGTGCCAAGGTGCAGTTGATTATTGCGCGTTTAGATAAACAGCAGATTCTGCAAAAATATCATTCGACGGAAGAAATTGATGCGGCGTTTGATATTTCAGAAGGGAGTTTCAGAATTGATACGGCACGCTATAAATTAGCGCAGAATGTGCGTGCTTTCGGCGTACGGTTTAATTCCAGCGCAAGAGGTCCGAGTGCACCGGAGGCGGGATATTCAAATGAGCTGGCACTATTTATTAATGATAATGGTGAGTTAAGAACAGTATTCGATTATCCGATGTCCGTTTGGCAGTTTGCCGATCCCATTAATAATCGTGATATTCAATCTGCGGAAATGACTTTATCTGTTGCTAAGCAGCAACATAATGGCTTTTACGATTTGGTTTTGAACACGAAATTAAGTTATAAAAAGGAAAGTGAAACACAATCGGTAAAACGAACAAGTAAAACGGAACAAGTCCGTTTTGAGTATGACGGTCAGCGTTATCAACCGGTCAAAAAAGTGTGGTGGTTGGCTAATGTTAATTGGTTTACTGCGCAATAAGTCGGATTGCTATTGGTAAAAGTGCGGTCAGAAAAAAGAATGTTTTTTTATGAAAAAGCCCCGATGATTCGGGGCTTAGTGTTTAATGCAGACTGAAATTATAGGCTTTCTGTGAAAGTACGAGTAATAACGTCGCGTTGTTGTTCTGGTGTTAAAGAGTTGAAACGTACTGCGTAACCAGAAACACGGATAGTTAATTGTGGGTATTTATCCGGGTTGTTTACTGCATCTTCTAACGTTTCACGACGTAATACGTTTACGTTTAAGTGTTGACCACCTTCAACTTTAACAGTTGGTGCTACGTTTACTGGTAATTCACGATATTCGATTTGACCTAATTCGCTTACTGCTACTACTTGGTCTTCCACGAATTCAGCTTTTGCACATAAGCAACGCGCTTCATTTTTTTCGCTGTCTAATAACCAGAATGAGTTTAAAAGATTGTCATTTGCTGCTTGAGTAATTTGAATACCTTTGATCATAAAGAGCCTCCTAATTTGGCGTTTGTATATTTATTAAACTGTGCAAATTTTATCAAACTATTTGAAGAATTCAATTAATTTTGACCTAAAACAGATTCTTTTTTGCGAGTATTTTTGCAAAATTGATCTAGATTAAAGTTTTTATCACGCAAAGGCCTCAACACTTGCTAAGACTTAACAAAATATTAACATAACTCGCAGGTAAAGCCTTTCTAAGCAATTTCATTTATAATATGCCCAAGCTTATCCAATAAGGAAATACAGAATGAAAACTTGGACAGATGTTATCGGTCAAGAGAAAGAAAAACCTTACTTTAAACACATTCTACAGCAAGTGCATCAAGAGCGACTAGCCGGAAAAACTATTTACCCACCGCAAGACGAAGTATTTAATGCCTTTAAATATACGGCATTTGATGAGGTGAAAGTCGTCATTTTAGGACAGGATCCCTACCATGGCCCAAATCAAGCGCACGGTTTAGCTTTTTCGGTAAAACCCGAAGTCGCTATTCCGCCCTCTCTGCTGAATATGTATAAAGAATTGGCTAACGATATTCCTGGCTTTCAAATGCCAAATCATGGCTATTTGGTGAAATGGGCGGAGCAAGGTGTACTACTACTTAACACCGTGCTAACTGTAGAGCGTGGTATGGCACATTCACACGCTAAATTTGGTTGGGAAGTATTTACGGATCAAGTGATTGCGGCACTTAATGAACACCGTGAAAAAGTAGTATTTTTACTTTGGGGAAGTCATGCACAGAAAAAAGGACAATTTATTGATCGCAATCGTCATTATGTTTTAACTGCCCCGCACCCTTCCCCTCTTTCTGCACATCGTGGTTTTCTAGGATGCCATCACTTTTCTAAAACCAACGAATACTTAAAACAACATGGTTTAACTGAAATTGATTGGCAAGTTTAAGATTGTGGCTCAACATCAAGCGGGAGATTTTTTTCTCGCTTCTCTTCCTTTTTCTGCTCTCGTCTCTTTTTGAAAAAGTCACTCAATTTCTGACCGCACTTTTCTGCCAACACGCCAGAGGCAATTTCTAATGTGTGATTCATTTTATAATCATCAAAGAAGTGGAAACGAGAACCTACAGCTCCTGTTTTATAATCTGACGCACCGAAGACTAATCGTTTAATCCGGCTATGTAAAATCGCGCCAGCACACATGGTACAAGGCTCAAGGGTGACATAGAGTGTGGTATTGAGCAGACGATAATTTTGAATATTTTGTGCGGCATTACGCAATGCGACAATTTCAGCGTGAGCGGTCGGATCATTTTCAATGATAGATAAATTCCAACCTTCACCGAGAATATTTCCTTCATCATCCACTAACACCGCCCCGACAGGAATCTCGCCGAGTGCTTCTGCACGATCGGCAAGCATCAGGGCGTGTTGCATAAATTTCTCGTCTAAATCTGACCGCACTTTGAATGCCTAAACTGAGAAAGGATACTTGATCGGTTCGTGAGATTGATAACCCACCACCTTGAAATCATCCATCGTTACCCAAGTTTCAAGATCTTCAAGGGTTTTAATATCAGGATTAATTTCTAATTGTGGTGAAGGGAATGGTTCACGTTTTAATTGCACATCACGCATTAACTCAAGTTGGTCTTCATAAATATGCGCATTTACAATTTTATGATATGCCTTACCCGGTTTATTACCGGTAATTTGCGCCATCAAAGCAAGGAAAGTAAAGACCTGAATTTGATTGAAGTTTAAGCCTAGCGGCACATCACAAGAGCGTTGGTAGCTCGTTAAGTGCAATGTATCGCCGACTAAAGAGAAAGTATGTGTGTGCATGCAAGGACGCAAACAGCCTAGATCAAATTCACCTGGGTTGAAGAAAGTCAGGATTTCACCGCGGTCATCAATCCCTCGGCTTAAATTGTTAACAATTTTACGAAGCTGATCGATGGTTTCACCATTCGGTTTACGCCATGCTCTGCCTTGTACGCCATAAACGCGCCCCATATCATCGGTACCTTTACGATGTGGATTGGCAAGCCAAGCGGCATTTTCATTGGCATTTGCATCCCATGTTTTGGTGCCAAGCTTGCGGAAGTCCGCGGCATTATCATAACCACGGATATAACCTAAAAACTCCGCAATTGCCGCTTTCCAATAGCTTTTTCGTGTTGTAATTAAGGGGAATTGATTATTAGCAACATCATATTCTAAATCCGCATTAATCACGGTAAGGCAACGCTTGCCAGTACGCTCGTTAGCAACCCACTCACCTTCATTTACAATGCGTCGACAAAGATCTAAATATTGTTTCATAAAAAACTCCTTACTGATGAACCGCACTTTTTGCGCGATTGTATGCCCATGCCATAATTAATCCACCACCAATAATCATCGGTAAGCTAAGAGCTTGGCCACGTGTCATGATGCCTAAGAAAGATTCAACTTCCGGCTCACGGACATATTCAACGATAAAACGGAAAATCCCGTAACCAACAAGGAATAATCCCGCTACAGAACCTGCTGGGCGAGGCTTTTTAATAAAGACATTCAGAATAATAAACAGTACAAAACCTTCTAAAAATGCTTCATAAAGCTGTGAAGGATGGCGTGGTAATAACAATGGATCATTTGGGAAAATCATAGCCCAAGGAACATTGGTTTCTCGTCCCCAAAGTTCTAAATTAATGAAGTTACCAATTCGTCCCATCCCTAAACCAAATGGAATCAAAGGCGCTACAAAATCTGCCGTTTGCCAAAAGCTTCTTTTTTGAGAATAAGAGGTCCAAATCATTGAGATAATCACCCCAATTAATCCACCATGGAATGACATTCCCCCTTCCCAAACACGGAATAAATACAGCGGATCTTGCATAAAATGATCAAAGTTATAGAAGAAAACATCCCCAATACGTCCCCCTAAAAATACCCCCATAAAAGCATTAAAAAGTAACGTATCCACTTGATCGACAGTCCAACCACTGTTTGGCTGATTAGCACGGCGAACGGCCAACCAACGAGCAAAGATAAAGCCTAATAAATACATTAAGCCATACCAACGCAGCCCAATATTGCTGTCACCAAAAGTGAAAATAGTCGGATCAAAATGTGGAAGCATCAAAAATTCTGAATTCATAACATTCCTTATTTCATAAACATATCAACTGCGATTGCAATTAATAGCAAGGCAAAGCCTTTTTTCAAGGTTGATACAGGGAGTTTTGAGGTCGCTGTTGCCCCTAATTTAGAAGTGAAAAATGAGGAGGCCGTAATACCGAGCACTGCGGGTAAATAAATATAACCTAAGGAATAATCCGGCATGGAAGGGTTGCCCCAACCGCTCACCATAAAGCTTAACATGCCAGATAAACCAAGAAGTGCGCCACAGAATGCAGAAGAACCAATGGATTTTTTCATATCAATACCGCGAGAGTTTAAAAATGGTACGATAAAACCACCGCCACCAATGCCTGCTGCACTTGATGCCATACCAATCAATATACCGCCAATAACGGAAGATTGTGTTGTTAAAGGCTTAGCATTTACTGTGTTTTTCTTAATAGAAATGACCATTTTTGCTGCTAAATAAACGACTAAACAAGCAAAGATTTTAGCGGATACATCACGATCGAGTTTGCCAATAAATAAACCTGAGATAAATACCGTAATCATCATCACCGGCGCGAGTACTTTAACTGCATTCCACACAATGTTGCCCAGTTTATGATGGCGCTGTGCGGAAGAAAATCCGGTAATCACGATGGTTGCAAATGAAGTCCCTAAGGCTGTGGACATCAACATTTGATCTGGAATGCCCATCATCGGCAATAAATAAACCAAGGTTGGCACAATAACCAATCCGCCGCCAATGCCAAATAATCCGGCAAGAAAACCAACGATAGCCCCGACAAGCAAACAAAGTAGGATAAAAGTGAGCATTATTGCCCCCTTGATTTATAAGATGGACGTTTTTGATATTTAGAAAAGCTGTTCTTACGTGGAGCCTGATACGGTTTATTTATCTCATGCTCTTGCGTATTTTCAAGCAATGTTTTGTCGTTACCAAATATCGCTTGGGCAAACTCTTTCATTGCTTTGCGGTAAACATCTTTCTTAAAGGACACAACCTGACGTACGGGATACCAAAAACTCACCCAACGCCAACCATCAAATTCGGGTGATTTTGTTGTGTTCATATTAATATTTTTTTCATCACCCACTAATTGCAACAAAAACCAACGTTGTTTTTGCCCAATACACATGGGTTTGCTGTCATAACGCAGCAATCTTTTCGGCAGCTTATAACGCAACCAATGTTTAGAGGCATAAAGCACCTTCACATCTTTGGGTTGTAAGCCAACCTCTTCATATAATTCACGATACATGGCTTGTTCGGCACTTTCATTATCGTTAATTCCACCTTGCGGGAATTGCCACGAATTTTGCCCGTATCGTTTAGCCCAAAGCACCTGTCCTTTGCGATTACAAATGACAATGCCTACATTTGGACGGTAGCCATCAAAATCGATCACTATCGTTCACCTTAAATTTTGTACAAAAATAATTTGCAGATTGTTTCATAAATTCGCTTTTTTATCAACCGAATGGGCATATTTACCCTATTGTGGATAACTCTGTGGGTAACACTTGGATAATCTAAATTTAACTGTGTATAAAGATCAAAAATCGCTTTTCGCACTTCATTTTTTTCATTTTTGCATAACCTTTAATCAAAAATTTTCCGAAAAAAATGACCGCACTTTTTCTCGTCAAAGTGCGGTCAAAAATTCAGTCATTTTTTAATTTAAACATTCCTTGCTTGGTGAAGAAATAACAACTGTGAGTTATTCAATATTTCTGTGGATAAAACTGTGATTGAGCAAATGGCGAGTGTTGCATAACTCTTCTCAACATTTTAGCTTCAATTTTAGAGAGAAGATTTTCTCTTTAATTTCATTAAGATAAGGTTTATTCACAGAAATTATCTTACTCACATTCAATCAAAATTTTTAGTGATTATTTTTTATCCAAGCCTTTTTTGACTAACGCTAAATAGCATTCCCACTCAAAATATTGACCCGGATCGATCTTACGACCAGGCGAAATATCGCAATGCCCGACAATACGATCGAGCGTTATTTTCGGATAAGCTTGCATGATATCTCGTGTTAATGCAGCAAGCACTTGGTATTGTTCCTCTGTAAAAGGTTGTTCATTACTGCCCTCTAGCTCAATCCCAATCGCAAAATCATTGCATTTATCCCGACCTTCAAAGCAAGAAAGCCCCGCATGCCATGCTCTATCATTGAAACTCACATATTGCGTCACCTTGCCATCCCGTCCAATTAAACAATGGGCTGACACTCGAAATTGATAAATCTCTTCAAAATAAGGATGGATAGTGGGATCGAGTTTTCCTTGGAAAAAATCATCTACATATCCCCCACCAAATTGTTCTGGCGGCAAACTGATGTAATGAATGACGAGTAATGAAATATCCTCTACATCAGGACGTTCATCAAAATGTGGTGAAATTACTTTTCTTGTCTGGCTTAACCAGCCATTTTTTATCTTATTCATCTGTTTTTCTGCGATTAAATTTCATTTTTGCGATCTCGATCGCAAAAGAAGTGTGGTCAGTTTTACTTTCATTTTTCCCTTTTACACAATGTTGCAGCCAAAATTCTGGCATTTTTTTATTCAACCAAAAGGAAATTTAATTTAATGAAACTGACTTTTTCTAAACCCTTACATAAAGGTTTTACGTTAATTGAATTGATGATCGTGATTGCGATTATTGCTATTCTCGCGACGATCGCCATTCCGTCTTATCAAAATTATACCAAAAAAGCAGCCATCTCCGAATTGTTGCAAGCTTCGGCACCTTATAAATCTGATGTGGAGTTATGTGTCTATAGCACTAATGCCCCAACAAACTGTTCGGGTGGTTCAAATGGCATTGCAACAGACATCACTACTGCAAAAGGCTATGTTAAATCCATTACCACGAAATCGGGTGTGATTACGGTAACAGGAAATGGCGCATTGGATGGGATCAGTTATTCTTTAACGGCGACAGGCTCAACCTCATCAGGTGTGACCTGGACAACCGCTTGCCCGAGCAATGCGGATTTATTCCCTGCGGGTTTCTGCTCTCCTACCAAATAGCGAAACATGGCCTATCAAGCAATCGCAAAAAATGGCGAGATTTATCAGATCTCGCCACAATATTGGCAACAAAACCAACAGCAACAAGCATTGCTGTTGCGTTACTTTGCGCTACCACTTAAAGAAGATGAACACCATTTATGGCTTGCGGTGGATTCGCTGAATAATCTTGCGGCTTGTGAAACCTTTGCTTTTTTAAGTGGAAAATTGGTTGAGCCAATTTTATTTGAAACACATCAACTCAAACAACTTTTACAATCCCTTGCACCGAAAGCCAATCAAATAGAAGAACAAGCGACGTTTTATCATCATTCAGAAGACGAAAGCACTGCCAATTTATCTAATGAAGATGAACCCGTTATTCAATTATTAAATGGTATTTTTGAAACCGCCCTGCAAAAAAATGCCTCCGATATTCATTTAGAAACTCAGCCAAATGGCCTTTTGGTTCGTTTGCGTATTGATGGCGTACTACAACCACAGCCGATTATCAGTAAATCACTCGCCAATCGTGTGATTTCTCGTTTAAAACTCTTAGCCAAACTGGATATCAGTGAAACTCGATTACCACAAGATGGCCGCTTTCAATTCAAAACCACATTCTCCGATATTTTAGATTTCCGCCTTTCTACCTTGCCCACGCATTGGGGAGAAAAAGCGGTATTACGATTGCAACAAAATAAACCTGTTCAGTTAAGTTTTGCTGAATTGGGTATGACACAAAACCAACAAAATCAATTTCAACATGCACTCGGTCAACCTCAGGGTTTAATCCTTGTAACGGGACCAACAGGAAGTGGAAAAAGTATCTCACTTTATACCGCACTTCAATGGCTCAATACGCCAGATAAACATATTATGACGGCAGAGGATCCCGTTGAAATTGAATTAGAAGGCATTATTCAAACTCAAGTGAATCCGCAAATTGGTTTAGATTTTAGCCGATTACTTCGTACATTTTTACGACAAGACCCCGACATTATTATGCTTGGTGAAATTCGAGATGAAGAAAGTGCATTAATGGCATTAAGAGCAGCTCAAACCGGCCATTTAGTGCTTTCGACCTTACATACCAACGATGCCCTATCAGCAATTTCACGCTTGCAACAACTAGGCATTCAATCTCATGAAATTGAAAATAGTCTCTTATTAGTTATCGCACAGCGATTGGTGCGTAAACGTTGCTTAAAGTGCAGTCAACATTTTAGTGAGTCTTGCGATTGCCATCAGGGGTATCAAGGGCGTATTGGGGTGTATCAATTTTTACAATGTGAAAATAACTGTTACCAAACTGATTTCGATTCACTTTATCAAAGTGCATTAGAAAAAGTAAAAGATAACATCACCGATCTTGATGAAATTCAACGTGTGTTAGGTAAAAAATAGGAGTCTCTATGGCAAAGCAAAAACTCTTTTATTTCCAAGCCTATGATCAGCGACAACAATGGCAAAAAGGTAGCCTTGTTGCTCAATCTAAACAAGCCGCACAATTTCTGTTAATTGCAAAAGGTTTTAGTCACATTCGCTTGCAACAAGATTGGCAACTTAATCAGAAACCGAAAAATGCAGAAATCAGTGCTTTATTGAATCAACTGGCTACATTGCTCAGTTCTGCCATTCCATTAAAAAATGCATTACATATTTTGCAAGACAACTGCACACAATTGGGTTTGCATCAGTGGCTTAGCGCCTTAATTGAGTTAATTGAAAGTGGTCTTCCGTTTTCACAAAGCTTGGAAATACAAGGAAAGTATTTAAATTTTCAAGAAATTCAACTTATTCAAGTGGGAGAGATGACAGGAAAACTGGCGGAGGTATGCACCAAAATTGCAGAACGTCGAACGCAATCATTAACGCTTCAACGCAAATTACAAAAAATTATGCTTTATCCTGCCATGGTATTAGGTATTTCGCTTTCACTTACGCTGATTTTATTACTCTTCGTTGTGCCTCAATTTGCTGAAATGTATGGCGAAAATTCTGCTGAGCTACCTACATTAACCGCCGTGTTATTAGCCATGTCCCAATTCTTACAGCATCACTTTATCACCTTGATGATCATCTGCATTTTCGCTATTTTTATGCTGAAGATAGCATTAAAACATTCCCTTTGGCTAAATCAAAAAAAGAATGCGCTAGTTAATCGCATGCCGATTTGGGGCAATATCATTTGCCTTTATCGTTTAATCAGTTTTAGCTATAACCTGCAATTAATGCTTCAATCCGGAGTGGCATTAACGCCTGCGTTAAATAGCTTCCTCCCCAAACAACAAACCTGGCAAACACAACGTACCTTAAAAGGTGATATTCTGCTACAACAAGAAGTGCGGTCAATTTTACAGTGGGTTTCGCAAGGTTATCCATTTTCAGAAAGTGTCAGTAGTCATCTTTTCCCAATGGAAGCACAACAAATGCTACAGATTGGAGAAAAAAGTGGAAAACTTGCGTTGATGTTGCGTCATATTGCTGATAACTATCAAGAAAAGCTCAATCATCAAATTGATTTACTTTCCCAACTTTTAGAGCCTTTAATGATGCTCATCATTGGTAGTTTAATCGGTATTATTATGATGGGCATGTATCTGCCGATTTTTAATATGGGATCCGTAATCCAATGATGATATTAGCCTTTTTCTTATTGGGTGGTTTAGCGGGTATCTTTGTTTGGCTTTATATTGATCGTTTTATCCCCAATCTCCAACAAGAAATTTATCAGAACTATATCGAACTTTATCCTGAAAACAGTCCTATTTTCCATAGCGAAAAAGCAGCGATTCAATCTCAAAATTGCGGTCATATTTTTTTTTATTTTTTAGGATTTGGACTCTGTTTTGCTGTACTCTATTACTTTCTTCAGGATGAATTATTTACTTTATGGATAGCGATTACACTTAGTCTACTGTTTGTTATCAGTTGGCTAGACTGGCATTATCAACTGATTTCACCGACACCTTGCCTCTTTTTATTTTTCCTAGGTTTATTCGGCGCACATCAAGAATTTTCAATTCTAACGCTTTCTCAAAGTTTAGAAAGTGCGGTTAGTTTTTTCGGTGTTTTTTATATTATCTATCATTTGTCCAAATGGTTTTATAAGAAGGAAGCTTTAGGCCGTGGCGATTATTGGCTCGCTTTAGGAATCGGCACTTATCTCACCATCGTGCACTTACCATTTTTTTTATTCATCGCCTGCCTATTAGGCATCATAGTCTATTGGATTTCTCGTAAACCTGTTTTACCTTTTGCGCCCTTTCTTTGCTTATCTTTAATCATCACCAGTGCAATAAGCCTATAAATGTAATATATTGGCAACATTGAAAAATATTGTGTTTAAGGGGTAGATGTAAAACATCCCCCCTTAAATAAAAGAGCAAGGAATATCATGACTTATATTGTGGGCCTCACTGGCGGCATCGGTAGTGGAAAAAGCACGATTGCAAATCTTTTTGTTGAACTTGGTGTCCTCATTGTTGATGCAGATATTGTGGCAAGAGAAGTGGTTGAAAAAGGCTCGCCGCTGCTTGCTCAAATTGCTGAGCACTTTGGCAAATCGATTTTGACTGAAGAAGGCGAATTAAATCGGGCCGAGCTACGAAAAAAAGTATTTGCAGACGAAAATGAGAAAAACTGGCTCAATCATTTATTACATCCCGCTATTCGCGAAAGAATGTTGGCACAGTTAAACAGTCAGAGTGCTCCTTATACGTTATTTGTCGTCCCTCTGCTCATTGAAAATAAGTTCACCACGCTTTGCGACCGCATACTTGTTGTTGATGTTAAACCTGAAACTCAGCTGGCTCGTGCATCATCGAGAGATCATAATAATATTCAGCAAATTCAAGCTATTATGAATGCACAAGTCAGCCGTGAAGAACGATTAAAATGGGCAGATGATATTATTTCAAATGATGCAAAATTGCCCAAAAACTTACCGCACTTAAAACAAAAAGTGCTAGAATTGCACCAATTTTATTTAAGTGAATCGAGAAAAAAAGATGTCTGATGAAATTTTTGAAGTACCCTGCCCGACATGCCAAAAGCCCGTACCTTGGACACAGGAAAGTCAATTTCGCCCTTTTTGTAGCAAACGTTGCCAACTCATTGATTTAGGGGAATGGGCTGCAGAAGAAAAAGCCATTCCAAGTGATACGGCAGATTTTGCCATGGATCCCAATCTCAGTGATGAATGGAGTATCAAATGAGCCTTCAGCATCATGATAATGGTGAGCAGGGAGAGTTTTTCTTACTCGATGAGCAAGGGAAGAAAATCGCGAAACTCACCTATTTTTATGAAACACCCGATACCATTAATGCTAATCATACGTTTGTTGATGATTCTCTTCGAGGACAAGGTGTGGCAGACAAACTCTATCAAGCCTTAATTCATTTTATCCAGGCTAAAAAGCTGACATTACACCCAACTTGTAGCTATATTGCAAGAAAATGGGAACGAACCCAATCTGCTCAATCCCAAGCTTAAACCTATTAATAAGCGTTTTATTTTTAAGGATATTTTTCCAGCTTCGTGCTATCCTTAGCCCCATTTATTTCTGAGAACATATTATTTATTATGCAAGAAAATTATTTAAGTCAGCAGCGGTTTGCTGATCTTCCATTACATCCTATCGTACAAAAAGCCCTACAAGACAAGGGATTTGAATATTGCACTCCTATTCAAGCGTTATCATTACCTATTACCTTGCAAGGAAAAGATGTTGCTGGCCAAGCACAAACTGGTACGGGTAAAACAATGGCGTTTTTAACGGCAACATTTCATCACTTATTGACGCACCAACCTGATTTTGCCACCAATCAACCTCGCGCATTAATTCTTGCACCAACCCGTGAACTGGCAGTACAAATTAATAATGATGCAGAATTGTTAGCTAAAACAAGTGGATTACGAACCGCACTTGCTTATGGTGGTGATGGCTACGATAAACAGCTCAAAGCTATCGAAGCCGGTGTAGATATTTTAATTGGCACCACGGGGCGTGTGATTGACTACGTGAAACAAGGTATTATCCGTTTAGATGATATCCAAGTCGTGGTACTGGATGAAGCGGATCGCATGTTTGATTTAGGATTCATTCGTGATATTCGTTATTTATTACGCAAGTGTCCTTCTCCGCAAGAACGTCTCACCATGCTCTTTTCTGCTACGCTCTCTTACAAAGTACGAGAACTTGCCTTTGAAGATATGAATTCCCCTGAATATATCGAAATTGAACCAGAACAAAAAACGGGACATCGAATTAAAGAGGAACTTTTCTATCCGTCAAATGAAGACAAAATTCCTCTCTTACTGACATTAATGGAAGAAGAATGGCCCGAGCGCTGTATTGTCTTTGCAAATACTAAACATAAATGTGAAGAAATTTGGGGCTATTTAGCGGCAGATGGCCATCGTGTGGGATTACTCACAGGGGATGTAGCACAGAAAAAACGTCTTTCATTGCTCAAACAATTTACCGATGGTGAGCTCGATATTCTCGTTGCAACCGATGTTGCAGCGCGTGGATTACATATTTCAGACGTGACTCATGTTTTTAACTTTGATCTACCCGATGACCGAGAAGATTACGTTCACCGTATTGGCCGTACTGGTCGAGCAGGTGAAAGTGGTGTATCTATCAGCTTTGCTTGTGAAGAATATGCGATGAATTTACCGGCAATTGAAGAATACATTGGTCATTCTATTCCGGTCAGCCAATATGAGCCGAATTCATTGATTAGTGATATTCCAAAACCTTATCGTTTAAAACGCAATCCTGCGCCTCAAACAAGAAATACTACGACGAGAAAAACAAACTACCGTCGTAAAAACTAAAAAGAAAAGCTGATGAACTCCTTCATCAGCTTTTTTTATGATTAATGTAATCCGACTCTTCGACGTGTAGTACGCATCAATAAGAAAACCCATGGCCATAACACACCTGATGCGATGGCACCAAAGATTTCCTGCCAGTTGAAAAATGCCCCATGCAAAGAGAATTCAACCAAGAAAATAGCCACTCGAATCGCAAAAACAAAAAGAAGTACCAATAAACTTTGGAACCAAAGAGAAAGGTTGCGCAAAATTAAGTAATATTTGGAAACAAAATAGAAGGCGACAGAAAGCACCAGTGCATGAACCCCAAGAACAGAGCCTAGCACGATATCCCATAAAATCCCGAGTAAAAATGCCCAACCAATGCTTACTCTATCAGGTAACGCAAGCGTCCAGTAAAGCAAAACTAAAACCAACCAAGACGGTTTAAAAGCTTGAAAGCCTGCTGGCCATGGGGCTAATTCCATAATTAATGCCACAACAAAGAAGCATAAAATGGTCGCCCATTGAAAAATAAAACGCCCTTGCATTAGTCTTCTTCCCTATGTTGTTGCTGATCTGGAAAAATGGGTTCCTCTTGTTGAGGCATTGTGGTCGGAATGTCAGGATCCACAATTTCTTTTCCTGTATGCGGCTGTACTCCATCCTCTTGATCATCTGTAATTTTGGTTTTACTCACTGAATGAGTTGCTTCATTAGCTTGACTTTCTAAACGTTGCTGTACAAGACGACGTACTTCTTCTGGCGACATAGATTTAACTTTCGACATATCAAGATTGCTCGGCCAAAGTAAAAGCAAATAACGTAAACGATCTAACTCAGCCAAAGGTTTCGCTTTCACCGTTGCAAAGTAATTTGAGCCATCACGAGAGACACTTTGCACAACCGCCACAGGATAGCCTTCAACAAAACGGCCGCCCAAACCTGAAGTCACCAATAAATCGCCTTTTTCAATATCCACAGAACGAGGCACGTTATCTAAGGTAAGTTCATCTGAGTGCCCTGTGCCACTCGCGATTACTCGTACATCATTACGTAAAACTTGCACTGGGATAGAATGGGTCACATCGGTCAAAAGCAATACTCGACTTGTATTCTCGCCGACAGATATAATCTGTCCGATCATCCCTTTTTCATCAATCACTGGCTGACCGACATAAGCGCCATCACGTTCACCTTGATTGATCACCACTTGCTGACGATAGACATCGGTTTCTGCTGTGAGCACTTCAGCAATCTTTTTATATTCATCCGTGCGTAAAGGCGAATTAAGCAGTAAACGGAGACGTTGGTTTTCTACCTTAAGTTGATCCAATAACAAAAGATCAGCATTTTTCTCACGCAACTGCTCACGCAATACTTTATTTTCAATAAGCAGTTTATTGGTATCCACCAAGTTACTTGATACACCATCTAGAACCGTTCTTGGCCCATTCGCAAGGTAATACAAGCCCCCCACAGCAGTTTCCATGACACTACGCGCCTTCGTCATTGATGAGGTTTGCCCATCAACTAAAATGAGTGTCATCGAAGCAATCACTGCTAATGCGAGTCGAATACCTAATGGTGGTGCTTTACCAAAAATGGGTTTCATTCACTATCCTAGGGTTGAAAGGAAAAGTGCGGTCAAAAAATCAGACGAATTAAAAACGCCGATTTTTCTGACCGCACTTTTAGAAATTAAATTTCGTCGCTAAAAATATCGCCGCCGTGCATATCAATCATTTCGATTGCTTCACCGCCACCACGAGCTACGCAAGTTAATGGTTCTTCTGCGATGATTGCTGGTACGCCACATTCTTTTGATAACAATACATCAATGTTGCGTAATAAAGCACCACCACCCGTTAACACCATACCGCGTTCGAAAATATCTGCAGCGTGTTCTGGTTGGCATTCTTCAAGCGCTGTACGCACCGCTGCAACGATACCATTTAATGGCTGCTGAAGAGCTTCTTGTACATCACGAGAGGTTAATTTGAATGAACGTGGTGCACCTTCCGCAAGATTGTGACCGTGCACTTCCATCTCTAAAATTTCATCGCCTTCTTGAATGTACGCTGTACCAATTTCATGTTTGATACGCTCTGCAGTTGGCTCACCGATAACTGAACCAAAAGTACGACGAACATAAGAGATGATCGCTTCATCAAAACGGTCACCACCAATACGTACAGAAGATGAATACACGATACCGTTTAAAGAAATCACCGCCACTTCAGTGGTACCACCACCGATATCAATAACCATTGAACCAATCGCTGTAGAAACCGGCAAGTTTGCACCGATTGCAGCCGCCATTGGCTCTTCAATTAAATAGACTTCACGTGCACCTGCACCTAATGCTGATTCTTTGATTGCACGACGTTCAACTTGAGTTGCACCAGCCGGTACACAAACGAGTACGCGCGGGCTAGGACGCATAAAGTTACCGCTATGTACTTGTTTGATAAAGTATTGCAACATTTTCTCTGTCACAGAAAAATCAGCAATTACACCATCTTTCATCGGACGAATAGCCACGATACTTTTTGGAGTACGACCAAGCATTTGTTTTGCTTCTTTACCTACCGCCGCAATGCTTTTATATGCCCCCATACGGTCTTGACGAATTGCCACAACTGAAGGCTCATCAAGTACGATGCCTTGGCCTTTCACGTAAATTAATGTATTTGCTGTACCTAGATCGATAGAAAGATCGTTTGAAAATAAACCACGAATTTTTTTGAATAACATAAGAATTCCGTCATTAGTTTGGTGAAAAATTACTCATTTCTGAGCATAGAAAAAAATTGTGATAAATGTACCAAAAAATTGAGTTTGATAACAGGATTTTTTACTTTGTTCATCTACACTTACCTCACTATTTTTTCTAACAAGGTAAGTGCGGTCAATTTTAATGGTGTTTTATACGAGATTTCAGTCAGTGAATCGCCACTTCCCGTTACCTAAGATCATCAATTGTTGCTGATGGAAAGCTTGTAAAGTTGAACGATGCCCCACGCTAATAACCGTTGTATTAGGTAAACATTCTTTTAATAGTCGATACATATTATCTTCTAAGCCTTCATCCATACTCGCAGTTGCTTCATCCAAGAAAGCGACGTTTGGTTTATGTAATAACAAACGTGCGAAAGCCAAACGTTGTTGCTCACCGAGAGAAAGAATACGTGTCCAGTCTTGTTCTTGATCTAAACGATCTTGTAAATGCCCTAAAGACACTTGTTTTAATACCTCAATCATCTCATCACGATTAAAGACCTTTTCTTCATTCGGATAAGCCAGTGCAGTCAATAAACTACCTTGTGGTAAATAAGGTTTTTGCGATAAGAAAAGCTGGTGGGTTGGACAATATACATTCCCTTCAGAATACGCCCACAGCCCTGCCACGGTTCTCAACAACGTGGTTTTCCCCACACCAGAATTACCTTGGATTAATAGGGTTGAACCTTTTGGCAGCGTCAAATTTAAATTCTCAATTAAGGTTTTTCCAAATGGATTACTGATGCTTAAATCCTTAAAGATCACGTCTGTTTCGTGTTCATGTAAATGCGACGTAGATTGACGATTCGCCATATCAATCGCATAACTAAAGCCAGTTAAACGATCTAATGTGGCTTTATATCCGGCAAAACCGTCGTAAGAATTACGGAAGAATGAAAGATTTGAATGCAACTTACCAAATACTTGTAGCGTTTGCATAAGATCGCCGAGTTTAATTTGCTTCTCGAAATAACGTCCCACTTGAATGAGTAAAGGGAACACGACCGAAACTTGGCTAACCACTAGGTTAAAACCAGAGAATTTTAAGGTTCGATAAACAATATCCCACATGTTATTGATCACAGATCCGAATTGTTTATAAAGTTGGCTACTCTCAACTTTCTCACCAGCATAAAATGCTACACTTTCCGCATATTCCTTGATACGAATTAAAGAATAACGATAGTTAGCGTTTAAGCGTTCGTTGACGAAATTCAACATAATTAACGGTCGTCCTAAACGGAATGCTATCACAGTGGTAATAATCACATAAGTGAACACCAAGAACACCATCATACGAGGAATTTCAGTACCAAATACCATCATTGGCCCCGCTAATCCCCACAATAAGATCGTGTAAGAAATCATCGAGGTGACAGCATCAATCACACCAGTGCTTAAGGAAAGCGAGGTTCTCACATAAGATTGCACATCTTGTTGAATACGTTGATCGGGGTTATCTAAGTTAGCGGAAACATACTGCGTTTTGTAGTACGCACGATTATCCATCCATTTATCCACTAACTGACTATTCAACCATTCAATCCAATTAATAGAAAAGCGTTGTTCTAAATAATAGCTAAGTAATGCCGTCATGACAGAGCTTGTGGCAATCACACAAAACAGCACCATTTGATCCCAAAACACTGGTTCATTAAATTCCTGTAAGGACGTGTACATATTGTTATACCACTCGGAGTGCACCAAGCTAATACGCACACTGACTAATGTCATCGCCACAATTAACAAGAAAAATAGCAAAGGTTTAATACTTCGACGTGGTGAAAGATACCCCCCCGCAAATTGCCAAAATTGTTTACCCCAGTGGGTAAAACGGACTAATAAGAAAATACCAAAGCTAAACACAACTGCCGTCATCGCTAGAGTTTTTACTATCCATAAAAGCGAATTAATGGCCTCTTGAGCGTAATCCATAATCAACCTATAAAATCAAAAAAGTGCGGTCATTTTAGGCGGTGTTTATTTTTAAGCAAGAAAAAATGTGATGGAGATAACATTTTTTGACTTTGTTACAAGCGGGTAGGAAATCAAATTGTTATAATCCAAAATAGTTAAATTTTTAATAAGTTAGAGGTCGGTATGAGTGAAACTGCGATTACCATTAGTTTGCTTGCCCTCGTTGCCGTAATTGGTCTATGGATCGGGCATTTCAAAATTAAAGGTGTAGGACTGGGTATTGGAGGCGTACTATTTGGTGGTATTTTAGTTGCTCATTTCACCACCCAATATGGCATTAAATTAGATAGTCATACATTACATTTCGTGCAAGAGTTCGGCTTAATTCTGTTTGTTTATACGATTGGTATTCAAGTAGGTCCCGGCTTTTTTGCTTCCTTACGGCAATCTGGATTAACCTTAAATGGGTTAGGAATCTTAATTGTTGCACTCGGTGCGTTAGTGACGATTCTCATTTATAAGTTTGCCGATATTCCTCTTGATGTCGCACTTGGTATTTACTCGGGTGCGGTCACAAATACCCCGTCTCTCGGTGCGGGTCAGCAAATTCTTTCTGAATTAGGTATGTCGCAAACGACATCTAACATGGGTATGGCCTATGCGATGGCTTATCCTTTTGGAATTTGCGGCATTTTACTTTCTATGTGGCTTATTCGCCTTTTCTTTAAAATTAAAGTGGATGAAGAAGCGGCGAATTTTGAAAAAGAAAGTGGCCACGACAAAGAGGCGCTCAAAAGCATGTCTCTAAAAGTCACTAATACCAATCTTAATGGTATCCATTTGATTGAGATCCCTGGTTTTGACGATGAAGATGTCGTTTGTTCTCGCTTAAAACGAGGTGAATTAGTCATTGTGCCAAAAGCGGATACCGATGTTCAACTTGGTGACATTTTGCATTTAGTTGGTAATCCTGAAGGCTTGAAAAAAATGCATCTTATTATCGGGGAAGAAGTAGATGTTCCAGTCGCAAGCTTGAGTGGCGAAATTCGTTCTGAACGCGTTGTAGTTACCAATGAAAAAGTATTAGGCAAACAAATTCGCCATCTCGGCATCCATAAAAAATATGGTGTAGTGATTTCACGCTTAAACCGTGCAGGTGTGGAATTGGTGCCAACAGCCCATACCACCCTTCAATTCGGTGACGTATTGCACATGGTTGGTAAAGCCGACATTCTCAACCAAGCCATTTCAGTTATCGGGAATGCCAAACAGAAACTGTTACAAGTTCAAATGTTACCGGTATTTATTGGGATTGGCTTAGGGGTGTTACTCGGATCTATTCCTTTCTATATTCCGGGCTTCCCGGTGGCATTAAAATTAGGGCTAGCTGGCGGGCCATTAGTCGTCGCATTAATACTAGCTCGAATTGGCTCTATCGGTAAACTCTATTGGTTTATGCCGCCAAGTGCTAACTTAGCTTTACGCGAAATTGGTATTGTACTCTTCCTTGCTGTGGTCGGTTTAAAATCTGGCGGTAGCTTTGTAGACACACTCACCAACGGTTCAGGTCTTGAATGGATGGGATACGGTATTTTTATCACACTCATACCATTAATGATTGTGGGAATCATCGCTCGTTTATATGCGAAATTAAACTACCTTTCACTTTGTGGTTTATTAGCGGGGTCGATGACTGATCCGCCAGCGCTCGCTTTCGCAAACGAACTGAAAGAAGGAAGTGGTGCAGCATCCCTTTCCTACGCGACAGTTTATCCGCTCACAATGTTCCTGCGGATCATTTCACCACAATTGTTAGCGATTCTTTTATGGATTTAATACCCTTTCAAACTTGGGGCAGAATGACTGCCCCAATATTATTGCTAAGCACTGTTACAACCATAAAACAATTCAAATAAAATCCGCCCTAAGCCTACCCCTTTCCCTCATTCAATGATAGAATTCATCGCTTTATTCAAATAGGAAAAGAAATGTCATTAGTTGAATTTGTAATTGATAAACTCGATGATTTAAAAGGCACCGAAATTGTGCATTTTGATGTAAAAGGCAAATCATCGATTACTGAAAATATGATTATTTGTACTGGTACATCTAGCCGCCAAGTGTCTGCTATGGCAGATAACCTTATTGCAGAATGTAAAAAAGCGGGTTATGAGACATTTGGTGAAGAAGGGCGTAATACGGCTGATTGGATCGTGGTGGATCTCGGTCAAACTATCGTACATATTATGCAACGTGATGCACGTGAGATGTATCAGTTAGAAAAACTTTGGTCATAAAGTGCGGTCAATTTTGACTGTCTTTTGAAAGGGAAAAGGATGAAAATCACATTAATCGCTGTAGGCACAAAAATGCCAGCTTGGGTGACAACTGGATTTGAAGAATACCAACGTCGTTTTCCTAAAGATATGCCTTTTGAACTCATTGAAATCCCTGCGGGAAAGCGTGGCAAAAATGCTGACATTAAACGCATCTTAGAGCAAGAGGGCAAAGCAATGTTAGCGGCTTGTGGAAAAGGCAAAGTGGTAACATTAGATATCCCTGGCAAACCTTGGTCGACACCACAACTTGCTGAGCAATTAGAAGGCTGGAAAAATGATGGTCGTGATGTGTGCTTACTCATTGGCGGACCTGAAGGCTTATCCCCTGAATGCAAAGCTGCGGCAGAACAAAGCTGGTCACTTTCTCCGCTAACAATGCCACATCCATTAGTGCGTGTTGTAGTGGCAGAAAGCTTATACCGCGCCTGGTCGCTAACCACAAATCATCCTTATCACAGAGAATAACACGTTACATTACCGATGAATTTAAAGAAATTCTTTGCTGCCCCAACCAACGAACCGATCCGCGATAAAAAAGCGGAGCGGAATTTGTTTGCGCGTCGAACATTGGTGGCATTCATCGGTATTTTGGCTCTCAGCGGCGTACTATTTGCCAATATTTACCATCTCCAGGTGGTGAATTACGACATGTACCAAACTCGCTCTAATGGTAACCGTATTAAATTACTTCCGCTTCCTCCTACTCGTGGATTAATTTACGACCGTTACGGCGAATTACTGGCAGAAAACCTCACCTTTTTCGGTTTATATATCGTGCCGGAAAAAACAGAAAATTTAGACCGCACTTTTGAAGAATTGCGATATGTTGTAGGGCTAACTGATGAAGACATTGAGCATTTCAAAAAAGAACGTCGTCGCGGTACACGTTATACGCCGATTTTACTCAAACCAAGTTTAACGGAAGAACAAATTGCCCGTTTTGCAGTAAACCAGTATAAATATCCAAGCCTTGATGTTCGCCCTTATTTCAAACGAAACTACCTGTATGGTGAAACCATGACCCATATTTTGGGTTATGTTGGACGTATTAATGACCGAGATGTTGAACGCCTAAAAAAAGAAGAAAAATTTGCTAACTACTCAGGGTCCACTGATATGGGAAAACTGGGTATTGAACGCTATTACGAAGAACAACTCCACGGTACGACGGGTTTTGAAGAAGTGGAAATCAATAACCGCGGGAAAGTTATCCGTAAATTACGTGAGCAACCAGCCACAGCGGGCAAAAGTATTCATCTGACTATCGATTTAGCCTTGCAACGCTATATTATGTCATTACTTTCAGGGCAAAAAGGTGCTGTTGTCGTGCTTGATCCGAAAGATAACAGCGTGTTAGCGATGGTTTCCACACCGAGTTATGACAATAATTTATTCGTGGATGGGATTTCCGCTAGCGATTACAAACGCTTATTAAACGACCCTGCTCGCCCACTTTACAGTCGTGCAACACAAGGGGTCTATCCACCAGCCTCTACGGTAAAACCATTTGTTGCTGTTGCAGCATTAACGGAAGGGGTGATTACGCCTCATACTACCATTTTTGACCCTGGTTACTGGATGCTACCAAACTCGACAAAGCGTTTCCGAGATTGGAAAAAATCAGGGCACGGCTATACAGATTTAAATAAAGCCATTACAGAATCATCTGATACCTTCTTCTATCAAACTGCCTTTAATTTAGGTATTGATCGTTTCTCCATGTGGATGAAACGCTTTGGCTTTGGTATGCCGACAGGTATTGAAATCCAAGAAGAAGCCACGGCCAATATGCCGAGTAAAGAATGGAAACAAAAACGTTATAAAAAACCTTGGGTACAAGGCGATACGATCTCAGTGGGGATTGGGCAAGGTTATTGGACGGCTACGCCATTACAAGTGGCAAAA
>OBVN01000206.1_pt1 | contig 30036 bp, 29 predicted proteins | sample 1476171 | NCBI WGS metagenome assembly OBVN01 (sample SAMEA2580014, study PRJEB22360) | human gut metagenome | biome: human gut; feature: human-associated habitat; material: faeces | place: Denmark | collected 2008/2010
GTGCCAATCCGGTGTGTGGGCAGGGTTTGAATCCTACCCCGTGGGAAGTCCTATCCCGTGGCCATCTGCCACTCCTCCACAAGGCTATCTGTTGATGAACGGCCAGTCGTTTTCCTGTTCCCGATATCCTCAGCTTGCCCGTGCTTATCCGGGCTGTAAATTGCCGGATTTACGCGGTGTTTTTCTCCGTGGCTGGGATAACGGGCGAGGACTGGATGGAGACCGAAACAGACAACTGCTGAGTTATCAGGCCGATCAGTCCGGCGTCTATCATGAACGAGGCGGATGGCTGAAAGGACATCATAGCGGTATGCCATACTGGGCACAGGGGAGTACCACAGAAATGCGACCTAAAAACATCGCATTCAACTATATCGTCAAAGCCAGCTAAGCACTCACATCTGATAGCCGTACACCGAAAAAATACCGTTACCACAGGCGTAATTTTGTGTTGGTCTGGAGATGATTTTATATGATGCCCCGACTGGCACGGCGAATGAGATAAATGCGCTTTTTCCATAGGCCGGATTATTGCTGGCATTCATACCAATGAAAGCGCCGTTCACATAGCCCTGAAGATTGGATGTGTTAGCGCAATCTCCGCCACCGGCATTATTCCCACCTGAAGCGTACACAAAGAGCGTTCCGCGGCCGTTATTTCGCCCGTTAAACGTTCCCCAATGTGACCCAAGATTGGTGTAACTTCCATCAGGCGCACCAGTCGCTCTCCAGGCACCGGATTGGCACGGCGATATTGCATTTCCGTTTCAGTATTTCTACCTTCCCCGTTTTTATCGTGGAAGACAGATATGTTTCGAAAAATAAAAATTCGCAAAATGACGCTCAACCGGGCGCTGGACAAATACCTGAAGACAGTATCCATCCACAAAAAAGGTCACCTGCAGGAGTTTTATCGCGTCAATGTGATTAAACGTCACCCTGTGGCCGATCGCTATATGGATGAAATCACGACCGTTGATATCGCCACTTACAGGGATCAACGTCTGGCCCAAATTAACCCCCGTACCGGCCGTCAAATCACCGGAAATACTGTCCGCCTTGAACTGGCGCTCTTGTCGTCATTATTCAATATCGCTCGCATTGAATGGGGGACCTGCCGTATGAATCCTGTTGAACTGGTCCGAAAACCCAAAATCAGTAGTGGACGCGATCGTCGCCTGACTTCTGGCGAAGAACGCCGACTCTCCCGCTATTTCAGAGATAAAAATCAGCAGCTCTACGTTATCTTCCATCTGGCCCTAGAAACAGCAATGCGACAGGGGGAAATCCTCACATTACGCTGGGAACACCTCGATTTGCAGCACGGCGTGGCACATCTGCCTGACACGAAAAATGGCTCTCCACGTGACGTCCCCCTGTCCCGGAAAGCCCGCAGCTACCTGCAAATGCTGCCGCAACAGCTTCATGGCAATGTCTTCTCTTACACATCGTCCGGCTTCAAAAGCGCATGGCGTACTGCGATTCTGACGCTGAAAATAGAAAATCTGCATTTTCACGACCTTCGCCATGAAGCCATCAGCCGTTTTTTTGAACTCGGCACACTCAACGTCATGGAGGTTGCGGCCATTTCCGGCCATCGCTCTCTCAACATGCTGAAGCGATATACACATCTGCGGGCGTATCAGCTGGTCAGCAAGCTCGATGCAAAGCGTAAACAGACCTGCAAAATCGCCCCCTATTTTGTTCCCTATCCCGCAACAGTCGGGAACAGAAACGGACTGTTCATTGTGACACTGCACGATTTCGACCTTGAAACCCGTGCTGAAACCCGGGAACTGGCAATATCTCATGCCAGCGTATTGTTGCTGCGCACACTGGCACAGGCGGCTCAGCGGGGTGAACGCGTTCCCACGCCAGGCGAGCTACCCGCAAACATTGATGAACGGGCCATGATTTGTCCGTTAACAAGCTGAAGGCATATCAGAATGAAAATAAACTATAAATTCCGGATTAACTTAATCACAGTCATTCTGTCTCAGGTCCTGATACAGATATATTTGTGGCATAATATTCCGGTATCCGGAGATATCCCACTACCCATTATATTACTTATATCCATATTCTTATCAGGCCTGGCCATCTGTACTGCATTCTGGCTGGCATATGACAGTGACAGATTTAAGAAACTATCACTGCCAAAGCAAATTATTCTGTTAGTGTTATATACTGCCGGATTCACTTTTTTAATATTATACGACTTCATGTAATAAACAACAGTTCTGGAAACAACCTTATGACCTTATAAACAAGGGCGCCTGCAATACTCCCCACGCAATACAAATAACCACTTCTGCCGCAGAATGCAGACCAACAACATATCTGGCCACACCCAGCCCTGGGCCCCTACAAAGAGTGGTTAACACTCTTTTAAAACACTCGATCATAACGATCGAAATAACTCATTTCCGTTTAAAAAACACTCTCTTTAGACTCAACTTATGAACACAACGCGCTGAGCCGCACGGAGAACAGAATGAAACCAAACAGCACTGGCATTGCTGCCCGCATGATACTCTCCCTGGACAGGGCCCGGATTTGTGAAGCCCTGCTCAACAACCGCCAGCTGCAGCCCACGCCACTGCAGGTTCGTTATCCACAGGGCGTCAGGGAAGCCCTCAGCATCATGAGCGAACAGCTTTCCCTCTCCGTCTCTGACCTGACGCGTATCCTGGTCGAAGAGGCATTAAGTGAGATGTTTCTCCCCGCGGATAACAGCGTCCGCCGTCTTCACGACCGTATGGAATATCTCATGCAGGTGCATGAGCTCAGCCCGGTCACCATGGCCACATTACTGGCCCCCTGGAATATCCGCCCTGCCGTCTTCCGGGAGCCGGACAGACTCACTGACTACCTAACCGGGGAAATCCTTGCCTCACTGGCTGACTGGTTTTATCTCAGTCCTGAATGGCTGAACGGCAGGGTGCATTATCCGCTGTGTCATCCGGGAGACTGGCCCGAAACACAGGACGCGTTCTGCCGTCTTATTTCAGAAGACGATAATATCGATATTATTCTCTGGCATGGTTTTCCTTTTTCCGGTGAACACGCTCAGGAATATTGTGGCGTTCTTCTGCGCCAGAAAAAGAAAATTAACAATGCCATTATTTACCCGGTACTTTCTTTATATCCGACAGGAATGAACAAAAAGAAAGAGGGCTGGTTTCAGATGGCCAGAAAAATGTCACCGGATATCCCCGTCAGGGCCGTCACGCTCAGTCCGGCACAGGCAGAATATCTGGTCACAGGAAAAATATTACCGGCTGAGTTATTCCGAATTCCCTTATCGCCCTGGTAATAACACGTTATTAAACACTGACTGTTTTTAATGGCACAGGCGTGCCACGCCTTTGCTATACCCGAAAGACCTTAATACAGGAAACTGAAATGATGATGAAAAAGCATATTACCCGTACACTTGTCGCGTCTGCCGTTTTATTTTCCTTTAATTCAGCGGCCGCCACCTCATATTCTGAAGCCCGTAATGATGCAATGGGCGGAACCGGCGTCGCCTCCTCTCACTATGGCGTGGCACCGCTGGCAAACCCGGCGCTGCTGACAAAAGCCGGTCCTGACGATGATTTCAGCCTTCTGCTTCCGTCCGTCGGTGCGCAACTCTCCGACCCGGATAATATCACCGACAACGCCGACCGGATCAGTGATGACTGGAAGGCCTTCGACCGCGCCATCGACAGTAACCACGGTGTTCCTGAGGCTGCCGCACGCCTGAAAGAACGCCTCCGGGACTTCCGTCACACACATGCCGCCGCACAGTTGGGCGTTTCTGCTGTGGCGGCCCTTCCCGGTGACCGCCTCTCTGCCGCACTGATGGTTAAATCACACGGCACCGTCAGTGTCGACGGTAAAGTCTCTGATGCTGACCTCACTTACCTGGAAGAGGTGGCAAACAGCACCGGACAGGAGGTGGACAAAAGCCGCCTGACATCACAGGCCTTTGCCCGCGCGGCACTGATCACTGATGTGGGTATTGCTCTGGCTACGGAACTGGAAACGGCCGGGCAGAAATGGTCTCTGGGCTTCACCCCCAAATTCCAGCGCGTCGACCTGTTCAACTACAACGTGCTGGTCAGAAATTATGACAGCAGCGCCTTCAAAGGCGACCGCTACCACAACACGAAAAATGGCATCAACGCCGACATCGGTGCCAGTACGGACCTGGATGACAACTGGACGCTGGGGCTGGTCGCACAGAACCTGATCCCCCGTAGTATTGAGACAAAAGAAGTGAACGGTATCACGGAAACCTTCAGGATCCGCCCGCAGGTGACGGCCGGTGTCTCCTGGCACAACGCGATGTTCACCACCGCATTTGATGTGGATCTGACCCCGGCCAGCGGTTTCACCTCCGACAGCAACCGTCAGTTTGCCGCCATTGGCGCAGAATTTAATGCCTGGAAATGGGCACAGCTGCGCGCCGGTTACCGTCAGAATCTGGCCGGTAACGACGGCAGTGCATTCACGGCCGGGGTGGGGATCTCACCGTTTGATGTGGTTCACCTTGATGTTGCAGGCCTGATCGGCACGGACAACACTTACGGTGCGGTCGCACAGTTCCAGTTCACCTTCTGAGTTCCACCTGCAAAACAGCATGCACATTATCGCTGCATGTTGTTTCCATCATCAAAAGTCTGTCGGACATCGACAGACTTAACTCCCCCGGATAATACAGAAAACCTGTAAAGGATTGACCGGAAACAACAAAGATCAAATTTTGATCACAGAGTTCAAAACACAAACACCAAGTGATCAATATCTGATCAATCAATCACTTGTGTTTATCTTTTTTTTATTTTGTTACATCTGTCATACAAATATAACTGACAGTGATTATCATTATACCCCTATCAGTTACGTGCCGTGACTGATAGTTACCCGTTGTAATTAAATGTTATCCCATAACCACAACTCAGAAATATCGGAGTTCACGTATGAATAAAATTTATTCACTGAAATATAGTCATATTACAGGTGGATTAGTTGCTGTTTCTGAACTGACCCGGAAAGTTAGTGTCGGTACATCAAGAAAGAAAGTTATCCTCGGTATTATTTTATCCTCAATATATGGAAGTTATGGCGAAACAGCATTTGCAGCAATGCTGGATATAAATAATATATGGACCCGCGATTATCTTGACCTTGCTCAAAACAGAGGAGAGTTCAGACCGGGTGCAACAAATGTTCAATTAATGATGAAAGATGGAAAGATATTTCATTTTCCAGAACTACCTGTACCTGACTTTTCTGCTGTTTCCAACAAAGGTGCAACAACATCAATTGGAGGTGCGTACAGTGTTACTGCGACTCATAACGGTACACAGCATCATGCAATAACAACACAGTCATGGGATCAGACAGCATATAAAGCAAGTAACAGAGTATCATCTGGCGACTTTTCGGTTCATCGTCTGAATAAATTCGTCGTGGAAACAACAGGGGTTACGGAGAGTGCCGACTTCTCACTTTCTCCCGAAGATGCGATGAAAAGATATGGCGTAAACTACAACGGTAAGGAACAAATAATTGGCTTCAGAGCAGGTGCCGGAACAACTTCAACGATATTAAACGGCAAACAATATCTGTTTGGACAAAACTATAATCCCGACTTGTTAAGCGCAAGTCTTTTTAATCTGGACTGGAAAAACAAGAGTTACATTTATACCAACAGAACCCCTTTTAAAAACTCACCAATTTTTGGCGATAGTGGTTCTGGTTCTTATCTATATGATAAAGAACAACAAAAATGGGTTTTCCATGGTGTTACCAGTACAGTTGGTTTTATCAGTAGTACCAATATAGCCTGGACAAACTACGCGTTATTTAATAATGACCGGGTAAACAATTTAAAAAATAATTTCACAAACACTATGCAGCTGGATGGTAAAAAACAAGAGTTATCATCGATTATAAAAGATAAGGACCTGTCTGTCTCAGGAGGAGGGGAATTAACGCTCAAGCAGGATACCGATCTTGGCATTGGCGGGCTTATATTCGATAAGAACCAGACATATAAAGTGTCCGGAAAAGATAAGTCTTATAAAGGTGCCGGGATAGATATTGATAATAATACCACCGTTGAATGGAATGTTAAGGGCGTTGCCGGAGATAATCTGCATAAAATAGGTAGTGGTACTCTGGATGTAAAAACAGCACAGGGAAATAACCTTAAAACAGGTAATGGGACTGTCATCCTTAGTGCTGAAAAAGCCTTCAATAAAATTTACATGGCCGGAGGTAAAGGTACGGTAAAAATAAATGCCAAAGACGCTTTAAGCGAAAGCGGTAATGGCGAAATCTATTTTACCAGAAATGGCGGAACACTGGATCTAAACGGCTATGACCAGTCATTTCAGAAAATCGCAGCAACAGATGCGGGAACAACCGTAACGAACTCAAACGTGAAGCAATCAACATTATCACTTACTAATACTGATGCATATATGTACCATGGGAATGTATCAGGTAATATAAGCATAAATCATATTATCAATACTACCCAGAAACATAACAATAATACCAATCTGATCTTTGATGGCTCAGTCGATATCAAAAACGATATCTCTGTCCGGAATGCACAGTTAACATTACAAGGACATGCGACAGAACATGCCATATTTAAAGAAGGCAGTAACAACTGTCTAATTCCTCTTTTATGTCAAAAAGACTATTCTGCTGCCATAAGGGACCAGGAAAGCACTGTAAATAAACGTTACAATACGGAATATAAGTCCAACAATCAGGTAGCCTCTTTTTCCCAGCCCGACTGGGAAAGTCGTAAATTTAATTTCCGGAAATTAAATTTAGAAAACGCAACCCTGAGTATAGGCCGGGATGCTAATGTAAAAGGACACATAGAGGCTAAAAACTCTCAAATTGTTCTGGGAAATAAAACTGCATACATTGACATGTTCTCAGGAAGAAACATTACTGGCGAAGGTTTTGGATTCAGACAACAGGTTCACTCCGGGGATTCAGCAGGCGAAAGTAGTTTCAACGGCAGTCTGAGTGCTCAAAACAGCAAAATAACTGTTGGTGATAAATCAACTGTTACTATGACTGGTGCATTATCCTTAATTAATACAGACCTGATTATCAACAAAGGAGCTACTGTTACCGCCCAGGGAAAAATGTATGTAGATAAAGCTATTGAACTGGCCGGAACCCTGACATTAACAGGCACCCCTACAGAAAATAATAAATACAGCCCGGCAATCTATATGTCAGATGGATATAATATGACAGAAGATGGTGCCACGTTAAAGGCTCAAAACTATGCCTGGGTCAATGGTAATATAAAATCAGACAAAAAAGCATCTATTCTGTTTGGTGTTGACCAGGATAAAGAAGATAACCTGGACAAAACCACACACATACCGCTGGCTACAGGTTTGCTGGGTGGCTTTGATACTTCTTATACCGGAGGTATTGATGCTCCTGCTGCCTCAGCCAGCATGTATAACACCTTATGGAGAGTAAACGGACAGTCAGCCCTGCAATCATTAAAAACCCGCGACAGTCTTTTGTTGTTTAGTAACATAGAGAATTCGGGTTTCCATACTGTGACAGTAAACACACTGGATGCCACTAATACTGCTGTGATTATGCGGGCTGATCTGAGCCAGTCTGTAAATCAATCGGATAAACTCATTGTTAAAAATCAGTTAACCGGAAGCAATAACAGTCTGTCGGTCGATATACAGAAAGTGGGAAATAATAACTCAGGATTAAACGTTGACCTGATAACAGCCCCAAAAGGAAGCAATAAAGAGATATTTAAAGCCAGTACTCAGGCCATAGGTTTCAGCAACATGTCTCCTGTGATCAGCACGAAAGAGGATCAGGAACATACCACGTGGACCCTGACCGGATATAAGGTGGCTGAAAATACAGCATCTTCCGGTGCAGCAAAATCGTATATGTCCGGTAATTACAAAGCCTTCCTGACAGAAGTCAACAACCTGAATAAACGAATGGGGGATCTGCGTGACACCAATGGCGAGGCCGGTGCATGGGCCCGCATCATGAGCGGAGCAGGTTCAGCTTCTGGTGGATACAGTGACAACTACACCCATGTGCAGATTGGTGTGGATAAAAAACATGAGCTGGATGGACTTGACCTTTTCACTGGTCTGACTATGACGTATACCGACAGTCATGCCAGCAGTAATGCATTCAGTGGCAAGACGAAGTCCGTCGGGGCAGGTCTGTATGCTTCCGCTATATTTGACTCTGGTGCCTATATCGACCTGATTGGTAAGTATGTTCACCATGATAATGAGTACTCGGCGACCTTTGCCGGACTCGGAACAAAAGACTACAGTTCTCATTCCTTGTATGCAGGTGCTGAAGCAGGCTACCGCTATCATGTAACAGAAGACGCCTGGATTGAGCCGCAGGCGGAACTGGTTTATGGGGCCGTATCAGGTAAACGGTTCGACTGGCAGGATCGCGGAATGAGCGTGACCATGAAAGACAAGGACTTCAATCCAGTGATTGGTCGTGCCGGTGTGGATGTGGGTAAATCGTTCTCCGGTAAGGACTGGAAAGTGACTGCCCGTGCCGGTGTCGGTTATCAGTTTGACCTGCTGAATAACGGTGAAACCGTTCTGCGGGACGCCTCTGGTGAGAAACGAATCAAAGGCGAGAAAGACGGACGCATGCTCATGAATGTTGGTCTGAATGCTGAGATTCGCGATAATCTCCGCTTTGGTCTGGAGTTTGAGAAATCGGCATTTGGTAAGTACAACGTGGATAACGCGGTGAACGCCAGCTTCCGTTACTCTTTCTGATAAAAACAAGGGGGCCGCTTTATGGCCCCCTCTTATATTCAATAAAACAAATATAAAATAGCGTGCTCCGGAGAACACCGTGTTTTACTTGCAGAAACTCTGTATCGTTCCGGCGGACTCATATTGACGCGTTTTTCGGGCGCGTCATCGGCGGCGCATACGCCCCCCCATGGAACGTAGTACTCACCAGTGAATAAGCGTCAATACGGCGCTCCGTTAACACTTACGAGGAGCAAGCTTGCGGCAACGGCTTTCCAGGTGACAGTAGCACGGAGCTTTCCCCCCGGAGAACGCCGGCAAGCCCCATAACTGACTTCGCTTATGTTGTAAACACGTCAAAGGGTGATTATCTGAACCTTATTATTGAAACCAAAAATGTTGATGGCAAACGCGAACTCAGACATGAAGAGCATGATAAAATAAAACACGCACAGAAACTCTTCGAACAAATCAGTAAATCCATAAAGATAACTTTCATGACCCAGTTTTCAGGTGATAAAATTCACGACCTGATAAAAAAACTGGCCCAGTAAACACGGAGAGTTATTTACAATAACAACTCTGCCATCACTGACTTATTAAAAAAGCGCCACAAAATGTGGCGCATTGTTTCATTACACTATTTTTACTACTGGCCCCGGGGACCCGACTGATGCTGATGCCATGGCGCGTTCGCCTGGCTGTGTGTCCCTGATCAGACAGAGTTGTGGCTGCTCATGCTCCGCGACCTCCCATGCCTGACTGGCTACAGTTGTTGAGCCGGCACCGTGACTGACCAGCCCTGGATAAGGCGGATATGTCTCCGTTCTTACCGGTTTCAGTATCCCCGCACAGCCTGCAAGAAACAGCAGTATGCTCTGCTGGATCGCATGACGGTACCGGGATGCATCATTCCCTTCAATCCACTGAATCAGTACGTCAAGACAGACTGACTTACCGGTGATTTCAAAACGATTTCTGCACCATTCAGCCATAATCAATGCTCCTCTGGTAAATGAAGAGGGCACTGTCCCGTGAGGAACAATGCCCTAACGGGGTGAATGGCGGTCGGGTTACACCCTCCGCCAGCGGTTCAGATTAAGCAACCGGTTATCAGGAATAACGACTTGAGGTAGCCTGAAAAAAGAAACTGCAATCCAGCCAGCCCATAAACTGCGACACGTCTTACAGAAGATGGATGTGTCTTTACCATCAATATTCTCCTGCTTCAACAAATGAAGCAGGGAATATCGTCAGAAAGCAACAGGTCGTGAACAAATAACTCTTTTTGTATTCTGTAAATTTCTCAGAAGAGAAAAAGAATTAATTGTCGCCAACGCTTTCAACAGGTCGCATCATCAACAGATGACAACAACCGGAAGGACACCGCGATGGAGTTGACTGCAGACCTGCTGAAAAGCCTTAACAATATAAGACAAAATGCCACCATATATGTTCACGCATACCACTATACTGATGATGAAAAATGCGTTATGGCACCACGCTCATCCCTGCCCTCTCTGGAGCTAACAGTTCTGCAGTCAGAAAAAATTATCGATCTGCTTCTGAGTGGTTACGGTTATATCAGGCATGACGGCTATGTTCAGGGATATGGAGAAAAAACTGTGGCAACTTTCACAATACAGGAGGGTAAGCACCATCATTTCAGGACAAATCTGGCACTGAATAAGACGGGCAATATAGCCGATAATGCGTTGAATCATTGGCTACATCGTATACGTAAAACAGACATCATTGTTCTGTCTGTTGTTCTTACAGAATAAATTCAGTTATTTACTGGAAATTTATAAGGTCTTTATAGTTATCCGCCGAGAATACCCGTATGAAAACTAATAAGAAAGACACAAAATGGTACATTTTTTACCGTGAAAATTCAGGCGAGGATATTTTGCTTGAAATGTCATCATTTAAGGAATGTCTTTCGGTATCCAAAGAATTAATGACCCCATCAAATTACATGATATGCATAGAAAGAAATGGCGAAAGAATAAAACGTTGGGACAGGGAAATCATAGCAGGCTCTAACAAATGGATTAACTGTCCACCTGATAACTTCGAAATATTAGGTGAGCTAATAACCATTAATAGAATTATCAAAAAGTAACTCCGACTTTAGACAATGCATTAAGCAATGCGCTATAACAAGCAACGGGTTCATTTTTTGCGGGAGAATGCTTGTAAGTCATCGCTGTGCCCGGGCATTTTCCCACTATCTTTTGTAAAATACCTTTAACAAATCTTGATTCGTGAGCTAACAAAGATACCCATTTATCGATTTCACATTCGTTATCAAGTGTAAAAACCAGACCTTTAAATTTTTCCACTTCAGAGAACGAATTCATGGTTTCTTCATTGCACACTCTCCTCTGTATTTCCATAAAATAAATCATATTATCATCAATCAACATCCTTGATATCAGAAAACCTCTTATATCTTTCTTATTCACAACATCAAGGTAAGGCCAGTTAAGAATCGACTTGGAAATTTTATCATTTTCCACTTTGCTTTCATTGAACTCCGGGATTGCAACAAGTTCAGGTTCTTGCGTATTTAAGAATGAGCTTTCTGGGGTATACCAGTCCAGAGACTTAATTCTTTCAGAATAAGCTCCCCTCAAATAAACCATAGCATTCCACATGTCACGAACAATCCCTTTTGACTCCATATACAATCTTTCAGGTTCATTTTTATCAGCTAATGACATATATCCTGTGCTTATGCTATTTTGCTCATCAACAACTTCATTTACCGAATATAATGAGTGTAAATCACTTTCATTTTTTGTAACGGATATATATTTTGCTTTTTTTCTCCTTAAAGGACTCAGTTCACAACCATCGTCAAGAAATTCAAAAACTGACGCTTCAACTTCAAGAGTCGACGCTCCAGAATCAGGAGAAAAAGCGTTATCAACACTGAAAGGTTCATCCGGATTTTTTATATGCCGAACTGGAACATTACTCCAGGCTTGCCTGCTCCCTTGTTCAGCTTTTTCATCAACCAGGTTACTGTTATCTCTGTCATAATTTATAGTATATCCTGCAGGCAAAGAAACACCTGTAACAGAAAGCCCAAGGAAAGTAACATTATTTTCCAACCAAAATCCTTTAACTTTTATTCTGGCCTTTCCTTTAAACCAGGGAGCCACTTTGAGGTATATTTTACGATCTTCACATACATCTAATTGACGTTGTATTCTGTCAATCACTTTCCGGGTAAACCCATCAAGGGCAAAGAAAGAAGCAAAAGGAGCATCATATTTATTCATTCTCTTTCTTAATTTTATATAAAAGATTTTGTCTCCCTCCACGTATGCCTCAGAAAAAATCCTGTTACGCAGTTCATTTCCTGAATAAGTAAGAATAACTCTCTTCAACTCATCGGAATGTCCATAGCAACGATAAAAAAACTCAAGCGGATGGATGATCACCTTATCCGCATCATCTGTTAAAAACTCAAGGAGCCAATTTTTATCATATGGAGATTTCAGTTGATAATCTGAAAAATCATAAGGTAATGACACACCTTCTTTATATGCCTGATAAAGAGAATTAATCTTCCACCCTCCATTTGCATAAGAGAAATCAACATTAAATATTTTTTCCTCCATCAGAATTTCAGCAACACACCTTCCTCTTGTCCAGACACTGCCTATTTTAAAAAAAGACAAATCAGTCAACAGACATTCTTGCTCATAATATCTATCACAAAGAGTTCCATCGGCCTGAACTTCCCGAAAGGTAATTGCTACTTTAGGTTGTTCACCTCGTCTTTTATTCTTTTTTAAGAAACCATACCACCAAACAACCCAGGATGTATCAGAAGGAAGATTTAATGAAGGAAAATGCTCTGTCCTGTTGATTTTTCTTATTGATACTTTTTCCATACATCTGTCCCTCTAAACAACAGAACTCTTATCTCACAAGCAAATGTTGAAGATAAAATAGTTATTCACTTAAACCAGAAACGCTCTGATGCGAACTACATCCAGTATATATTAATAATCTTCTTGCCTTATGCTGGTGAAGCATGATTACACATCAAATCATATTATCACTTATCACAGGAAGCCCATTAATAGCATCATTCCACTGAACCTTTCTATTTTCATCGTTAATGATTTTACTCACCCATACCTCTGTGCACCCCCAGCGCGCAGCCAACATCTTGTTGCTCCAGCCTTTTTCTTTTATTGTCTTTTTTACATTTTCAGGACTAAGTCCTCCATTAATCCATTTTTCAAGATGATGTTTATGAATAACAAAGTCAAACTCAGGATATGCTCTCTCTAAATCCTCCAGTGAAGTTTTCTTCCACAGTGGATTCCTGTTTCCCTCAAAAGAGGCGATATGAAAGTGATCATTCAGAAACAATGATTCATTATGGTTATAGTATTCAAACCATATTGAATTAGCATTTATGTAATCCCATAATTGCGAATCAATTTCTTTATCTACTCGTTGTGATGTTTTTAATATATCCAGAAATTCTTTTTGCTGCGTGTATGACAATACCCCCTCCCTGAAGAGAGCATTAACCGCAGCCTCTCTGACCTGCTCAATTGCATTTGTTACTGACGTACGATAATAGTTCAATAATTGAGCGCATGAGAAAACAATAAATCCATGTTTAATCTGAACCCTTAAATAACAGTACCCATTCCGGCCATGAAAACCAGAAAACTCCAGGGGCAAAAAAGTCTTATCAAAACCATCCATTACATTAAACACAACCTTCATTGAAATAAACCCCAGTTTATTTTTTTATTGGCACTTGCAATCCTTGAGTTTAAAAAACAAGAGTAACCTGTCAACACCACTTACATAACCATAAAAAAAATAACAAAAATTGACCCACAGATGTAATAACGCCAGTCCTGAGACTGGCGTAGTGATAAAAATGATCAGGCCGCTGCCTGTTCCTGAACATGGCGCAGACGATATGACCAGTTTCCGAGGTAATGCCCGGGTGTCAGCAGAATCCGGCGCCGCTCATTACACAGCGAGTTACCAATCACCACTTCTCCGGCCACACCACACAGCGACAATTGTATATACGCCATACCAGCTGCCAGCGGGTCAATGTCCGTTGCCGACACCCACATCCTGCGGTATGCCGGATACCCCGAACGGTTCAGGGTGTCAGCCATAGCCAGAATCATACTGCCGGCACCACAGGCAGGTTCACTGAGCGTGATAAAGGGTTTGTTCTCAAACAACGCTTTCACATTCCCCAGCTGCATCTGTGCCATCATGCAGGCCACACCCCATGGCGTGAAAAACTGGCTCCGGTATTTATCCCCCAGCTCCAGCTGCATGAACACGCTGCCCAGAAAGTCGCAGAATCCCTGCTCCAGTCCCTCAATGACATGGGCAAGCAAATGCGCCATGTTGATAACATCCTGCTTTTCATAACCACTGACGATTCGCAAGTACTTCTGCTCCCGTGCTTCACTGAACTGAAGCCGGTTCTCCAGGGCAATCACACTGCAGCTGACAAAGTCCTCAAACACCTTATGACGTTTGTGATAACGGGCAGTCTGATTAAACAGCAAAATAAAAGCTTTCTGATGGTCGATAAAGGTGGTCATGTGCTTCTCCATAAAAAAACAGGGAACACATGGCCCCGGGGAGGAACAAGTGTTCCCCTTCGGGCTGAAATGAAAGATGACAGGAAAAAACGGGTGCCGCGAATGTGGCACCCTGAGGTTAGTTACTGGCCTGAAGCCAGCGGAACCGGTAAAGGCGCGGCTTCTGTCTGTTCTTCAGCGCGCTCCTCCACCAGATACAGCCGGGGCTGTGGAAGTTTTTCCCTCCCCGGCCATTCGGCCTGCGGGTCACTGTCCGTATGTTCACCACCGTCATAACAGTTGTAACCCTGTATGCCCCGGACAGGTTCGCTGTACCAGTGCCGTATCTCACAGTCGAACACCTTCGAGATTTCACCAACCAGCTCACCTGAAGGCGGATACCAGGGCGTGTCTGTCAGCAGCACCAGACTGCTCATCTCATCACGCACCCAGCGGACATTGTGACCTGATGGCCACTCCACACCGTATATCCGGCTGTAAAGGCTGGTCGTGGTGGAAATGCCCTGCAGCAGTCCACCTGAACCGTTCAGCTCTGTGGCCAGACGGGGGGGTATGACCATCAGCATGTCACAGGGCTGCGCCTGTTCCGGGTAATCCGACAGCCGGCTCCAGCAGGCTTCGGCATCAATGTGTTCACTCAGTCCGACCAGACCAAACCAGTCAGAATACTGACAATGCATTAACGTGGTGATTATCTCCCGGGCATTATCCGGCAGATTCCCCCAGCGGACTGCGCCAATACATGACTGGTGATAAAGGCGGTCAATGGTCTTTATCGTCTCTTCATCCAGTACGGCATCTTTTACCAGCAGCCCCAGCCACTGTTCAAATGCCTGGTTAGCCGGAGATGACATCCCCGTACCATGACGAACCAGCGCCGGATATGGCGGATACTGCGTCGTCCGGGTAGGTTTCACCAGTCCGGCACAACCGATCAGAAACAGCTGTATACTCTGCTGTATGGCATGGCGGTAACGCGGTGTCTCACATCCTTCAATCCACTGCGTCAGCACATCCAGGCAGACTGACTTACCGGTAATTTCAAAACGATTTCTGCACCATTCGGCCATATTCAATGCTCCTCTGATAAATGAAGAGGGCATTGTCCCGTGAGGTACAATGCCCTCACGGGAAAAGCGGAGTTGTCACACTCCGCCATCGTCAAAAGTCCGTCCGGTTATACAACCTTCCGGTATTTACTGGTTTCTGTCCCCATTTCGTTGATAGCTACGTCGATATTGCCCGGGAAACGATCTATTTTAATCTTCCACAAATCGTTTTTCCAGTAACGTGCCACTGTCACATCTGGCGGAACGTTGCTCTGCCCGTACTTTTTACGAAGCCGGTCAATGCACTCCTGCACAAATTCATTACTGAATTTGCGGGATTCGTGCACGAACCTCAGCCCGTTTTTGCCTTCAAACGCACGGGTAATAAACCGCACTTCAGCCTCTGTTGGTCCATCCAGCCAGGACACATTAATCATGTTGTAAACGCCGGAATCGCATACCTTCAGCACGTTAAATTTCTGCCCCGGAAATGCGAATTCCAGAACGTCACTGACACGGGCAACCACGGCATCGTCAACCTCAGTCACAGACTTAACATTCATCATTCTGCTCCTCTGTATGAAAATCACTGAGGGAACAGCCCCGTGAGGAGCCGGACCCTCACGGGATGGCGGTGTGTCACACCGCGTTACTGATAAAGTCTTTCAGCCAGGTGGTATGCCCGAGGCCATACCGCCTGCTGGCATTCATAAGTTCGTCTGCCGACGGATTTATGTAAAGGTTGTAGTACCAGAGTTCTTCCTTTAAATCCGCCAGGTTACCCCTGCCGGTCGCAAGCCACTCCTGCACCACGTCATGAATTTCAGATGTGACGTCACCGCGGTAATTCGATGTGATCGTAACATCCGTCAGTAACCCGGCAATACTGCCCGCCAGCAGACGCGGTTGAGACATGCCGTTATAGAACCATACGCTGCAGCCGGAATCTCCGGGTAAAATATTCAAATCGGGTCTCATGAAATTTCTCCTGAAAAAGCAGGGACCCGTCCCGCAGGGATGAGTCCCTGTGGGAATGTAAAAACCGTTAAAATGCATCTGGTATTGCAGCGTACCGCTTCCCGGTACTGATACTGTCAGCCCAGATACTGTGCTCTGTTTCATGTCCCAGAGACATAACCCTGTCGAGTACCTCATGGAAAATCGTTCCCGGTGCTGGAGCATTTTCCATCTCCAGGTCATACAGCAACCAGCCCAGAGCCTCACCAACATCCCACAAAATCGAGTAAAGTGGTGAAGGCTCATCCTCATCCTCCGGCACCGGGGTAATTCCGAGACGTTGCCAGGCGCGAAGTATCGCCAGTTCACCTTCCAGCTGACAGAGATGTGCCAGCAAAGCGGACTGACTCTGAAGATGCCAGTAACCAGTAATAAAACGCGAATACATAAAACCCCCTGTCTGATTCTTTCTGATGAAAGAGCACACCGTCCGAAGGAACGATGCCCTCCGGGCGGTGAACAACAGAGTTCAGATTGTTCACCCGCGATTGTTAAGCATTACGCCGCTTTTTCTGCCGGCGTATCGTGTACGGAAAGAAGGTATTCCGTTGCCTCTCTGGCCTGTCGACATGCACTGAACAGCGCTTTTTTGTCAGCACGAAGAATTTTCAGCCATGCGCCAATATAATTCTCATGCTGCACATTTCCTGTGACACCCAGTTGAGCGCACAGAAAGGCACTGCCCATTTCAGCGATAAGCTCTTCGAACGCATAACGTTCATCGCCATAGCGCCCACCTGAGGAAACTATCCCTTCCCGGTTAAGACGTTTCGCATGACCGGTACTGTGTACCAGCTCATGCAGTAATGTGGACCAGTAATCTTCCGCTGAAGTGAACTGTGACGAGAGCGGCAGGACGATACGATCAAATACCGGGGTGTAATACGCCCGGTCCTGAGGTAAAGAATGAATCTTCACACCGCAGGCATTCACCATCGTCAGTACACGATCAGCCACAGCATTCAGCGTGTCGTTCGCACCGTTCTCAGTGACGGTTGTCGTCACCTCCGGCAGCGACAATCCATCACACTGTTCAACGTTAAAGAGAGGATTCGCTTTCAGCACCGGTACATCAACCATAACGGGGTTACCCTCTGCGTCGAATATCCGGTTGCCGTTCTCATCCTCATCCTGCTTATGCCAGCTTTTGTATATCACGGCCATCGTGGACTTCTCGCCCTTACGGACCTGCCCACCCAGCGCCTGAGCCTGACGGTACGTCAACCAGCAGTTACTGCTGTAACCGGCTTCTTCTGCGGCGAGCCACAACAGCAACACATTGATCCCACGGTAAGCGCTACGTGTCAGTGCATTAACCGGCATCATTGGATCGCCGCTGTGAGTCCGTACTGAGCGCCATGGACGTTGCCAGGGGGCTACGCCCTTTTCGATGGCCTCAATCACCCTGTCCGTCACCAGCTGATACAGGTCACGCTCCGGGGTTTTATTCACGGGACATGAAGTATGTTTTTTCGTTTTCATAAGAGCACGCTCCATAAAAAAGATGCATGCTCCCCGTACGGTGAACATGCACCATACGGTTAAATTAATAACGAAAATCAGACTGGCCGGACTTACCACAACGCCAGCATCACCAGTGAATGACGCTCAAAATCAAACGTCTTCAGCGTATCGCTGACCCACGCCACCGACGCAGGTACACGGTACAGTAAGTAAAAGAAAAACCGTTCAGTCTGCGTCGGAAAAGTCAATACAGACCGCCTTCAGGAGACCGGCTATACGTTGATCCAGACATTCAGTCCAGCCATCGTTCCATCCACGGTCCCATGGATTGTAGACATCCCCCCATGGATTGCAGACATCGTTACAGCCATTCTTCCATGCCTGCCATACCGCCATTTCCATGACAGCTCCCAGCCTGTGGCCTTTCGCACGTATATGCCACAGAAACGGCCGGAAAAGTCCTGATTTCAGTTGGTCACCACCGCTTTCGTAGCCCAGATGACGAGCAATACTTTCAAGATATTCAAATGCATCATTCTGCATTCCATCCGCCTTAGCCAGCGAGCTGTACGCATCACGAAGTATCGTCATACCTTCCAGTTGATACTCACACCACGCACGGACAGACGACACTGGTGCGATTACCCGAAGAATGGTGCAGGCACGGCATACAACAACGTAAAGGAGTATTAACAGACTATTCATGTGTTCACCTCAGATACAAAAAATTACGGGAACACACCTGCCCTACGGGACACATGTTCCCGACAGGGTAATAAGGTTAAAAACAAGGACAGAAAAATAATTACCACCATGCCCAGAGCAACAGTATTTTTCGTTCAAAATCAAACGAATCAAGCGTGCTTCTGACCCACGATTTCACGATCTCAACATCCTTCCAGTAATACTGGTCATACTCCTGAGAACCAAAAAAGAATCCTTCTGTTGTGGGGAAGAATTCCCGGCAGTTCTCCGGCGTAAGGCATTCAAGATCGCTCAGTAGTGCCTCCAGTTCCGTTCTGGAAACCGGACGCTCCACGGCATTTTCAACCGGTCCACAATGCGTCTCAAACCAGGCAATCAGTGGGTTAACCTTGCGAAAGTAACCCACTTCCCGCGTTTCCGGTACCGATACTACCGCGTCGGTAACACGATCACGCCCAAGGAAAAAAATATCGAGTCCCATAAACAATCTCCTGATAAAAACAGCGGGACCGTCCCCGAACGGGAGCGGTCCCGGACGGGTTAAGGAAAACTCAGATTTGTCATCGCGCACGCGTGGTACGGTCAGACAGATCCGGGCGTTGTGTGATAAACCTTCCAACGGTCATGACGACCGTTCAACAGGCTTCAGCGAAGACCGAAGCGATAGCGAAAAGAAGTAAGCTGCGCGGCCATACGGGAGGCAGCAGAGAGCGTGCGGCGAGCGGATATTCGACCGGTAAAGACATTAAACCGCACGACAGACAGCGGAAGTGCCTCAAACCAGTAACGATATTCACGGCTGTGAGAGCCTTCACGGAACTCAAAGCAGTGTCGCAATGCACCGTTGGTGGAAACAATGCAGGCTCTGACTGACAGATTGCCGGTGGCGTTAATAAACCACGGAGTGCAGTACAGATGCCTCAGTTGTGGAGCGGACCAGGGCTGTTGTGGGTGAACACAACGCTTCTGATTAAACAGACATTGTCTGAGAAGATGAAAGAAAGGCGTTATGCGCATATCTGCACGTAACAAAAGTGGTATAAACATCGGAACCTCCGAATGAAAAAGACGGACGTTCCGCCCTGACGGACTGGAAAATCCGTCAGGTGAACACATCAATGCGTCAGCACGATGCGCTTAAGAAGACCAGAGACAACTCATAGTCACATTGTATACAAAGTGCCTTCATCATCACGTAAAACCGTGGTGACATCTGCTCTCAAAGGTGTGCAGATTTGCCCGTACATCAGGGATGTTTCCCTTCAGTACTCACAGCTCCTTTCAGGCTACGGAGGTGTAAAACTGACCACCCGAAGGCGCTCCTCACAGGTCATATGGAGCATTGGTGGTCGCCGGAGCGACGTGGGCCACCCGAAGGCGTTCCTCACAAGCCACGATGGAACATTGGTGGTCGCCGGAGCGACAAGTTAGCGTCTAAAATATAATCATAAACAACATAAAACTTCAAGTTGTTGTCGTGGCTATGGTAATAACCTACAACTGACTGACAAGGCCAGCTCAATTTGATATTTTTTAATTCAGTAACACTCTTTATGAACCTGTTAGAGAGATGTGAAAATGAAATCGAAATACAAAAAATTAAAAGATGAACTACTCAGAATAGCCAAAGCATGCGCCCCGACGCCAGAAGATATGTTGGTATATACGGGAAGAGCCAGAAGACTTGCTTCATTTCTTAAAGATGCCAATATACAGATAAGCTCAGCAAATAGCATAAAACTACGTCATATTGAATGCTATTTTCAACAACGTTATCGCACTGGCGTCAGTTCCAAAATACTACGAGAAGAATTAGATACAATAAAGCATGTTCTCACCCATTGCGGAAAGAGAAACATCGTTAAAAATGAACGACTGACTTATACATCACTGAATATTGCAGATGTCCGACCAATTGTTATCTGCCCATACTGTGGAAATAAGACGAATCTTATAAAAGGGGCTCTCATGCCATTTTCCATTTCAGCCGCGACAGAAAACAAATATTACTGGATTTGTCCCCCATGCAATGCATGGGTTGGATGCCATAAAAACTCAGGAAGACCATTAGGTACTCCGGCTAAAGAAAACCTGAGAATACTCAGAACAAAAGTACGTAAACTTTTTGACAATTATCAGCAAAGAGCCAACATATCCCGTAACGAGGCAAACATATGGCTATCCAGAAAACTGAATTGTCACATTCATGAATGTCATATTGGGTATTTTGATGAAGATATGTGTAATCGCGCATCAGAAATCATCATAACCGAAATTAACAAAAACACATATCCTCCAGATTCATTTTAAATATCAACTTTCATCAGAACCGTTAAAATAAACCTGTTTTACATAACGACCTCTTCCGTCACCATGGCCAAGATCCATAGAAACACGAGCGTAGATTTCCGACTCTCCATATCCATTTTTTCGATAAAATTTTCTGGCTTCCTGAGAAAAATGATAACGCATACTGTGCGGAGATTTCACTCCTGACAATCCCGCTTTACGGGCATGATAACGAAAAACATTGATAGCCTGTTTTATATTTGGACGGTCAATAAGTTTTCCGTCGTGTTCATCCATTATTTTTTGAGCATAAAGCAAAGCATGTCTTACCGCATCTCTGTCAATAATTGTGGTATTTCTTGGTCTTCCACCTTTCGTACCAAAAACGACCGAAAGAGAATCGCACCCTGAATTCAGTTCCCGTAGCCATGACTGAACAGACTTACATGACTGAACGGCTTCTTTTGTTCTTAAACCCAGAACATAAGAAAGCTGCATTGCAGCTGCCACACCAGGATTCTTTTTTTCCACTTTAGCAAATGCTTTCCAGAATTCATCCGGTGACACTGCTATTTTCTTTCCATCACGGCATGTATCCTTTAGGCCGAGCGCTTCATTACTCAATAATGGGTTAGAAGGATCTGCGATTTTAAGTCGTCCATCTTTTTCTAAAATGGCACGCATAACCGCCCGTTCATTCTGAATAGTCCGGTGAGAAATACCCGCTGCTTTCCTGCTGAGAAGGTAACCAGAAATATGTCTGGTTTTAATACTGCTCGTCTGGCGAAGTTTAATTCCATTTTCACGTAAATAATTCAGGAAGTACTTTGCAATTCTCATTCTGTCAGCTGTTGTTGCGTAACTGCCACCACACTCACGGGCAAGTGAGATGAAAGACTTGCGAAACAGTTCAACTTTAGAACGTGACGATTTCCGGGCCATAAAGTCATTCTCCCTGTAAAAATCAGATGCAGCCCCCTTCCGTTCACAAAGTAAAACTGCATACGCAGCCCTTCCGGTAAACAGAAAAGTTCGTTGATATTGTTAGTTTTTCGTCATCACGGACGGCTCTGTAACGCGGTTGTTCGCCTTCCTGGCTCGTTTGATGTCGATGTAGCAGAGCTTGCACATGTTGAGTTCTTACAGGAGTTCGCTACCTGTGCACCAGGGCGATTGTTGAGGAATACTCCCCGTCACCTTACGATGACGCCTCCCGACATCAGAACGATTTTTCATTTTTATTCCTTTATTTCAGTCAGTTAATACACTTACCTCTCATGTATTACGAAGTTTAAGAAGACATTCCGGCGTGGCCGTCCGTGTGAAAACGGACGCGCCGGAAAGGCGTGGATACGTCACCGAAAGACGTTGTCAGAGCGACAAAACGAGCATCAGGACGCTTGTCACGAGCGACGATTTTCTGCCAGACCTTACGTGATGCTGCCTTCAGGGCAGATGGCCGCGGCGTCACTTGGTGTTCCCTTCGGTCGCACGCAAGTGACGCCGCACAGCTTCAAACTCCACATGCACACGCAAGCGACCAAATTTCAAATGGTCTTATGCCGTGCGCACAGTCATAAGAAGCTCATGCGGAAAGTCAGAAAATATCTTAAGACGCAGATTTTAAAGGCGTTTTTATGCCTGTCTGCTGAGAAAAAATAAAAGTACCGGAACGGAATCCGGAATGCCTTCATCATCACGTAAAACCGTAGTGACATCTGCTCTCAAAGGTGTGCAGATTTGCCCATACATCAGGGATGTTTCCCTTCAGTACTCACAGCTCCTTTCAGGCTACGGAGGTGTAAAACTGACCACCCGAAGGCGCTCCTCACAGGTCATATGGAGCATTGGTGGTCGCCGGAGCGACATGGGCCACCCGAAGGCGTTCCTCACAGGCCACTATGGAACATTGGTGGTCGCCGAAGCGACAGTTAATGCAGATGCAGGTTAACAAAAAGAGAAATCTGCCGTCAACCATATGAACATGTTGATTTCATTATGAATGTGTTGTTTTAATATAAATTAATCAGTAACTTCATAAAAAGAATATAAGAAACAGATAATGCATGTATTTACATGCATATCAGCACAATGATAAATTACCTCCCTGAAAACACGATAAAGGTATAATTATGGAAGTTTCCGTTATATTTTTCTGGGTTATCACTGCTCTTATTGCCATCTTATTCTTAAAATCAGCAATAACCTACAAAATAAAAAAGCGAAATAAAACAGACATAGTGTTATATATATTGGCATTTTTATCAGCCGGATATACATTCCAGTATATTTACAATGACAATATATTTTCAGCGCTAAGGAGCATTGGCCTGTTTGTTACTCTGATAGTACTGAACATAGTATTTAATCTCTTGTTTAGTCTCTTATGCATTCTCTCGAAAATGATATTAATGTCACAACACATAAGGATGATGCAAAAAAAACTAAAACAGATGCCTGTATCTGATTTTATTTATTATTTAATGAAAAAACACAACAAATACCCCACATATGTATTACACATGCCATCAAACAATATATTTGAAATAGGCTACAATATAATGAACACCGATCTGGTCATTGGCGAAAAAATTTATTTCAGGACACTAAGTAATCGTTCTTTATATTTTACCCTCACACAAGCCCCATTAATCGCCACAATAAAAGATGATGTGTTTTGCACTCTTCATGATTACTATAACCACAATAATGAAACGAAATCCACTATTGACAATTACATATCAAAAATAAAGGATAATCATAATACCCCATGGTTATTAAACAACGAAAACGTTCATGAATAAAAAACAAAGCGCCAATTCCCGGGATAAAACCAAAGAGCATAAACATATGAACCGGAAATTCTATTTCAAAAATATCCTGTGGGGAATGTGCCCCATTATAATATCCATATTGCATCTTATATATGACACACCAACAGAAGCATCGATAAAAGTTGACTTATTTCTGATACTCAGTGGCCTGGCTCTTCCTTGTTCAATATACCTGACAAAAACAATTACACTAAAATACACATCCATATCATTCTGGAAAAAACCTTTTTTCTGGTCTTATGGTATATATCATTTTCATCTTGTTTATATAATGATATGTATGGTTTTAGCAATACCTTCTGCAATGATCGTTTTATTCTTTCACTTTTATCAAAACATCACCAGAAACAGGAAATGACTGTCGCAATAATGAACATAAAAAGACAAACCAGGATGGCAGTAAATCAATAAAGTACGATTTCATAAGAATCATCAGAAAAACGGTGGACGCGATATCCGGCACGAGGCAAAACACAGCAACAAAAAATAAACCGGATATCGCGCCCGGTACTTTTCTAACTCAACTTCAGGCATTGTGCAAGTTTTGATCGTCGGTGGATTCACAGTCATGCCCCATTGATTCAGGCTGAAGACTCATATATCATTGGAAGAGACTAGAATCTCATTGCTGTGAAATTCCTTACAGAATCTTCAGCCCCATTTTATGGGGCTTTTTTTGGTCTGAACCCAGGCAGTTACCACACCTTCGGTATGTGAATAAAAAAGCCCGCAGTTTTTACGCTGCGGGCTTTGTTTTTTCTTTGTCACTTGCATGCACGGGTGCGGCTTTCGACCGAACCTTCGGCAACCGGATAGCGGGGGCTTTCACCCCCGCTGCGGTTTCTTACGGTTTACACTGCAAGAACGCCGCAAATTCTGACCACATGATGTTAAGTCTGAATTCACATGGTGAACGATGTATCATCCAGACGGTCAACAACATGGTTAAGCATAAAATGCTCACGATGATCGTTTTTTGCGGCATAGCGCTTGCTCCTTTTTCAAAGAGGCGCTAACCTTCCACTTGCTAAAGGTATGTAGATTAGGGCCTCGGCTAAACAGAGATGTTTTCCGGGGCCTTTCCACATCCGGCCTTCAGGTAATCCTTCCAGCCGTCAGCCGAAAGGCACCCGCGCGTAATGTACTGGTTTTCAGAGAGGTCCGCAATCTTCTGGTGACGGGATCATCTGCACGCCCCGGAGGGACGGGCTACCTCAGTATATTCAGGTGCAGGCTCTCTCTGTCCGGTCCGTTTTAAAATTGTCAAACGCACCTTTGCGGCGAAATCAGCCGCCTTTTTTCGCATCAACAAAACGCCCAAAACGCCCAAAACGCCCAAAACGCTGGGTAAAGCGTGCAACATTACCTTCTGAAGCAACAGTTCTCAGTTTGCCTGTATAGAACGGATGCGACTTAGAAGAAACGTCAATTGTAACATATGGGTAAGTTACCCCATCCAGTTCAATTACCCGGTCAGTTTTGATCGTCGACCCGATCCTGAAGTACTCATCAACACACGTGCTTGATGAAGTGATTTCGTTACTGATTGATATCATCGATCCACAATAAAAATAAGCTAAAGTAGCTGGCATTGACACGATTTACGTTTCTTATCATCTCTCTGCCGCTTCTTTCTTCCATTGAACATTTATAATACAGCACGTATGATATCACTGTGATAACTACCTGCTCAGGGGAGCTGCGCTATGAAAAACGAAGCAGAAAAGGCGATGTGGAGTTGCAAAACCTCGGATACCCCATGGACCTTCAGTTCCCTGCTGAAAAAGGCTGTCTGCGCGATTTTGCCTGATGCAGAACCGAAGATTGAGAATGCCACAAAAGGATGTTCTGTTTTATCGACTGTAGATAATGCCCCTGGCAATAAATCATTAAATTACGACCCTTTTTCTTTTGAATCTGGTTTACATCTTGATATAGAAAATCTTCCCCTTATAGAAAATTGGGATGGAGAACCTTACAAGCTCCCCTAAAAATATGGCGATATCTATCACAAATATCGCCATAAATATTAACAATTATTTTAATTTATTCGTAATACCTCCAGCATGTTGACCAGCTTGTTGGCTTGTTGACACTCCTTTTCCGATTGCCGCATTAATCACCTGTCCGATACTTACCCCAGCCCAGGATAATGCCCCCAGCCACACAGCTGGCAGTACAATAAACATCGTCCCCATCACCAGGTTCATGATGATATCGTCCGACGTGTTCTGCAGCCCCATCATATTCAGACTCGAATGTGTATCTGAACCATACAGCGCCGTTATCATCCAGCTGTCCAGCCACCGCGCCAGTTCCCACCAGAATGTCAGAAAATTCAGTGCAAATACCACAAACGTCAGCGTGATCAGCGTACTGAATTCATATGCCGCAAAAGCAAGTATCATCGGGAGCATGATATACACCGCCATCAGCAGAATACTCTGCACCATCGGCAGCGCCTGCCGCATGGCATCAAACGCCGGAAACGCCCCCAGACTGGCGACACCGGAACCTGCCGTTGCGCCAATGCGTGAAATGGCATTCATCGTGGTCATGTCTGCATTACCACCATATCCCCGATACACTTCTCCCCCCTGAGAAATCGTCAGGTTAGCCGGACTGACCAGCCGTTTGATAATCTCCTCCTGATAAGTCGCCTGGCTGTTCCCCAGAAGCTTCATCGCTGCCGAAAGACGCAGCCACAGCCCTTCATCAACTTCCTCCGTGACCCGCTTTTTCAGCCCCACACTGCTGTCGTTCCACCACTCCCGGCACGTTGGGTAGCCTCCGCGCCCCGTATCCGGACGACCGCTGTCACGGGCGTCATTCCACGGAAACGCCGCCCTTGGCATTCTGGACTGCAGCGTGCCGTAATCCCCCTGCATGAACGTGCTGCTCCCAATCCAGCTGATATCCGACAGCACCTTTCTGTCCTTCGTCATACCCTGGTCACGCTGTTTCCACTGGTACATCGCCAGCGAGTAGCAGTCATTGGTGAAATCCTGCAACTCATCGGCCAGCGCCCTGTTCGCAATGAACGTCCTCTGCACTTCAAAACGCAGTTGCCGCAGATCAGGCCTGCAGGGAATGGACGCCACGGCCGCCTGTGTCACCCCTTTGGAAAGCTTGTGCACAACAACCCACCAGATCGGGGCCGCCGCCGTCTTATCTCCCAGGCTGCTGATAATCCCCTGATAACCGGTGTCCCCGGGGGCTTTCGGCGTCCACACACCACAGGTCTGGGCCCGGCTGCGATCAAACTTCAGGGTATCCAGCGTCACCTGAACCAGCGGTACACAGGAAGCCACCATCACAAAAAACGCACCATACAATGCATTCTCGATGCGGGGTAACGAGAGCATTCCCTTGTTGCCTTCGTCCGCCCCCTCTTCCCTCACCTTCAGCCAGATACCGATCACTTTGAAAGCCAGAGGAAGCGCAAACAGTCCCGTGCCAATCAGCAAATCCCACAGACCGTTATTGACCAGCCAGCCCAGCAGGGTCAGAAAATATTCCAGATAGTTATTGGTCGTCACTGCTCAGTCCCCCGCGGCGGAAAAAATCGCGTATTCGCACAGCAGGAAAAACAGCGCACTGACCATACAAATCCGCGCAAAACGCAGACGGTACTCTGCCCGGAATCCCGGTGCACGCCAGATTTTCCGGCATCCCCATACCAGCCCGCAGTAAATACAAAACCGCCAGCCCAGCCATCCGAAACGGGTTTCGTGGAACCAGAGCCTCAGCGCATCCACCTCCTGCGCATGACGCATACCTGTATCCGCAATCAGGAGCGCTGACGCCATGATGACAATCACTGTCAGCCCCCATTTCCCCAGCAGTTTCATCCCTTTCACAAGCAGCCCGGCCCGGCTCCCGGGCACCATCAGCACGGTTTTATTCATTTTCAGGAACCTCCAGTGAACGGACACGGCTGTCAGCGTTGTCGGTCTGCTGAATCATCGGGTTATTACTCACGCGTTCATTGTCACGCTCAATGATGGTCAGCACACTGTTACGCGCCAGATCCCGTTTCAGCTCCATCTCACTTTTCAGGGCGATGATCTCCCTGTCCAGAGAGGCAATACGACGATCGCCTTCTTCCAGCGCAGCAGGCTGTGCAGCCGCATACGGTTCAGACATTCCTGTGAGCAGCATTCTGCGCATCACCAGTGCCGTTTCCACCGTATCAGCCATCGCCAGTTCACCGGCCAGACGGGAGGTCAGGGACATATTGTCCGGATCGCGACGCAGCGCATGTATCACCCCGGCAGATACCGCCAGACTGCCGGTCTTCAGTTTTGCCAGATTCTCTGCCGTGGGTTTATCCTGCCCGTTCACCAGGCGAACCAGCTGTTCCGTATTTATGCGTGTCGCCTCCTCAAGCATCGGCGCAAACCCTGTTCCGGCTACCGCCGTTCCCGGCTGCTGGTCTGAGTCACCACTGGTACATTCCTTCGCATCCGTACAGGTGCGCATTGAACGATCACCCAGTACCTTCACCACAGCGCTGGCCGCCTCCTCTGCATTCCTGAATTTCTCACAGGCACTGCCATTACAGCTTCCCGCACCAACACCGGATGTACTGGTCACCGGCAGACTGTTCATCATGTTAAACCCCGCGGCCGTCATGTCATGAACCGGACGGATGGCGGGCTGACCGGCACCACCACGCTGCTGACCACCAATCCATTTCTGCCCCTCTTTCCCCGTTGCCTGGCGTCCGGCGTCATCACCTTTAACGGCATCACCGTCACTGGTATTAACAACCTTTTTGTACTCCTCCATCATCGCGGCCTGCGTCCACTTGCTGCGATCGGAAAAATCCATCATCCGTTTCGCCATGTTCTGGCAGTTCAGTTGTGCCTTGTCGAACGCCACGTTTGCCTGTAACACACCATTCGTGATCATGTCGTAGAGGCCGGGATTCGCACGCTGTATCACCATTGCAGGAAGGCTGGAGACCGCACCGGTCGCCCCCTGAATCACATCCCCCATCAGGTTTTTAAAGCCGTCAGTGATCCCGTTGAGCTGGTTTCCTACTGTGGTTTTCAGATCGAAGTTCCCGCACATCAGATCGCTGCTCCAGCCCAGGTCCAGCCCGAGCTTCTGCATGTTACTGCGCGTCGCCGGCTGGGAAATAACGGAGCCACCGCCCAGGGTGTAAAACAGCTTGTCCGACACCGCACCATCCACCGATTTTCCGTAACCAAACGTGCTGTCATTCAGTTTTGGCAGCGAGAGAATGCTGTCTGCCATGACCGGCGTACTGCAGGACAGCATCACCATCATCACCAGAGTCTTTACCTTCATCGTCATCATCCGTCTCCTTAAAAATTCGTACTGCCAAGGAACCGCTGCCCCCGCTTCTTGCAGCAACTGTAGGGCTGCCAGAGCGCAAAAGCGGCATTACCATCCTCCGCGGCCTGATGGTCTCCGTCAGGAAACACGGCACAGGAGCGGGAGACGGAGGGCGTCAGTCTCTGCCACTTGTGGTTACGGGTGCCCGTATTTTCCTCAACCGGATCCGGCGGCCAGAAACCATCCTTTTTCGGGGTCTGTATTGATTTATAAACATGCGGCTCACCGGTCCGGCTGATGATGTCAGCCACCCGCTGGGCAACCACGGCCGCTGCCTTGTCATCATCGGTCTGCATCACAAAACCTGAACGGGGATAAACACTGCCCCACAGGTTTTCTTCAGCCTGACTGCCGATTTCACGTTTACCGGGAACGAGGGCTTCCGGATACAGGGATTCAGGCATTCCGGTCCGCCAGACGAGACTGTCCAGGGTACTCAGGAAATAAGGCATTGCCGGTGTCACCGGCGAATCGCAGCTGAATCCCGGCACCATTCCGCCAATAAGACGCGTTGCCGGATGCCCCAGCGCATCGGCATATTTAAAACGAATGGCCGAACGACGCTCTCCCTGAGCTTTCATGTCCGCAGGATTTCCCCCTCCGGCACTCAGCCCCGCCAGGCCTTTCGTAATGGCATTCTCCAGCCCTCCGGCTGTCTGACTGACCAGCGACATCTCTTTCCAGGGATTTCCCCCCGGTGCCGTGTAGGTGGAAACCACCACTTCCGGAATATAATGTGTCACTTTCACCGATGTTCTGACCTTACAGCTGAACCCGGAGCAGTACAGCCAGTAGCAGATTCCACTGACCCGCCAGCTGATACAATCCGGCGCTGCCGCACTGGCCACAATACTGGCGGGATTCAGTGAAGCTGACGCCCGAGGCCGGAGGCAGAAGC
>OBVN01000226.1_pt1 | contig 28089 bp, 27 predicted proteins | sample 1476171 | NCBI WGS metagenome assembly OBVN01 (sample SAMEA2580014, study PRJEB22360) | human gut metagenome | biome: human gut; feature: human-associated habitat; material: faeces | place: Denmark | collected 2008/2010
ATATTTTATATAAATAATTATCTTCCGGCTAAGCTGAAGATTTTCATGTGCAGGTATACAGAGTAAATGCTAAAGTTCCTTCATTTCATGCAATCTGTCTCTACCACTTACGCTAATTCTTATTTTAAATCAAGTACAAGTTATTCCACCTTTTAACTGACTCTTTATATATTCTTTGTAACTTTTCCTATTATAACTACATAATTTTCTCTGCACTAAAGCTTTTTCTTGACCCATAGATTATCTGTGAATTTTATTGCATACAAAAAGCGACTTATCCTGTCGCCTTTCTTATTTTTATGTAATTATTTCAACTTATCATTGATAAAACGCTTGAAGAAAATCGCGTTAGTTCCTGTTGTTAATAAATCAGATACTGGTTCTGCCAGCATTACCGCTAATACACCATTGCTAATGAAATTAGGTAAAATATAAATCAAAGGAATTAATAAAATTATCTTGCGATAGAAAGCAAAGAAAAATGATCTTTTTCCTTCGCCCAATGATGTATAGATTTGTTGAAAAGAGCTATTAGCACCAATAATAATATAGCCAAAGATATACACTCTTAACATCTTTACCCCCAATTCCATTAGTTCTGGATCGTTAGTAAACATGCTAACAAAAAGCGCCGGGAACAACTCCATCAAAGTTACCATTATTACTGAAAATGTCAAGGCCACCTTAATTACCATTTTGATTGCCTCAATAACTCGTTCTTTTTGTCTAGCACCATAATTAAAAGAAATTATCGGCTGGCTCCCTTGGGCTATTCCTTCCATTGGTAAAAAGACAATTTGGGCCATTGAAGCCATAATTGTCATAGAACTAACGGCAATATCACCGCCAAAAAATAATAATTGTCGATTAAAACATACTTGTAAGATTCCCTCCGTACTATTCATAAAAAATGGTGAAATCCCTAAACCCAATACTCTTTTCATAATTATTTTATCAAAGAACAAGTATTCTTTCTTTATTTTTATTGTTGACCATTTCGAAAAAATAAAATGCATTACCCATAAAAAGGAAACAAATTGCGAAATGATCGTAGCCAAGGCCGCTCCCGCTACTCCCATATTTCGGGCTGTTCAAGATAATTATAATGAAATTGCTTATCAGGGGTTAAGTGATCAAGATAAAGAACAGTTTAACCGATTAATTAGCTAGGGTGGTTATCTTTAAATATAACAACAAAAATACTTTATCGTAGATTAAAAAACGATAACTATTGAACTTAATACTAAAGAACTAAAACAATTTGAGATTATTTTATTTGCTTGGTCATTTTCATCAGCTCCTAGACTTATTGAAGCTAATGGTGTAGGCGCTTTTTAATATCATTAAAAATAGGGTTACTATCTTCTAAACTTTCTGTTATATTTTCTAAAAGATTCCGTAAACACATTATACTCTTCATTAGGAATATCTTCACCTTGAACAATCCTATCAATGACCGGTTTGTTTTCTTCCATCATTTTACGCGCATATTCTTCGGCAGTATTATTTCCTTTACTAATATTTAAGATATAATTACAAACTTGTTCATACATATCTTCTCCGGTAAACAGTTCCCACTGTTGACAATTTTTTACATCTAAAATATTTATTATAATTCTAGCTATTAACTCTCTATCTTTCATTTTTATCACCGCTCAATATTATCCCACAAATGACAATCAAGTTCAAATCATAGATAAAATTTTTAAAAGTTGTATAATATAAATGAGCATAAGATTGTCCTCCCGTTGACAAACTATGCTCATTTTTTCAATATTTTCATTGAGAATAATTGGTAAAATAGTTGAAATAATCACATCATAATCAATAATACTAAAAATATTTAATTTACCCCATATTCATCGTCATACAATAACTTAATTCTCTTATTGACATTTCCAAATAATAATCCACCATTTTCCCCTTGAACCATTTCTACAATAAATTTAATTGCGAGCACCTTTTATATTATTCGTGCAAAAAATTTAATTATCTCCATTTTTTTTATTAAAGATATAAAAAACAATCTGCTTATCAAAAATATTTTTAAGGAAAAATAACTTATTTCCCAGATCAATTGTCTAATTAAATCCTAGTTATTTCAAATGATTAAAAATAGCTATATTTCAAAAATTTATCATTGGCCATTTAAAGCTTATACAGATCACAATCCTCAATTTTTCCTCATTTATAACATCAAGCTTGATAACTTCTCTTTCCTAATTTTACTATAAACAAAGAATATTTGTAATAATTACCAAATTTAAAAAGTACAAACTGTTTTCACCTAATTTGTACTTTTTAAACTTTACTTCTTTTCTCATTAAACACAGAGATAAAAAATACTAATCTAATATTAATAAAAAAGATTACTATTGTATGATTTATCTAGTTTAACGACGGCATCATAATATTAGTTTTCTTTTAGCGTATTTAGCTGCACCATACATTCCCGCTTGTTCCCCAAGTTCTGCAACCACTAGATCACAGTTATTACTAGCAATTTCCAAAGCATGAATAGCAGCAACCTCTCGAGTTGAAGCTAATAACCGCTCTCCTGCATTTGATACTCCACCACCAATAATAATACGTTCAGGATTAAATAAGTTAATAAGGTTAGTTATCCCATAACCAAGTATTTCTCCTGTCTCTTTAAGAGTCGCAACGACAATCGAATCATTTAAATCATAAGCTTGGCAGATCATCTTTGCAGTGATCTCATCACAATTATTTACCCATCTATTAACAATACTCATATGATCAATATCCTTTTCTTTAAACGTATTGATCATTCCAACTGCAGAAACGTACCTACCCAAGCACCCACTACTACCACAACGACAAGCTCTCCCATGACGATACATATTCATATGCCCAATTTCTCCGACACTGTCATTTGCACCGTATAAAACATGTCCATCTACTACGATTCCAGAACCTAAATCGGTCCCAATTGCAATTAAAATAATATTTTTAAAACCTTTCCCAGCTCCAAAATACAATTCTCCATAAAGATGCATTCTAACATCATTATCAATTACAGTTGGAATCAGCCACTTATGTTCAAACCATTCTTTGATCTTGACATTGTGCCAATTATTAAAATTAGGAGAAAATAAAGAAATACCGTCATTTCGATTTAACAAACCCGGTACTCCTATACCTAGAGCATCTATCTGTTCAAATAAAAGATTATTCTTTAAAACTAATATTTCTAAACATTTTTCAATTCTTTTTAAAACTATATCTGCACCCAAACTTGCTCCTGTATTTTTTTGAACCATTTTTAATAATTGTAACTGTTCATCAAAGAGTCCTGCTTTAATAGTTGTTCCGCCCAAGTCTACTCCCAAATAATACATTTTTCCTCCTATTAAAAAAGGGCATTTCTATAGTGAAGCTCCATTATTTTAATATGCTCAAATAACAGAGTTCACCTTCTTCTGCCCAACTTTTAAATTACTTTTTTACCGCCATACTTGCGAACTTTTAATACATGACAGCTTCCTTTACCAAAAACTCTTTCAATTTCAGTCTTATAAGCAGTTACAAATTCATCTTTAACAAAAGCTTGAATCGTTCCCGCAAAACCACCACCATGAACCCGACAAACGCCATTTCGGCCAATAATTTTTTCTGACATGGCTAATCCAATTGAAACACTTTGATTCTGAACATCGCAGTTTGCATACACATTTTGCAAGAACTTATAAGAACTATCTCCAGATTCCTTAACAACTTTTTTAAATGTTTCAAAATCACTATTGTTTAAAGCCTTAACTTCTTGATCAACCCGTTTATTTTCTTCAAATAAATGAATTGCTCTTAAAACCGCCCGGTCTTGACAAGCTTTTCTAGCACCTGCTATATCATTAAAGAAATCTTCCTCATCTACTTCACGTAAAAATTCTTTACCAAAATAGTTAGCTACTTTTTTCATTTCCATAGGAATTGCTGCATATTCATCAGTTAAATCAGCATGTGATCCTTTTGTATCAACAATACATAAACTGTGTCCAAATTTAGAAAAATCAACATCTACTTTATTAACAATTGGCTTAGCCACATCATTAAAATCAATATTAATCAAGCTACCTACTGAACTAGCACATTGATCCATTAAACCACAAGGTTTACCAAAGTATACATTTTCAGCATATTGACCAACTTGAGCAATTACAACAGGGTCAATAGTCATATCATTATATAAACCAGAAATAATAGTACCAATAATCGTTTCAAAAGCTGCTGAAGATGATAATCCTGCTCCCATTAATACATCACTAGTAATAAAAGCATTAAAACCACCAACATTATATCCTAATTCTTTTAACCGAGCACATACCCCACGAATTAAAGCCTCAGATGTTCCTTCTTCAGCCTTTTTTATTTCTAAGTCTTCTAAATTAATTGGCGCAATATCAAAATCATCAGATAATACTTTAATTTTATTGTCAACTCTTCCAACAACAGCGATTGCATCAAGATTAACTGCTGCTGCTAAAACACAACCATGCTGATGATCTGTATGATTTCCTCCTACTTCGCTACGTCCTGGAGCACTGTAAATTTCTACATCAGTATCACCATACAATGATACATATTCATTGATTGCTTTAACATATCGCTCACGTTGATAATCTAAAAGATTTGTATCTACATAAATATCATTTAATAACTCATCATACTTTTTATTATTTAATTCTTCTACTAAAATTGTTGCTTTAATCATTATTTTATTACCTCAAATTTATATGATGTTATTTCATCATATACTTCACCTTTCTTTAAAATTGTTGTTGGGTCCTCTTCAATATTAATTGCATCGGGAAGATTTTGAGTTTCAATACATAATGCGAATCTTCTTGGATATACAATTCCATATTTACCGATACGTCCATCTAAATAATTAGCACTATAAATTTGAGCTCCCGGCAATGATGTACTTACTGTCAATTTACGTCCAGTAGCTTCATGATATAATATAGCTTGGTCTTTATCTTGGTTAAAAATGAACGGATGGTCATAACCGGCACCTAATTTAAGCTGCTCATCATCACTATCAATTACATCACCAATTCTTGTCATTGAATTAAAATCAAATGGAGTATCTTTTACTAGATTAAATTTACCAGTCGGTAATCCATCAGAATCAACACATGCATATTTATCACTATGCACTAACAATTGATGATTATAAATATCTTCTTTAGCCCCCGACAAATTAAAATACGAATGATTAGTAATATTAATAATTGTATCCTTATCACTAGTTGCTTGATAACGTACAATTAAAGTATCTTTATTTAAAGCGTAAATTGCTTTGAATGCTAAATTACCAGGATATCCCTCTTCACCATCTTTTGACAAATAAGTAAACTCAATTGAATCCTCAAGTATTTGATAATCAAATATCTGATATGAAAAACCTTTGACCCCACCATGTAAACAATTAGGACCATTATTAATTGGCAGCGTATAAGTTTCACTGTTTAAAGTAAACTTACCTTTACCGATACGATTAGCTGTTCTCCCAACTAATGCCCCTAAATAAGCGTCTTTAGTCTGATATTCTCTAAAATCATCATACCCTAGCACTACATCATCAATATTTCCATCTTTATCTTTCATTAAAACTTTAACAATCGTACAACCATAGTTTGAAACAACAACTTCTAAATCATCATTTTTCATTTGAATTAGATCAATTTTATCATCAATCTTTTCGATTACCTTTATCATCTTATTCTCCTTTCAAAACTGTTTCCACGAAACTTGTTAAGGCATCAATTCCATAATCATCCATTTTAAAAACACCAGCATCTTCTAATACATTAACAAATTTAATTGCTACTGCTTCCTTCAAGATTTCATCAATATTTGTCTCTGTAAATTCATGTTGCGCTAACAACTGTTGATACCATGAATGGTGTTTATCTAATTCTGGATATTCTTCAATCTTTGCTTTTTTCAATAAACAGTCACTTAATAATTTTAATTCATCTTTTAATCGAGCTGGTAAAATAGCTAACCCCATTACTTCGATCAGACCAATATTTTCTTTTTTAATATGATGTGATTCTTGATGAGGGTGAAAAATTCCATCAGGATATTTTGTACTTGTCCGATTATTTCTTAAGACTAAATCAATTTGATACTTATCGCCTTTACGACGAGCAATCGGTGTAATTGTGTTATGCGGAATATCTCCTGTATGCGAGATTATATCTAAAACTGGAGCATTATAATGGCGCCAGTAATCTAACATTTTCACTGATAAAGCGACTAATTCTTCTTTATTCTCTGAAGTTAATCGAACTGTCGATAATGGCCATTTAACCACTTCAATCAATGTACTTGGATATTTATCAGAAATTAGTGTCTTTAAAACTTCTGCCCCTTGAATTGGAAATTCATAATTTCCCCCTTGATAGTGATCATGACTTAAGATTGATCCACCAACAATTGGTAAATCAGCATTTGATCCAATCATGTAATGAGGAAATATATCTAAAAATGAAAACAGATTCTTAAACGTGTTCTCATTAATCACCATCGGCTTATGTTCCTCATTAAACACAATACAATGCTCATTATAATAAACATATGGTGAATATTGTAAATAATAATTTCCAGTCGCCAATTCAATTGGAATAATTCGATGAGTTTGTCGAGCCGCCCGATTCAAATCGCCACTAAAACCAACGTTTTCTTTACACAATAAACATTTAGGATATCCGCTTGATTTAATCAATTTAGCTTTAGCAATTTCTTTTGGATCTTTTTCCGGCTTTGATAAATTGATAGAAATCTCAATATTTCCATATTTAACATACTTTTTCCAAATAATATTTTTATCCGTACGACTCTTTCTAATATAATTAGAAGCAATTGATAATTTGTAATAATAATCAGTTGCTACTTTAGGACTTACCATATATTTCTGCTTAAATTTTTCATTTACAGTATGGGGTCTAGGCATAATACAATTCATTATTTTAGTATCAAATAGATCTCTACTTGTGGTATTATCCTCAATTAATCCTTTTGTTACTGCATGATCCAACATCTTTTCTAAGATAGGTGTCGCTAACGGTAAGTGTTCATTAATCTCTTCATATTCAAAGTCATTTTCATCAAATAAATCTAATAATAGGTTTACTGAATAATCACATTCATCTTTAGTAATCATCTCTTTGTCTAAAGCAAACTGAATTAACCGATTAATTTCATGGTTCATTATAGTAATTCCTCCCTTTTACACAATTATATTGTAGCTCTAACTATAAATATTGTCAATTATTTTTACTAAATTATAAGTAAATATTTACTAATTTATTGACTAATGTTTACTAAAGAATTATAATAGCGTTGTAAAAATAAAAAAGGGGGACTCAAAATGAGTATATTAGTATTAGGTGGTGCTGGCTATATTGGAAGCCATACTGTATATCAATTAATCGAAAATGGAAAAGAGGTAGTTATCGTTGATAACCTTCAAACTGGTTTTAAAGAATTGATTCATCCTAAAGCCAAGTTTTATCAAGGAGATCTACGTGATAAAACATTTTTAAATAATGTTTTTGAACAAGAAAAAATTGATGGTGTAATTCATTTTGCAGCCAATTCATTAGTTGGTGTTAGTATGAAAGAGCCATTAGAATATTATGATAATAATGTTTATGGCATGATTGTTTTACTTGAAGTAATGAAAAATCATAGTGTAAAACATATTGTCTTTTCTTCTACTGCTGCAACTTATGGTGAACCTAAACGTATTCCAATCGAGGAAGACGATGAAACATATCCAACTAATCCATACGGAGAAACTAAATTAGCAATGGAAAAATTGATGAAATGGTGTTCTAGCGCTTATGGAATGAGTTTTGTAGCTTTAAGATATTTTAATGCTTGCGGTGCCCATCCAAATGGTAAAATTGGTGAACTTCATAATCCTGAGACACACTTGATTCCATTAATTTTACAAGTCCCATTAGGAATTAGAGAAAGTATTTATGTATTTGGTGATGATTATGATACTAAAGATGGTACCTGTATTCGTGATTATATTCATGTAATGGATCTTGCCGATGCGCATATCAAGGCTTTAAATTATTTAAAAGCTGGAAATCCAAGCAATATATTTAACTTAGGTAATGGTGAGGGCTATTCAGTTTTAGAAATTATCAACGCTGCCAAAAAAGTTACAAATCTGCCTATTGCAGTTACAAAGGCGGCACGTCGTGCTGGTGATCCTGCAAAATTAGTTGCTAATAATACAAAGGCAAAAGAAATATTAGGTTGGGAACCTAAATATACTGACATAGAAAAAATAATTTCTACCGCTTGGAACTTTTATATTGGCCGAAAATAGGTTATAATATTAAGTACATCAAGGAGGGTAATCATGGCTACAATTAAAGATGTTGCAGAGCTAGCAAATGTTTCCAGTGCCACTGTTTCAAGAATTTTAAACAATGATAAAACATTATCTGTTCCTGAAGAGACAAGGCAGGCGGTATTTAATGCAGCTAAAGAATTAAACTATATAAAGAAAAGAAAGGCAACCAAAAATGAATTCACGATTGGAATTGTTCAATGGTATTCATTGCAACAAGAAATTGATGACCCTTATTATTTACAAATAAGACAAGGTATCGAGAACTTTTGCTTACAAAATAATATAAATGTTATTAGAACTTTTAGAGCCGATCAAAACTATCTAGATGTTTTGAAAGGTGTAGATGGCCTAGTTTGTGTTGGTAAGTTTAATAATAATGAAATTTCTCAATTTAAAAAGATTTCAAATAAAGTTATCTTTCTAGATATGCATAGTCCAAATAGTGATGACAGTACGATCACTTTAGACTTCCACAAAGCGGTTATTGATGCTTTAGATTATTTAAAATCTTTAAATCATCATAAGATCGGTTATTTAGGCGGTAAAGAATATCTTGAAGACAATGTTGTATATCAAGATGCTCGTAAAGAAATATTTATTGATTATTGTAACAAAAATAAGATTATTTACAAAAAATATTTACTTGAAGGTGAATTTACAACTGAATCTGGTTATTCCATGATGATGGATCTGATCAATCAAAAAGATTTACCATCAGCGATTTTTTGTGCCAGCGATCCAATCGCAATTGGGGCTCTTAGAGCTCTTCAAGAACATAATCTCAGTGTTCCAAGAGATATTTCACTAGTTGGTTTTGATGATATTAAGGCAGCCAGCTTCACTAATCCACCACTGACAACAATTTATGCTCCAGCATCACTTATGGGGGAATATGGAGCAAGTATGGTATATAATATTTTAAGCAAATATAATTCTCCTACTCCAATGAGAATAACACTCCCATGTACTTTAATTGAACGAGAGTCTTGTAAAAAAGTAGATTAAATCTACTTTTTTTATTTATTAATTTATTCTCTCTAAATAATACAATAAAATACTAATTTGGCATAAATAAAAAATAAAGGTGCATAATATTTGTATCCATCATCATTCCATGTTAAGATTTATACAGTTAGCAAGAGCTAACCTAAATAACTATAAATCTTTGTCGACAAAAGGTAATAAAAATAGTAAAGGAGTGAAACACAATGGATAAACAATTAAATAAACTATTAGCAGATTTAGTAGTTGAATACCACAAATTACAAAGTTATCACTGGTATATTAAAGGAAAAGATTTCTTTACTGTCCATGCAAAATTAGAAGAACTATATAACGGAGTTAATAAAGCCATTGATGAAGTTGCGGAAGCTATCTTGATGACTGGTTTTAAACCAGCAGCATCAATGCAAGAATTCTTAGATATTTCTGCAATTGAAGAAGTCAAAGGTGAACATATTGCATCAAAAGATATCTATAAAGTAGTTCTAAATGATTTTAATTATTTATTAGATAGGATTAAATCATTAAAAAATAATGCAGATAATGAAAATAATTATTTAATTTCATCTTTAATGGATGATTATATTAAAGAATTCACAAAATCTATTTGGATGATAAGCCAAGTAGTTGAAAATTAATAAAAAAAAGGAGAAAAACAATGTCATTAATCGGAAAAGAAATAACAGAATTTGAGGCTCAAGCCTTTCATGAAAATGAATTTAAAACAATCAAAAAAGAAGATTTATTAGGAAAATGGTATGTCTTATTCTTCTATCCTGCAGATTTTACATTTGTCTGCCCAACTGAATTAGAGGATTTGGCAAATAAATACGAAGAATTTAAAAATATAAATTGTGAAATTTATTCAGTATCATGTGATACTCATTTCGTTCATAAAGCTTGGCACGATACATCTAAAACAATTAAGAAAATCAATTATCCAATGTTAGCTGATCCTACTGCTAAATTAGCAAAAGATCTAGATGTATATATTGAAGCTGATGGTTTAGCAGAACGTGGAAGTTTCATCATTAATCCAGAAGGAAAAGTTGTTATGTATGAAGTAATCGCTGGAAACGTTGGACGTAATGCCGATGAATTATTTAGACGTGTTCAAGCTTCACAATTTGTTTATGAGCACGGTGATGAAGTATGTCCAGCAAAATGGAAACCAGGAGAAGAAACATTAAAACCATCACTAGATCTAGTAGGATTAATCTAAAATGTCTAATCTTTATGATGCTATTATCGTTGGCGGTGGTCCTGCTGGACTGTCCGCTGCGATATATCTAGCTAGAGCTAAATTTTCAGTTCTTGTAATTGAAAAAGAAAAAATCGGTGGTCAAATAACAATTACTTCTGAAGTTGTTAATTATCCTGGAATTTTACAAACTAGCGGTCAAGAGCTAACAGAAGCAATGCGACAACAGGCACAAAATTTTGGTGCAGAATTCCTACTTGCAACGGTTAAAGGGATCAATTTGAAAGAACCAGTAAAAAAAATCATCACTGATAAAGGTGAATTTTCAAGTATTGGGATTGTTTTAGCAACAGGTTCTCATCCACGTAAACTAGGTTTTCCAGGCGAAAAAGAATTTCAAGGTCATGGTGTAGCCTATTGTGCTACTTGTGATGGTGAGTTCTTTACCGGTAAAGATATTTTTGTCATTGGCGGTGGCTTTGCTGCTGCAGAAGAAGCCGTGTTTTTAACCAAATATGCTCGTAAAGTTACAATCATTGTCCGTGAGGAAGACTTCACTTGTGCTAAACAAGTTAGCGATAAAGCTAAAAATCATCCAAATATCGAAGTTCATTATAACACGGAAATAATTGAGGCTAAAGGTAATCACCAGTTAGAACAAGCAACGTTTAAAAACAACGCAACTGGTGAAACTTGGTCATATCATGCCGAAGCAAATAACACATTTGGAATCTTTGTATTTGCAGGTTATGAGCCAGCAACTGAAATATTCCAAGTTGAATTAAATAACTATGGAAACTTAATTGTCGATCAAAATCAAAAAACTAATCTTGATGGTGTTTATGGAGCTGGTGACGTTTGTGTCAAAGAATTACGTCAGGTTGTCACTGCAGTCAGTGATGGCGCTACTGCTGCGACCTCATTAGAAAAGTATATCCCTAATATTGTTACTGCTTTAAAACTTTCCCCCAAGAAAATAAAGATTAAAGAAGCAGTACAAATAAGCAAAGAAACAAGTGAAAATGATGATAGTTTTATTACCCCCAAAATAAAACAACAGTTGGCTCCAATTTTTGCTAAATTAGAAAAACAATTAATAATTAAATGCTCCCTCGATCATAGTAAACTTGCTGGTGAAATCAAATCATTTATTGAAGAATTTACTACTCTCAGTGACAAACTTTCCTATCAGTTCGAAGAATCAAACTCTTCACCAGCAATGCGTTTCTATGATGAAAATAATAATTATTTAAATATTAGTTATCATGCTGTTCCTGGTGGTCATGAATTTAATTCCTTTGTAATTGCAATCTATAATGCAGTTGGTCCTAAACAACCGCTTGATACGCAAATCATCAATGAAATTAAACAAATTAACAAACCAACCAACATTAAGGTAGTTGTCTCCCTTTCTTGTACTATGTGCCCAGATGTAGTAATGGCAAGCCAAAGAATTGCAATTGAAAATAATAATGTTGATGCCCATGTATTTGATTTGGCACATTTCCCCGAACTTAAAGAACAATATCAAATTATGTCAGTTCCTTGTATGATCATAAATGATCAAGATGTGTATTTTGGTAAAAAAGATATCCAGCAAGTTATTGAAATTATAAAAAAGTAAGCGTAAGCTTACTTTTTTTAACGATATAAATAACTACCTAACGGTGCTTTCATATGGTCTACTACATAACCGCTTCCTCCACGATTTTTTACATCTTCAACCATCGTTGTGATTAAAACCGGATTATCACTATTTGTTGTCTATTTTGCCAATTGCTTCATAATCAGCTTCTCCATTTAGTTTGCCTTGGACTAAACCAACAGAATAAGCCTCCCCTTTAGTTGCAAGTTCTTTACCATTTCGATCCAAAATTTTTCCCCGACTAGCACTATCAGTATTAATTTTTATCTTATAATCTTCTTTTAATCCTTCCAAGATCATCGCTTCATTATAAACAAGCTCCCCATCTTTTACTTCAACTTTATTTTCAGAACTTATTTTTCCTGCCAAAGTATCCATCGTTAAAGTATAATTAACAATCCCATCTTCAACCTCGCCAATTTTAATTTCAATATTTTTAGCTTCAATCCCCTCATAAATATTTTTATATCTAGCCTCAAATACTTTTTGACTCGTTTTAGCAAGTGAGCCCTTTGTTAACATATTATACATTTTTCCATATTCTTTATTTTCTAAATAACCATAATATTCTTTTACATAATCATCAGCACTTTTACCCCGTGAAAAAATAAAAAAAACTGCACCTATAATTAATGCAACTGCCACAACACCAATAATGATTAATTTTCTCCGATCTTTCAATAACATACATTTCCCTCTTTCCTAGCTAATTAGTATTATCTAGATAATATTTTAGCATAATTTTGATAACTAAACAGCATTGTTTATAATTTAATAATTATATCAGCATTCAATAAACAATTCGCAAATACATCATACGTCTTATGTGATAGTGTGCTATAATAAGATTTATATAGGAGGATATTTAGATGAACATATTAGTATTATCAAGATTAAAAACAGATGAAATAAATAAACTAGAAAAAAGTTTTCCGGATTTTTCATTTACATACAGTAAGGAAAAAGAAGTGACCCAAACAATGATTGACAATTGTGATATTTTAGTCGGTAATCCAGGGAAGCATGTGGAACTTAATCGTCCCAATCTTAAAGCAATACTACTGAATAGTGCTGGCAGTGACTATTATATTCAAGAAGGTGTTCTACATGCGGCAACACGTCTTGCCAATGCTAGCGGCAGTTATGGTAAAGCAATCGCTGAACATACTATCGGAATGATGCTAGCATTAAATAAAAATTTTAAAAACTATATTAATAATATGCATGAACATTCGTGGAAAAGCTACCGTGGCGGAAAAGAAATTTATCATAGTACCGTAATCATTGTTGGACTAGGAGATCTAGGTTATGAACTTGCTAAACGTTTAAAAGCTTTTGAGTGCAAAACGATCGGTATAAAAAGGAATGTTTCTCCAATACCTAGGGATATTGATGAATTATATACGATTGATAAACTTGAAGAAATCTTACCCCATGGTGACTTTATCATTTCATGTTTACCTCAATCTACAGAAACCATTAATCTTTTTAACAAAAAACGCCTATTAATGATGAAATCTGATGCATTGTTTGTTAACGTTGGTCGTGGTAGTGCTGTAAATACTCAGGATTTAAAAGAGGTTCTTAAAGCTGGTCATTTGTATGGTGCAGCGCTTGACGTAATTGATCCTGAGCCTTTTAAGACAGACGATGATCTTTGGGATTTTGATAATGTTTTAATTACACCGCATGTTTCTGGAGGATTTGAGTGGGATAGTGTCCGAGAATATTTCACCGAATTGACAATTAGAAATATTAATCATCTAATCAAAAATGAACCTTTAGAAAACGAGGTTGACTTTAATACTGGTTATCGTAAAGTCGTTAAATATAATGATTAAATAATAAGGACTAATTCTCTTGAACCGCCCCTGTCAAGTAGACAGATGAAATAATTAAAATTATTATTGAAGTTGTCTCATCGACAACTTCATTTTTTCTTTATGCAGCTAATATTGTGCTGCTTGTATAGTGTTCTATTTTATATTTTATTATTCTTTTATTTTCAGGTACTGGATATTGATTTGGTGTTTGTAAAGAGAATGCCTCATTTCTAACTTCATATGGTGTCTTAACTCCAAATCTTCTCTAATTTCTTTCATACATGTAATAATGAATCCAATCATCAACAACTTTGACAAGTTCATCTTTTGTATTGTAATATTTTCCGTAATGATACATCTCACATTTCATGATTCCCCAAAACCCTTCCGTTGGTCCAGTATCTATGCAACAGTGAACCCTTAACATACTTTGTGTCATACTATGTCCCTTAAGCATGTTTATAAACACTGAACTTGTATATTAAAAACCTCTACCACTGTGGAATAAAGGACGTGCATTAGGATTATCTTTAACCGCCTTATCAAATGTGTTAAAGACAAGTATGTTATTATTGTGATCACCAACTTCATAACCGACAACTATTCTATCATAAAGATCAAGAAAGCTTAAGTTCCAGTTGTACCATTTCAAGTTCGTATTCCTTCTGCTTGAGCTGACGTTTTAATAATGTAACTTCATCAACTTTTTCATCATCCTTACGACAGCCACGCTTATCACCTAAACCATCTTCTCCTTTTTCCTTATACTTCTTAACCCAGTTAAAAACATTAGCGTAAGTTGTTTCAAACAGCTTAGCTGTTATCTTATAATCCATATCATGTTCAAGACAGTACTTTATAATTTCAATACGTTCTTCCTTATTGACTTTCTGCTTTTCACCATATAGATATCTTCTCCTCCAGGAATATAATCTTTTAGTTCTATATGACTATTATACAATTTTACCCAATTTTTTATAGGACTAGATGACGGAATACAATATTTTATTGCCAAATCATCATATGATCCCCCACCGTTGAGATAATCTAATACGACCTATTTTTTTAAATTCTTTGTATAAGATGCATTTGTATTAGAAATATCAAATGCACTTTCACCAAATGCATTATATTTTTTACCCAGTTGCCCACTATATTGCCTGATGTATTTATTTCTTTGGCTAAGGAGATGGTTGATCCTTCACCCTCTAAATATCTTTTGACAATACTTAATTTTAGTTCTTTTAAATATTTATTTTTTCTTCCCAATATAAAAACCTCCTGTATCAATGTTTAATTATTTACACTGTCTACTGGGAGGTTATCATATCATCTAATTAAATTAGTCTTTATTTTACTAGTTATATATCTAATTTAATTTGGCGAACTTTATTCGAAGCAACAATTCTTTTATTAACTTTATCATCATATGATAAAGTTCCTAACAGCATCGGACTTTCATCATCATGAATTGCCATATTTTTTGCAACTAAATTATGATTACATGCATAACAATAAGAACATCCATGATTACAACAGCTATATGCACCAATATCAATACTCGCTAAACAACTACAATTGGCACGATTAGTATTTGTCTTGATATCCAAGGGATATCCTATCAACGTTTCAATATATCCTCGATCTAAACAACTACCTTTAGCAATTCCATATTCCTCTAAATGATATTTCTCACTACAAGTTTGAATATGAAGTTGATATTTTTGAGCAATTTTTCCAAACCGCTGGGCCAATTCTATTATATCATGATCAGTTAACTCATCAAACTTACCAATAATATTTTTGTAAATATCAAGAAAACTAATAATTACGGTTTCTGTATACGGAAAGAGCAGTTGGCACATTTTTTCAAACATTTTATAATGAAATACTTTTGTATAACGTTGATTTAACAGAACTGGATCATAGCGCCAGATCACCCGCTTTTTTCCAATCATCTTACTTAATTCAATAAACGTCTTCATTATTTCTAGTTTTGGTCTTAATCCCGGTTCAATATCTAAATCATAGGCAGTAATAGTAACCATAAAATAGTAATTGTATCCCATGCTGTCTATTTGGGTCAAATAGGGGACTATTGCTTTGGGATCTTTAGTACAAAAGCAGATGCAATCAACAACTTCTGGGGTAACATCTACGTGTGAGACCTGATGCTCATTATAAGGATTTCGAACTAATATGTATCCCGCTTTTAATCGATTAACAAACCATTTAGGATAAAGTGCACATATATCAGTTCGTCCAGAGACTTGAAGTAACATTATTATTCTCCCTTTATCAATAACAGCCTTATTATTTGGTTATTTGCTGTTTTTTTAACTAAATTTTTCTGTTGTTTCTTTTTGACTTTAATTACAAATCGTTGAAACATTTCTTTAAAATATTTATAAAAACCATTTATGACAATTGCATAAAATTTTACTTTTTCTTCAATAATATAAATGATCAAAGCTGAATTGTTATAATAATATTTTTTAAACACTTTCTCACCTACCTCTTAGCTATTTTATCATAATTTATTACAAATATTAACAATCATGATATATCATTAAACAATTATTCATGGTATACTTTTGATTATCGAGGTGGGTTATGAACGAGCAAAAATTAATTAATTTAATCGGTGAAATTGGGCGGCTTTTATTAAAACATGGGGCTGAAATTTACCGGGTTGAAGAATCATTATTGAGAATGTGTAAAAGTTATGGTTATTTAAATGTTGAAGTATTTGCTTTACCTTCATACTTTACTCTAACGATTGAAATGCATGATAATCATACATATACTTTATCAAAACGGACTCAACAAAATCGTGTTAATTTAGATATGGTCTATGAATTAAATAATCTAGTCCGCTATACTTGTCAAGAATGTCCCGACTATATTCATTTAAAAAGTAAACTTGAAAAAATAAAAAACACACCAATCAACATGCCCTTAGTATTTCTAGGTTATGGATTAGGAACTGGGTTTTTTACAACTTTTTTTGGTGGTGGAATCCACGAAACAATTATTGCTGTAGGAATTGGATTTATCTTATATTTCTTTATTTGGTTAATGGAAATATTAGAAATAAATAATCTTGTCAGTACATTGTTATCAAGCATGGTTTTAACTGCCATAGCAATAATTTCTTTAAAATTAGGTTTAATAACCAATTTACAGTCTACTATCATTGGCTGTTTAATGATTTTAACTCCTGGGGTTGCTATTACCAATAGTTTAAGAGATATTATGGGTAGTGATCATATTTCAGGAATGGCACGAATGTTAGAGGCTTTATTAACAGCCACTTTTATTGCAATTGGGGTTGGAACAATGATGATGGTCTTAGGAGGGTAATATGCAAAGTATAATTGAATGTTTTAGTGCTTTCATTGCATGTCTCGGGTTTGCTTTTATTTTTCGTATTCATCAGCATCCACGTTTTGCTATAATCGGGTCAATCGGCGGGGCATTAGGCTGGTTAGTCTATTTGCTTGCTTCAAATTTTAAAAGTGAAATCAGCTGTTATTTTTTAGCAATGGCATTTGTTGCTTTATTTTCTGAGATATCCGCCCGAATCTATAAAGCTCCTGCCACAATTTTTTTAATTATCGGCTGTTTCCCCCTGGTTCCTGGACGTGGAATCTATCAAACAATGCTATACTGTACGCAAGGTAACAGTGAATTATTTTTAGATAGCTTTTTAAATACACTAGCGATTTCTGCTAGTCTTGCTTTAGCAATCTTGATTATTTCAACTATTTTCAAAGTAATCAAAAAATTATCATGTCGTAAAATAAAGGTGAACTCATGAAAGTACTAGGTCTAATTGTCGAATACAATCCTTTTCATCAAGGACATTTATATCATATCAATAAAGCAAAACAACTAATTAAACCAGATGTTACGATCGTAATAATGTCTGGACATTTTGTTCAACGCGGTGAGCCAGCAATTAGTAACAAGTGGACAAGAGCAGGAGTTGCAATTAAAAATGGCATTGACTTAGTAATTGAGCTGCCATTTGTTTATAGTGTTCAAAGTGCTGATTATTTTGCCCAAGGAGCAATTGAATTATTAGCAAAGCTAAAAGTCACTGATATTGTTTTTGGAAGCGAATGTGGAAATATCAATATTTTCAAAGATATTGCCTTCACGATTAAAAATAATCAAAAGAATTATGATAACTTAGTAAAAAAACAGATGAATCAGGGTTTGCGTTATCCAGATGCCTGTAATCAGGCACTATCTATTTTAATGAATAAAACTGTTACTACCCCTAATGACTTATTAGGGCTTGCCTATGTTAAAGAAGTAATTAATCATAATTATCCTATTGAATTACACTGTATTAAAAGAACAAATGATTTCCATAGTTTGGACATCGAATCAATTAGTTCAGCAAGTGCTATCCGTCATGCTTTAAAAAATAAAATTGATATATCAAATCAGTTTTGTAACTATGAAGACTATCAAGAATTTTACTTTTTTGATGACTTTTATCCCTTCCTTCGTTATAAAATTTTAACTACTGATGCGCCAACATTAAAACATTTGCATTTAGTCGACGAAGGAATTGAAAATTTACTTAAAGAAAAAGTAGTTATCACTAATCATATGGATGAATTAATAACAAGCCTTACTTCGAAACGTTATACACGCTCACGAATTCAGCGCATGTTAATTCATATCTTGATGAATAATAGTAAAGAAGATATTGCTGAAGCAATGCAAATCGACTATATTCGAGTATTAAAGATGAATAATGTTGGGCAGGCTTATTTAAACAAAATAAAAAAAAGCTGTGAATATAAATTAGTCACTAATTTTTCCAGTTATCATCATCCCGCACTTGAATTAGAATTTAGAGCAACAAAATTATTATCCTGTTTATCAAAAAATCCAAATCAGCTTATATCATTAGAATATAAAAGTATCCCAAAATAGAAGCCTAAAATGAAATGAACCTCTATTATTTAGAATGTGATGTGTGTCCAAGCAACGAGGTTCACTTCAAAAAACTTCTATTTTATCATTAATTTCCTTTAAAATTTCTTGATCAAAATCTAATGTCTTAACTATCGCGATTGCATTTCCAACAGTACAAACTCCCTTCTTAATAAGGTAATCAAAAATGATTTTATTATCTTTTTTAATATCATTAAAACAATATTTATCTACTTGATCAAAGACTTCTGTTAATTCAATATCATGAGTAGTAATAATCGTCATAGAATTGCATTTAAATAAATATTTCATTAATGCCAGCGCAATAATAATTCGCTCTTTTTCATTTGTCCCCTTTAAAATCTCATCAATTAAGATTAATGATTTTTGCTTTAAACGTTTGATTTCTTTAACATAAAAACTATCTCCATTCATAATATCATCCTTCATATGAATTGATGAGATCAAAGCAAACGGATAATATTTAAATTCCTTTGCAAAACTAATATTTAAGGTTTTTGCTAACAACAAATTGGCACCTAACATTTTCAAAAACGTAGATTTCCCAGAGGCATTGCTACCAGTAACAATCGTATCATTTGATATTACAACAGTATTTTTAATCGGTTTTTCTATCAATAAATGATACCCCTCTACTATCTCAACTCTTTCATCTTTTAATATGATTGGTATACAAGTATCATAAAGACTACGAATAACCTTAATCATAATACATACATCCAACAAACCGATATTCTCATAAAGAACCATGATATCATTTTGTACTTGATCTACTTTCCTACTAAGTTTAACTGCTTGAAATATATCAATAAAGAATAATGATTTCATTAACTCCAAAATATTGAAAATATCAAACTGTTTTATTTTATTAAAATAATATGTTGTTTTTGTCATTTTCTTCAAATGGATAAATGAGTTCATTACTAAAGTCTGATTTGAATCAGGATAAATATTTATTTTTAATAATTTATTGGTAATTTGAAGCATATCATTAATTAATGATATCTGAAGACTAATTTTTCCTGTTTTTTGAGATAATTGGGTATTCATTAAAATGCTCAATAATAATATTATAACAACAAAATAAACATTCTCTATATCAATTATTGCTGCTATTATACTAACCACATCAAGTATCAAAAACAGCCCTGCTAATAAACACGATTTAGCTGAAATATTTAGCAAGCTTCTTTTAATAGATAAGATCGGTACATATGCTTTATTAAGTTTATTCAGCTGATAAATACTCTCTGCTAATTTTTTTTGACAATTCAATTTATCAATAATACTTTCTTGAGTATCTAAATTATTATTTTCTCTAAAAAATAAATTATACAAGTACTCATTTCCTATCTCACTATAAGTAAAATTAATTTTCTTTAAAATTTGCGGCATTTCAAAATCTATAAAAGTTTCTTCGTCAATACTTCGTTCTTTATTATAATGATAATACTCTTTAGTAAAATCCCGATACTGCACACCAACTCCTAAATTATATTGATGGATCAAATATTTCTTCGTAACTAATATTTTTAAGAAACCTAATACTCCTGCAATCAACACGATACTTATAATAATTAACCAAATCATTTATCTTTCCTCTTATATTCTTGCAACTTTTGATACAATTGATAAAAAAATTTACGCGATTGCGGATAATGCAATAAAGCCGTACTACAAATTAAAATAAGTAGATAAATAATAATTATTATTTCCCCAGATATCCTACCTCTTCCACATATGCTTATAGTTGTAAAAAATATAAAGACAACAATTAGTATTTTTTCAAAATCAACATATATATTTTTATCTTTGATTTCTTCTTTTGATTCACGAATTAATAATTCTCGATATTCTTCTATATTCTCAATAATTTCATTTTGAATAAAATCATTTTTAACTAGATCAAGATATTGAATCTTTTTTTGTAAATCATAATCTCTAATTTTTAATTCACTAAGCTTATTATCAAAAAAACAATATTCATTATTAATAATGATATCCTTTATCTCACTCAAAGAGAAATCAAGAGAACGTAAAATTTTAATTTGTTTTAGAGTTTTAATTTCTTCCTCTCCATAAAGACGATATCCATTGCTATTTTTATTGGGTCTAAGTAAACCTTTCTCTTCATATAAATTAATTGCTTTTTTAGTAATTTTTAAATAATCTGAAACTTCACCAATATTCATATTATTCCCCCTACTATCACTAGTATAAACCTATACCTAGGGGAATAGTCAATTGGAATAACAATAATAATTTAATAAATTCTAACTAGAATTGCAATGAAGCCAGTATCCCTGTATCATTAAAGTAAAGAAAGCAGGTGTTAACTATGGAATATCCACGACCTCAATTAAAAAGAAATAGTTTTTTCAGTTTAAATGGAGTTTGGCAATTAAATGATCACAGTATTAATATTCCCTATCCTCCTCAAGCACCACTATCTAATTATCATGGAATAATAAATGATACATTAGTATACCAAAAGGATTTCATTTTACCTATAGACTTCTATCATGCAAATAACCAGGTTCTCCTCCATTTTGGTGCTGTAGATCAACTTACTAAAGTATATGTAAATAATCGATATATTGGTTCTCACTCAGGAGGATATTTACCTTTTTATTTTGATATATCTTCATCACTTAATGATGGCGTAAATAAATTAGTGGTGAAAGTTACAGACTCCTTATCGCATGATTACCCCTACGGTAAACAAAGTCGTGAAAGCCATGGAATGTGGTATACTCAAGTATCCGGAATTTGGCAGACAGTCTGGGTAGAAGCCGTTTCAAAAAATTGTATTAAAGATCTGTTAATTACCCCCTCATTAACCGGCATTAATTTAAAAGTAAATACTGAGGCCAGTCGATATACTGTTACTATTGAAAATAATGATTTTAAAAAGACTTACACTGCAAAAGATACTGATATCACCATTGATAACCCTCATTATTGGACTCCCGATGATCCTTATTTATATACTTTTTCTATAACCACTGATGATGATTATATTGAAAGTTACTTTGCCTTAAGAACAGTTGAAATAAAAAAACATCAAATACTATTAAATGATACTCCCATTTTTTTGCATGGTATCTTAGATCAAGGATATTATCATGATGGTTTATTTTTACCGGAACATCCTGATTTTTACAAAACTGAGATTATGAATATAAAAAAACTGGGATTCAATCTTATTCATAAACATATTAAGATCGAGCCAGAGCTATTTTATTATAATTGTGATAAATTAGGCATTCTTGTGATGCAGGATATGGTTAATAATGGTGAATACCGTTTTATCCATGATACCGTCCTTCCAACTTTAGGGTTTATAAATTTTAAAGACACACGTTACAAAAATACCCTACAACAAAATATTTTTAAGCAACATATGATCGACACAATCAGCCATCTATATAATCACCCTAGTATCATTAGTTATACAATTTTTAATGAAGGCTGGGGTCAATTTAATAGTGATGAAATGTATCAAATTTGTAAAGAGTTGGATCCAACAAGATTTTATGATACAACCTCAGGGTGGTTTAGTCAAAAAAATAGCGATGTTGTCAGTCGTCATATTTATTTTCGAAATAAAATCTTGTCAACAAACCTTGAACGTCCTCTATTATTAAGTGAATGTGGTGGCTACACTCGGCCAATCAATAATCATCTTAACAGCAATAAAAAACAATATGGCTATGGTAAAACAAATAGCGAAAAAGAACTAACCGATAAAATCGAAAAAATGTACCAAGAAATGGTTATACCCTCAATTAATAATGGACTTTGCGGTTGTATTTATACTCAAATATCTGATATTGAAAACGAAATCAATGGCCTATATACTTATGATCAGAAAATCTGTAAAGTCAATCAGCAAAGAATGAGCGAACTAGCAAGAAAACTATACTCCTACTATGAAAAGAAATCAGGTTTATCCTGATTTCTTTATTATTTACGGAATGATGCAAAAAAACCTTTTTTTACATATGGAGCTTTTGTAATCGATGTAACTTTATAGCCAGTAGCATCGATAACCGCTTTTAATTTATCCTCATCAAGTTCATCAGCAGTAATGATCTCTGTTCTATCTTTACTATGAGAGGAACTGACTTTCTTCACTGAAAATGCCTTTCTAATAGCATCGTTAATATGGCTTTCACACATTCCACACATCATTCCATCAATTTCTAATGTAATTTTTTGCACTATAACCACCTCTTTAGCTCTATTCTAATCATGGTTCCAATCCTTGTCAAATAATATGAATTACATATTTAAAAAAAAGAAATAAACAAATACGTCTATTTCTTCGCTAATTTATTTTTATTATGCTCTAAGCACTGCTCCAAAATCTTTTTCCACAGCTGCTAAAATTTTCTCCATTGCAGCATTAAGTGTTGCTTCTTCTAGAGTTCCTTTTGGATCTTGGAAAAGCAAGTTAATTGCAACTGATTTCTTCCCAGCTTCAATATGCTCACCTGCATAAACATCAAAAATTTTTGTTTCTTTAACTAGCTGTTTGCTCGCTTGAACAATCTTACGACAAATATCAAAAGTAGGAATATCCTGATCCATCACCAAAGCAATATCTCTACTTACAGAAGGGTACATTGGGATTTCAGTAAATTTCACTTTGCTTGTTTTTAAATTTAATAATGTTGTTAGATTCAACTCAACAATGTAAACATCTTTAACATTATATTTCTTTTCCATCAATGGATGAATATTTCCTACGACCCCAACAACTTCTTTACCAATCATAATATACGCTGTTCTACCTGGATGATAATACTTATCATCTTGACTAGCCCGAACTAATTTATAACGAGATTCTTCAATTCCCAAATTTTTAAAGATTGTTTCAACAAACCCTTTTACTAAATAATAATCAGCTTTATATGAAATTTGTTTAAACGGTAAACCATTGTATTCACCACAGCAGGCAATTGCAAGATTTTGTAATTCTACACCTTTAGAATAAGTAGTTGATAATTCAAAAATATTAACATCCTTAATATTATGTGATTGATTATAATTGATTACTTGTAATAACGATCCAATTATAGATTTTCTTGTTACACTTCTTTCTTCACCTAATGGCATTGCTAATTTAACAGACTCATTTGTGTGAAAAATATTAAAGTCATCAACCATTACAGGTGAAGTTAATGAATACGTCAACGTTTCATGTAACCCTTGATCTTTTAATAAGTTTCTAATTAAATGTTTCTTTGCTTGAACATCTGTCCTCTTTCCAACAGTCATCGACATCTCTGGTAATGTTGAAGGAATCTTATCGTACCCATACATCCGTGCTACTTCTTCAATTAAATCTGCAGCTAAAGTAATATCATTACGATAAGTTGGTACTTTCACATTAAATTCTTCACCATCAATAGTATACTCAAATTTTAGTGCACTGAAAATATCTTTGATTTCATCAGTTGTAATTTTAGTTCCAAGTACCCCATTTACTTTTGATGTTGTTACTCGAACAAAACAGTCTTTGATTTTTAGATCAGTTGTTACACTTTGATATACTTCTTTTGCTTCTGCTAATTCAACTAATAAATTAGCACATCTTTCTAAAATCATTAAAGAATTTGCAGTATTTAAAGCACCTTTAATATAATGTTGTGAGGCATCAGTCAATAAGTTTAAACGTCGAGCAGTTTCTCTTAATGTTGCCCCATCAAACGTTGCTGCTTCAATAACAATATTGGTTGTATTCTCATCAATTTTAGTACTATTAGCACCCATAACTCCAGCAATACAACCAATTCCAGCATCAGTGGATACAATAAGGTCAGCTGGTTCAATTTTATATTCCTCACCATCTAACATTACTTCTTTACAATCAAATCCTGTTTTAATAATAAATTCCTTTTTATTTAATTTATCATAATCATACATATGAATTGGTTGTCCTGTTTCTAACATTACAAAATTAGAAATATCAACAATATTATTAATTGGTTTGATTCCACTAGCAATAAGTGCATTTCTTAGCCATTCAGGAGATTCTTTAGTTGTTACTCCCTTAACTAATTTAGCACCAAAAAATGGACATAAATCAGTTTCAACTTTAACGCTGATTCCACTTCCCTCTGCTCCGATAAATGAAACTTCTGGTAAATTAACTTCACGACCTAAAATTGCTGCTACTTCATAAGCTAAAGAAGTCATTGCCATACAATCAGCACGATTTGGAGTCAAACCAATTTCCAAAATCGTATCTTTTAATCCCATATATTCTAATGGCTCGGCTCCAACTGGAGCATCAGTGTCTAAAACATGAATTCCATCTTTATCTTCTGGTTTTAAAAGTCTTTGATCTAAACCGAGTTCAGCAATTGAACAAATCATTCCATTCGACTCAACTCCCCTGATCTTACTCTCTTTAATAACAAAACCATCACCTAAATCACATCCTGGATTGGCTACAATTACTTTTTGTCCAGTTGCCACATTTGGTGCCCCACAAACAATCTGTCTAATTTCACCAGGTCTAACTTCAACTTGGCATACATTTAAATGATCACTGTCTGGATGTGGCATACACTCTTTAACATAACCAATTGTCATGTTATTTCCTCTAGTCAAATCGTGCATTCCTTCAACTTCCAATCCAATTGAAGTAATTTTATCTGCTAATTCTTTAGGATCTTGATCATCAACCTTTACATATCTATTTAATACCTTTAAACTAATATCCATCTTTTTACTCCTTTCTACCAAACTGACTTAAAAATCTAATATCATCATTATAGAAATTGCGGATATTATCAATGCCGTATTTAAGCATTGCAACCCGTTCAATTCCAATTCCAAATGCAAATCCCTGGTATACTTCAGAGTCAAATCCGCACATTTCTAAAACACGTGGGTTAACCATTCCAGCTCCTAAGATTTCTATCCATCCTGTATGTTTACACATTGGACAACCTTTACCACCACAGTTATGACATGAAATATCAACTTCTACTGAAGGCTCAGTAAATGGAAAATACGATGGACGTAAGCGAACCTCACGCTTTTCACCAAAGAACTTGCGTGCAAATACTTCTAAAGTTCCTTTCAAATCAGCCATGGTAATATTTTTATCAACTACTAATCCTTCACACTGCATGAATTGATGTGAATGCGTTGCATCATCATCATCACGGCGATATGTTTTACCTGGACAAATTACTTTGATTGGTCCTTCACCATTTGCAGCTAACATTGTATGTGCTTGAACTGGTGACGTATGAGTCCGCATTAAAGTATTTTCATCAATATAGAATGTATCTTGCATATCACGAGCTGGATGACCTTTTGGTAAATTCATTAATTCAAAGTTGAAATAATCACTTTCTACCTCAGGACCTTCAGCAATTTGATATCCCATTCCCAAAAACAAATCTTCTAATTCTGCTACAATTGTTGATAAAGGATGCAAAGACCCTTGGTCTAATTTAAAGCTTGGTAAAGTAATATCTATTCTTTCTTCGTTGATTTTATCTAAAATAGCTTGATTTTCCAAAGCTTCTTTTTTATCTTCAACTGCTTTTGATAATTCTTGCTTAACTAGGTTTGAAGTTTGACCAAAAGTTTTTCTTTCTTCAGGTGCCATATCTTTCATCGATTTCATTGCTTCTTGAATCGGACCTTTTTTACCTAGATATAAAACGCGAATTTCATTTAATTCTTTTAAAGAAGAACAGTCTGCTAATTTAGCTAATGCTTCTTCTTTGATTTTTAATAATTCATTTTCCATGTTTTCCCTCCTATAATATAAAAAATCGTTCCATATAGGAACGATTTATCTCGCGGTACCATCCTAATTCATGATCTATAATCATGCACTTAATTAACTGTAACGTAGCTTAAACGGCGATGATTAGTCGCACTCCAAGGTGAATTCAATAATGCTGCTGTTAGAAGATTTCCAGCAAATATCTTCCTCTCTATAACAACTTTCTTACCTACTAGTCCTTATCAACGTGTTATTATACCTAGATATTATAACGTGTTTAGCTTATTTTGACAATCATTTTATGAGCATAATCATAAAAATAGAGCTCTTGACTGCTTTAATCGATAAGCAAAGTTATTCGATAGTTATATTTTAAATATTAAGTTTTTATTCATCCAAACCACTATTTTCAAAAAATAAAGCTTTATAAATAATCAACTTACGTTTAATTAAAACCGCTTCCCCAACAATAAAAATAATTGCACTAATATCCAGCATTGTAGGTAATACAAACGAAACTAGTAATGTAATTATAATCAATCCTAAATACTCTTTCCAAAAACTTAAATATAATTTTAGATAGGCCTTCTTTTTATGCTTCATAAATTGTCGTGAACGTTTTAGTGCCCTTAGATTTTTTACATCACTTGTTTCCATTAAATATGGAAACATTCCATAATTGCAATCAAGAAAAACATATGTTCCGATGACAATTACTAATAAAGTAATTACTATTATCCAATACTGTGCTAAGATTGAAACAATGTCCCTGCCGCCAATAATTCCAATATCACAATATGATACAAGTAATATAAATGCAACTATAACTAGAGCTAAAACAAAAACAGCAATCAGTGAATAAATAAAATAAGTCGTAAAATACTTACTGATCTTCTTTATTCCGTAAAGTGTATCATCAATTGCAGATAATTCTTGCTGATCAACAATTTTTAATGATGCGTAAACTAACCCTTGTGGCATTGTTAATGTAATTAATCCTAAAATAAGCCCTAGCACTTGACTAAAAAAATTAACGGCCTGAACAAAAATGACAGCTGATGTAATCAGAAGAACTGTCTTCGTTATCTCTCGACCGTTATTACTAATATAATTATTAGCATATTCTTTTATTGTTTTGATTGAATACACTGGCATATAAATCCCCTCCCTATTCATTTAATTGCCCTGATCAACTCTTTAATTGTTTAATTTTACACTGTGTTATTTTAAATATTTATCTATCTTCGTAAAATTAACCCAATCAATAACAATATAATATAAACACAA